>Ga0209636_10000332_pt1 | contig 44230 bp, 36 predicted proteins | sample DeeMarSWOR152_54_FD_187464 | JGI IMG/M metagenome (GOLD analysis project Ga0209636, IMG submission 187464) | Marine sediment microbial communities from White Oak River estuary, North Carolina - WOR-1-52-54 (SPAdes) (version 2) | ecosystem: Environmental > Aquatic > Marine > Intertidal zone >...
CATTTCTTTTTGGACGCTTCACTGTTTTTTCTTTCTTTTCTCACTTTTCCCCCAGATTTAAGGATTATTCACATGGTTTGAGAAAAATTCAAAAGAATTTTGCGATGGGCTAAACTAAATTAAAAAGATTTAAAGGGAAATTTTTCCGTTTAAAATCTTTCCACATCTCCAATAAGTAAATAGTTTTATGCAACCAACCTACCAAAAACCTCTTTTTTTTCATTCACACATTACCAATACCTCTCATTTTACATGGAAACATGTTAATAGACTAAGAACTAAGACTAAATCTATGGTAATGACTAAGGGGGGTGTGGGGGGAAGATTACTGCCAAATGTCAAAAACCCTGTTAAAAATAGTATGGAAAAATAGAAAAAAGGAAAATTCCATCTTCTTTAGTTTTCTCTTTTTTACCATAAATTGTAGGAGGTTGAAATATTTTATCTACAGCAACAAATGAATTAAATAGGATGAGAGTAATAGAGAAATATATTGATTAAAACGCTGTGGGAAAGATAAAGATAAATATCACATTAATAAATATAAGTAAAAAAACCACAGACAAGACTTTAAATAACACATAATTTAGTTTATCAGACATAATTTTTCTCCAGCTATATCCGTTGTAATTGAGTAGTATTCTATACTTCCAACCTATTCATTTATTTATGTGTATTGATAGACCAGTGTGTCAATTTTTACAATCAATGTGTTTATAAACTAGTGGGCTAGAGAGTGGGAATGGGTAATATAATGGGTATAATTGAAATTGATGATCGTGGAAGAATAACCATTCCTAAAGAAGAACGAGAACGATTAGGTTTAACTCCAGGCCAAAAGGCAATTATTCGGGAAAAAGATGGTGCTCTTATTATTAAACGATTTATCAGTTCAGAAAAATTCATATCCGAATTAAAAGCTTGCATCACTGTTGAAGCTCACGAAATCGATCCATTAGAGCTCAAATCAATATGGGGGCCTCGTCTCTAAATGTATATGGTTGACAGTAATATTTGGGCTTATTATTTTGATGCAAATCTTCCTGAACATCGTTCTGTTGTCTCTTTTCTTGATCCACAAATTATTTCGGGAAATATCGCAGTAAGTACAATTATAATAGTGGAGGTTGTTCACTATCTTTTTAAAAGACTGGGTTCTATAGAGGGATTTGAAAAAAGTAATATTTTTCAATTAGGTCAATTTGAAACGTTGGAGTTTACTTCACGTGACTTGGATGAGTTATTAGCCATTATCAAACGAGTTTCACACTTTGGATTAGGTGGACGTGATGTGACAATTTTAATTTGTATGAAAAAAGCTGGGATTACGCGTTTAGTGACTCATGACCAAGCTTTTAGGCGAATAAAGGATATTGAAGTAATCGATCCAGTTGTTCTAGATAGTCCAGATTAAATTATATAGATGGTTCCACTATCGCTATTTCAAAACATATGTATGAATGTTACCATATCGTTGGGCATCACACATTTTGCGCAGTGGATAAAAAATAAAAAGTTATGGATTTGTAGAGATCCTAGAATGAGTTTACGCCTAATAAAAGGAAGATGAAATATTATTTATTTTGTTTCTTCCTCAAAATGATAATTACACCGATTGAGAAAACTAGAACAAACATTTGTGGATAATCTACGGGGGTTTCTGGAGGAGTAATTTCTGAAAGAAATAAGTACGCTTTTCCTCTGTGACCAACATCTTCAAATAAATCTCCTGGTACACCTATCAAAAAATCATCCAGACCACTATTGTCAACGTCCCCAGCCCCAGATAAATCAAATCCAAACCAATCACTCTGAGTATCTCCTATAAAAGATGCATTACTCTGATCTAAAGGCATATTCTGTGCCCATTGATCTGAAGATCGGCCTAATATTAGATATACCTTTCCTAAATGACCTCCTTCCTTTGGTCCAAAGGCACCAATTAAGAAGTCATCATTGCTATCATTATTTGTATCACCAACCCCTGTTACGCAGAAACCAGACCCAAGAAATTCTTCTTCCCCTAAAAAGGAACCATTACTCTCTGAGAAGTAATAAATTGTCTGCCATTCTTCAGTTGGCCGTCCTAGAATCAAATACGTTTTTTCATCTTGCGTATCCCCAAAGATAAAATCAGAAAAACCATCGTTATTGACATCACTAGCCCCAGAATTCCATCTCCATGATAAGCCCATACCACCACTTGCTTCTTCGCTTATAAAAGTAACATTCGCTTGGGACAATGGCATATCTTTCTGCCATTGTTTGGTTGGTCTCCCAAAGATCAGGTGGATTTTTCTATTGTAGTCGATTGATTGACCCTCAAATGCTCCTATGACAAAATCATCAAAGCCATCTTTGTTCACATCGCCAGCTTTACTAACCCAGTTTCCTGAACAATCTCCACTTGCTTCACCTATGAAAGATGCATTAGCTAATGATAAGGAATACTGACCGTTCCACTCGAAAGTTGAACTTCCTAAAATGAGATATGTCTGTCCTGCATTGCCACCGCCTTCATCATTGTCAAGTACTCCAATTATTAAATCATCAAAGCCATCATTATTGACATCACCAACGCCAGTTGCTCCATGACCTGCTCTGTCACCATTGTTTTCCCCAATGAAAGTTGTATTCAGATTTAAACTGGAGCTATTTTCCTTCCATTGTTCTGAAGAACGTCCAAGAAAGACCATGACTGCTTCTTTATCGCTATTATCTGTAATACCCCAGCCTGAATTCATAATAATGAAATCATCATAAGAATCACCGTTAAAATTGCCTTCTATTGCTGGAGCTGTAAAACACCAATCAGCGGAATAAACTCATGATGATATTTCACAAAAAGATGAGTTAATCACAGTCATTTGGTTAAATGCACCCGAACCAATCACGTTAGCAGTCCAACTTCTCCCAGCAGAACATTCGACTTTCAAGACGGTTCAGAGCCTTCTGACACCTCTACTCACTCAAGAACGAATTGTTGGAGTACTTGCGGATGGGAGATTTTATAATTGGGATTTAATCCAGTGGCTTATTCATAAGCAAGTTTTTTTCATCATTCGAGGACGTGTTAATAGAGGTGTTAAACCTTTGGTGCAAAAACACCAAGAAGAGTTACGTCAAAAAGGAACACATTTGGTTGTAGACTATCGACTGAATAAAGGTCATACTCGAAAACGACTTCCCGTTAAGCTCGCTCTTTGCCGAGCAGGTTATCGTATCATGGCTTTAATTGCACCTCCCACCTGTGTTCTCCCAGGAAGACGGATATATGAGCTTTATCGGCAGCGTTTCACGATTGAGACCTATTATAGGCAGATGCATCGTTTTTAGATTTTTAGTTGCTCCCAACACCCAACTATCCGATTTATTATCGTTCTTCTCGCATTTTGGTTATGTAATTTCTGGGCCTACTTTAAAGCGCCGCTTAATCTCTTAAAGTCAACTAGTCGTAGGTGTCGGGTGGATTTTGTCTATACAGCAAACGATTTTTGTGAATTCCTTCGTACATCATGGGATCGGACGCTATTTAACGGACAAGGGGTATTTCCGAGGAGGTGATGCGAAGTACTGGTTGGTTAAGCAACATTACATTATAAAATATCTATGAACTTCGTCAAACGAAACTTTGACGACGCTCATGAATTTTCCACTCAATTGGAAAAAGGAACTCTCTTCCCTATTTTTTGTTGTCTATAGAACATTTAGTGAAATATCAATCAATGGGAGGGATTTGTTATGTAGCCAAAAGATGATAAAATGCTAATGCCATCGCCAACGATCTTCTTCTTTTATTTTTAACGGGGGTTCTTTTCCATATTTTAATTCCAGAGGGTGCATTATTTCCTTGTTGGTATGAAATATTATGTTTTTTTTGGATTTTTTGTTAACATCAGCTAGGTCAGCGGCTTTAGCGTTGCGTTTTGACACCTTTTCTCTTTCCTATCAAACCAGTAAACTCTGTTGTTCCTAGTTTATATGTCCCTACAGATATAATCACCCTAAAAAGTCACGTTGATACGCTGGTATTGCATTCAGTCAAAACTCGATTTAAATCCGACTTAATTCAATAATTAACCTATAAGTGCAAAAGAAACATAAAAATAGGAGGGAATAATATATACGGATTCCAAAATTTATCTCAAACATTCCTCTTACCTCTATTTGAGGTTTCTTTTTTTCGAACGATTTTTTATGCGATTCTAAGGTTATCAGACCAGAAGGAACTGAAGTGACTCCACGAACTAAGAAAACGAAAGATCCTCTTAAGCTGGTAAGATCTGCTATCTTTGCATTAAACAGAAAGAAGTGGGTAAAAGCATGTAGAAAATTTGAAGTCGCATTAATAGATGAAGAAGTGCAACAAAATGCGAGAGTGTGGGCAAATTATGGCATTGCATTAACTAACCTCAAGCTATACTCGGAAGCACAAAAAGCTTTTACTAAAGCAGTCAGTTTGGAAAAAACGAATCCTGAGTTATGGGTTAAAAAAGGTCTGACTGAATTTCGATTAGAAAATTACTCTGAGGCAAAGAATAGTTTTGAACAAGCAATGAGACGAGACAAGAAAGATCTTGAAATTCCAATCTTACTTAGTCGAACCCTCCGTAAACAAGATAACCATAAGAAAGCCATCAAGGTTCTTGAGGCAGCTCTGAAGAAATTCCCTCAATCACACCAAATCCCTATAGAACTGGCTATCGTATTGAGTAAACAGAATGAGGATAAAAAAGCGGAACAAGTACTTAAAAAAGCCATTCAAAATGCTAATCATCCTGATGCAGGACTTCTCCTCGCCCAAACATTATTAGATGATAAAGAATTCAAACAAGCCATCCTAATTTACGAAGAATTATTATCTCGTTTTCCTCGGTCTCCACATGTCCAGTATGGGCTAGGTGTTTCATATCATGCGGATAATGAATGGCAAAAAGCCTTGGACGCATATCAACGAGCTTTACCTTTGTTTAGACCAGAGAAACCACCTCAAAACCTCTTCGTGAATATGGCACGGGTATTAAAGAATTTGAACCGAAAGAAGGAGGCTATAGAGTCACTTTACCAAGCAAAAAAATATGGTAAAACTACCATAGAGATACTATTGCTACTAACCGAATTATTTCTGGAAGAAAACCGTCCTGACCGAGCAAAACGTGCATTAGAAGATGCTATGCGACTTGATAAATACAATCCTGTCATTCCTTTCTATTTAGGTCGCACTTTATTACAAATGAAAGATAGTAAGCAAGCTAAAGAGAATTTTAAACGAACTTTGGAATTGGATCCTGAATTTCATGAAAGTAAATTACAATTAGCCCTTCTAGCAATACAAGAAAAGGATTTTAGAACAGCTTTCAAATTAGCAGATGAGGTGGCTACTGCTGATCCTAATCACATACCTGGGAATCAGCTGGCTGCTAAACTAGCCTATGATTTGCAGCATTATAGGAGAACTATTGAACTGTTAAAACCAATTGTCATGAAAGATCCTGAAAACCGATTAGGAGACTTAGAACTGTTACTCAATTCATGGTTACTGCTTAGTCAACCCGAGAAGGCCACCTCATTCCTAAATAAACTCCTAGGAGAGTATAAAGATTTAAAAGATAAACTGCATTCGAGATCTTTTTTCAATCAATTTCTCTAAATTAAATCCTTCAATAGAGAGGTATTAAATTGAGAAAAATGATTATAGGTCAGTCTCTAAATGGAGGATTTGAAAGAAATTGGAGATAAAACTAAGAAATAAGCGATATGTACTTATGGATTGCGATGGTGTAGTTTGGAAGGGAGATCAGCTGATTAAAGGAGTAAAATCAATCCTAGATAAGTTGGAACAGAAGGGATTTCGGTTAGGATTTGTAACGAACAACTCTAGTTTGTCTCGACAAGGCTTTAAACAGAAATTTGAATCGTTTGGAATTAATCCAGCGAATTATTCAATCATAAATTCAGCATATGGAACAGCAATATATTTGAGAGAGCAAGATTATAATCGAACCTTAATGATTGGCGAAAAGGGGTTACGAGAGGAACTAGAACTTCAGAATATTTATGTCACAGAAGAGTATGAATCTCAACTTCAAGGTGTATGCATTGGATGGGATCGACAGCTGACTTGGCGAAAACTAGCGGACGCTATGAGGGTTATTCTAAATGATAGTGGTTTTTTTGTTGGTACAAACCCTGATAATAGCTATCCCATGGAAGATTCCTTAGTTCCAGGAGCAGGGGCTGGAATTGCTGCACTTGCGACTGCTTGTGGAAGAGATCCCGATATAATAATCGGTAAACCTAACCGATTCTTAATCGACTTAATTCTTGATGAGATGGGGTGTGATAATCCATCAGAGGCATTTTATATCGGTGATCGTTTAGCTACTGATATTTTAGCGGGAATTAATGCCGAAATTGATACAGTATTGGTAAAAACAGGGATTTCCGATAATCACCTGAAAAAAACCATTTTACCTACAACAGAACTTGATTCAATTGCCGATATATTTACACTATTAAGTTAATTTCTTTATAGCTGAAAAACGGATGATACCTTAATGCGGTTTTTGCAGATATTCAGACAAAATGGATTTATTTTTTTGTTTGTTCTGCATTTAATTCTTCTAAGCAGCATGAACTTCAATTCAACATTATTTTTTCGCCCACAGCCAATTTTTAAAACTTTTCTCCCCTCTGTAAGTTTTTCTTCCGCTTTTCCTGAATCAACTAATTTTGAACAGTTTTTAGGTTTAAATAATGAAATTTTTCCAAAAATTCAAAGAATCGGAGATGAAAATGAAACTTTCAAAGCTATTCTTGAGCTCATTAATCCTCAAACTATAATTGAAGATGGATTCACTGGTGAAAACGTCACTATTGCCATTTTAGATTCAGGAATTAATGATGTCGGCTGGATCACGAATTTAGTTGCTAAATTCACAACTATTTCTAATTCTACACAAGTCGACGACGATAATGGCCATGGAACATTAGTAGGATCTATTATTTCCAAAATTGCTCCTAATGCTAATCTAATCAGCATTAAAGTCAGTGATTCATCAGGATTCGCGAAAACTAAATGGATTGAAGAAGGGGTGAAACTCGCTCTTTCTAACAATGTGTCGATCATTCATGCCTCACTCGGAACAACCAACTTAGAAGCTTTAAATTATTCACTGATCGCTAGTTTAAGTAATAATAATATAACTACTGTATTTTCTGCTGGAAATTATGGGCCTTATTCTACCAGCTTGTCATCTCCTGCGATTTTTGCTGAAACAATCGCGGTGGGAATGGCTTATAATCAAACTGATATATATTTCAGTTCTTCCAAAGGCCCACGACCCTCAGGAATGATGGGACCAGATTTAGTGGCGCCAGGCGTCGAAATTATTGGTTATAATCATGAAGGAAACATTATTAATGAGAGTGGGACCTCTTTTGCTGCTTCATTCGTCACTGGAGCTCTCGCTCTTTTGAAAGAAGCCTTCCCAGAGGCCTCTCCAACAACCTTAAAGGCAGCTATTCTTGAAACAGCACTTTTTATGAATAATACTTCTCCAATCAGACAAGGAAATGGCCTATTAGATATTTCTAAAGCTTACGAGTTATTATTAAAACGCATCAATGTTAGCACTCCACTATTTACTTTTGCTCCTCGAGAAATATCGTCATATTTTTCTTATTTTGGCCATGCGATCAACGGACTGAACCGAACTTATCGTATCAGCCTCTATTCCACGATAGATACTAATTTAACGGAAATTAATACCTATCAAACATTTCCAAGTAGAAATACTAGTTACAAATTCCCATTCAATATAAGTGTTGGAACTCTACCACAGGAAATTACCGCTGGTCAAAATTACATCGATTTATCATTGAACATACCTGAAGATCTAAGCATGGCAAAACGAGAGGGAATTGTTATTTTTCAGTTTTCAAATGGAATATACTCCTCCAATCTCTCAGTTACCATCGAGAACAGATATCCAGGAGGTAATATTCTATTCTATCAAGGTTTTGATAATGATACTTTCATTCCTGATGGGCCATCAGGTAGTTTCAGTCAGTTGCAGCAATTCTTAGAGAACTACTATGGACTCCAGACAACAGGTGCCATTCGGCCTTCAGGATTGATCAGCATAAATGGTCCGCTAGTCGCAACTGAACAAGTTTCTGGGAAAATAACACAGCAAGATTTGAAGGATCAACATATTCTTGTCTTAGCTGACATTGAGTTTGGAATAACTGCCCAAGAAATTACTCTCATCCAGAATTGGATTTCAGAGGGACATTCACTATTAGTTCTCTCGTATCCATCTCAAATATTTCAAGGTAATGAGATTCTGTCAAATCAAACAGCTATCAATAAGTTATTGGAAAACTATGGCCTCAGTATCGAAGATGATCCTACAAATCTCTCACGATTTTTATGGGCTACAACGAGTATTTCAGATCCAATATTTGAGAAAAAGGGTTGGGAATTCAACTACATTGGCACATCTATCAAGATTTCACCTGAAAAAGGAGGAAAAGTTCTTGCCATAGCTACTAATGAACTAGATGATAGTCAAGAATTTCCAATAGCTGGATATTGGGAAGATTCAGAATCTAAAGGAAAACTTATTGTTTTTGGAGGAATGTATCCTTTTAATGACCTTGGGCTAAATCCAGAAAAAGAAAATCTTGAGGTAATCACGCGTATATTCCGTTGGATGATTCAAGATCAGCAATTATCATTAGATATTCTTCTGACTTCTTCTCCCTCAACAGGAGGATCAACTCAAATACAATTAACTATTAATGATCCAGCTTTTAGGAAATCTCATTTTAATGGTACAATTATAGAAGCTAACGGATCCTTCAGTCAAATTATGTTTAAAAAATCAACGAATATATTTATTGGTTCTTGGAAACCAGTGGCTGTTGGTCAGGCTAGCATTTGGCTGAATCTGAGAGTTCCAAGTAAGGCTCCAACCAATGGTGTATATGTTTTAGATGTTCTCGATACTTCATCCCAGAACTTTTTCTTTATATTTATCCTTGGTGGTTTTATTCTATTAGGCATAGTATATTACCTATTAGCCTCACGACAACCTCAAAGACGATCACCCATTGAACAAAGGGTGGCCCTTGAATTGCAAAAACGAAAGCTCGACACTCAACTTACAGGACCAGAAACACTTGAAAAATGTTCTCAGTGTGGAACCAGACGCTACGATAAGAAATCCAAATATTGCTTCAAATGTGGGAAAGAATTGTGAGGATTGCAACTCACACAGATTTTGATGGCATCTGTTGCGCTGCTCTATTTCTACGAAAATTTGGATTTGATATTAAAGTAATATATTCCACCGTTAAGGAGGCTAAAGACTTATCTAATGGTGGTTTTTCCGTTGATTATACCTGTGATTTACCAAAGATTGGAACATCAGTCAATATAGATCATCATAAATCAAATTATGAAGAATTAAAGAGAACGAATCGGTTAACACAAGAGGACAAAGTTAATCCCAACGCTGCTTCTGCGACTGATCTTGTTTTTACGTTTTTAGAATATGAGAATGACTCTATCGCCGAGGAAATAAGAGAACTCGGGCACCTTGCAGACATTGCACAATTGCCTTCTGAATATCATCCACTAGACATTGTTTTAAATATGAATAGCGACGATCCCGTTAGTCTCCGTAAAATCAGCGAGTTATTAGCCAAAAAAGGACGACAAATCCTTACAACTCAATGGCTTCAAGAGAATTATAGCAAAGTCCGTTCTATATATGAGGATACCCACAACAAAATTAAGGAATTCCTTGCAAACAATTCAACATTCCCTCGGATTTTAATCTTGGATACTCGTCAAGCACTTCCCAGTAAATTAGCAAAAGAAGTGTTTCAGCCAATTTTTGAACGAAATGTTGCTGTAATAGCATTAGTCTATTCAAAATCAACTCAAGAGCCTATTCGAGTAAGTTTTCGAGTAGCAAAAGCTGAACAGATGAGATATGATGTTTCCACCGTTGCAAAAAGATTCGGAGGTGGTGGTCATAGGATGGCGGCTGCCTGTTCTCCTAAATACGAGGAAATTCCTGAAAAATTAGTAAGAGAGCTTGAAAACATAGCTTTAGTAGGTGATTCAATCAAATACCTTCATTTATAGAGAATATAATTTGATTTGTTAAACTAAGGTATTGATGAATAATTATCTTAAAGAATCATTTTAGTTTATCAATTACTTCACCATAAAACTTTTGTTTTTCCCATTTATTATAAAATAAGGCAACTAGCTACTATTTAACCTTAAGAATATTTTTGTTTGGGTTTGATATATTGAGAATTGGTATCTTTTCTGACAGCTGGGTTCCTAATTTAAACGGGGTCGTCATTAGTATCATAAATGAAATTCAAAGCTTGCGAACTAAACATGATTTTGTGGTCTTTGTTCCTAAATTAAAACAGATCAAATCCTTCAAAATGGATGGTATTCCGATCTATGAATTGAAAAGTTTTCCTTTTCCAGCATACCCAGGATATAATATCGCCTTACCAACTCCATTATTAACAAAAGCTCTTCGAAAAGAAAAATTTGACCTAATTCATTGTCATAGCCCCTTTTCCTTAGGATATGGAGCTATATTAACCGCTCGTGTTTTTTACAATCTTCCTTTATTAAATACTTATCATACAGACTTAGTTGAATATTCAGGTCATTTACTTGGTGGATTTCAGGCAGAAAGATTTACCCCTTGGTTTCGGCGTTTTGCTTGGATTTATATACGGTGGTTTTACAAATATTCAAATGTAGTAATTACCCCATCAAAGACGCTTCAACAAGCCTTGAAGTCTAATGGAGTTAAACCCCCTGTTTATGCTTTACCAAATATGATTTCAAATGTTTTTTTCATGAACAAAAGAAATATACATGAAGAAGAGAAGTTCCAAAATCAAATTCGCAAAAATTCGGGGATTAAAGCACATCATCGAATTATTCTCTACTGTGGAAGGATTTCTTATGAAAAAAAATTGGAAGTAATGTTAAGAGCCTTTAAAAGAATTGAAAAGTTATTTCCAAACGCATATCTATTAATTGTGGGAGATGGTCCAGACCTTAAAATGTATTCTAAACAAGCTATAACTCTCAAGCTAAAGAATTGCGCTTTTACAGGATTCATTAGCCATACAAAATTACCTTACATCTATAGAATGGGAGAATTCATGGTTACGCCAAGTGATACTGAAACCCAAGGCCTTACAGTGATTGAAGCTATGAGTCAACGACTCCCAGTGATAGGAGTCGCCAGAGGAGGAGTTTTGGATTATATTAAAAACGGTGAAAATGGCCTTCTCGTCCCTCCTGGGGATTCAGAAGCCTTTGCTCAAGCTATCAAAAAATTATTGGAAAATCCCGAAATTGTTTCTGAATATTCTGGAAAAGCATTTGAAACTGCACAAAAATGTTCAGCTACAGGATTTATATCCCTTTTGGAGAAAGCATTTCATCTTACAATGAAACTTCATGAATCTCCATAAAAAGCAATTATTCTTACTTTGAACAATGAGGTTTTTATCTTTCTTATAGATAACACAATATTCACAATCTATTATCTTACTTAAAATAAATTATGGTGATACTCATGGCTTTACAACAGATAAATGTAGATGACATAACAACTTTAATTCTAATAATCATTGCAATTATCTTGGTAGCTATTATCCTATATATTGGTACCAGATTGATTGTAGGTAAGAAAGAAACTGAAACTGGATATATTCTTCGGTTATTACTGGTTTCTTTAGTGATTGTATTACTTGTAGCGGTAATTATTGGAGCAGTTATCGGTGGAATTGGCCAATTGGATCCTTTCGATCCGCCCATTTTTGCAGGAGCAGCAGCACAACTTATACCAATCCTAGTCTATCTTGCCATTGTTTTTCTGATTAAGTACATTTTAATTCCTGAACGTGGCGAGATAGAAAAATGGAATGCCAGTATTTGGATTGGGGTTATCACTCTCTTCCTCATTTACCTCTTTAACATTATAACAACACAATTTTTCCAGACTCCAATAATTCATGGGGTTTAGAAGAGGATATTATTTCCCTAATCTTTTTTTCTTTTTATATTAGTTTTTTCAAGTGAGCTAAACTCAATAATTAGTTATTTAATATCCCTAAAGAGTATTATCTAATACGGCATATTATATAAAAATCAAACAACTTTACAATAATTCACTTATACATGAACTTGGAAAAAGCTAAAGACTTATTGTTATAAATTAAGAATACTAAGCTATTTAACCAGAGAAAGATGAACAGTTTTGTTGTGCCAGAGGCTTGGTTAAATGAGAAAAAGACCCATAAAATCGTCACGACACCCTTTAGGTCGGTTAAAATCATTAATTGTGATTTCTGATTGGATTTCCTTTATTGATGAGACTAAAAAAAGTTGGCTTTATAAAAATCAAACTGTTCAATCTTTGAATAACGCCAGTGTGATCTTCATTCCCGTTGATTTTTCACGTTTAATTTATAATGCTAGTTCATACATTTTGCTTTATGGAGCGGGAATCTATTGGACCAAATTTGCTGTGAGTAAACAAACAATCACCACAGATACCCGCTATATTACTGGTATTGTTATTCCAGAGGAAAAATGGCTTGATAACCATTTTAATACTGAACCTTTTGTTTTTCCTCCACCATACGATTTCATGATTGTGAGCGATTTCTTACAAGAATTTTCTTTTAGTGCGTTAAGAACACAAGAAGAATCGACAGGTTATACCCGTAGAGCCTTTGGCCGAGGAGTCATTCTAACACAGCTGGTTTTCCCTTTTAAGGAACCATTAGTTAGGCTAAGGAAAACCACAGAAAGGTACGAGGAATTTGATTCACCGACTGCTCCCATGCGAATTCTTATTTCTGAATTTGCTGGTGGTAAAATAATTAATGAGATTACTCTTGAATCCTCCAATAAGCATTATGAAGAGACCATCCCTGGAATTAGGAAAATTTCTCCTAATCTTCTTCAGATATTTCCAGAGAAATGGTCCAATGAAGTTTATCTTAATGGATTACGACGTGAGATTGCAATTATTTCTAAAGATTTTGCATTTATTGGTGCTCCAATGATCCTAAAATAAAATTTCTTTTTTGATCTCCATCTGTTCCAAGATCTTTCTTTTTTCTATTTATATGTCTTTGAGAAAATCAGATCTACTTTAGCAAAGTTTTATATTAATAGCTGTGAATGATTCCATTGATTTGAAAAAATCATATTTACAGTGAGTAAAAATGTCTGATGTCTGGACTGAAGACCAAGCTGACTTGTTAAAATATAGCTTACGTAACGTTTTTGCAACTACCAAGAACATTCCAAGATATAAGTCTAATAAATTCTTCATTGCTACACCTTTCAATCAGGGTTATAGACAATTTAACATTGAGGGGAATAGCTTAGAAGATATGGTTTTTAAGGCGACTGAAATTTTAAAAACCAAGAATATCAGTCGAGTCAACCTAGAAACAGCTGATGGTTTTCCTATACTGACGATTTACTTAGAAGCAGGGCCTACAGTAATTATCGATGATATTGTAAGTAATAAGCCAATTTGTAATATTCTTCTTTAAAACCCTTTCAGTTCCTAACTATTTAATGTTTGTAATAACTAAGTTAGTTTTAACCTAATTAGGTCAGTATTAACTGACTTTACATGGTCAAATTGCTCGAAACCTAACTTGTAATAGAATTGAAGTGCATTTTTATTATTATGTTGAACTCCTAATTCAATGAATTCTTTTCCCTCCTTGCGGCTTTCATTAATTAAATAATTCATGACCCTCTGTCCAATATTACGCCGTTGATACTCTGATTGAAGAACAATGGCCGTAATCCATATAGAATTTACCTCTTCATTAAACCAAATATAACCCACGGAATCCCCCTGGACTTCAATAACAAAAATTTTATGAGAATGAACAGGAGTTTCTCTGATAAACATTTTAATATCTTCAAACCAACTTTCCCAATTCCCTGGATAAATACTGTCCATTTCTATGTGTGAAACCTTCCTGATAAAATCAAGATCAGAAAATTTGGCTCGACGTAGAATTATAAGAGGATCAAATGAAAGGTTAATAATGGGTAGGCCGATCATCATTTCATTCTCTTTTATTTTTTGTAAGATTCAATAAATGTAACTGGACTTAAAAGCCTTCTATTGTTTCTTATTAACAAAAGCCAAAAAAAGAAAAAAGTTTTTCCAATTGCCCCGATTCTGCCTTCTGGAAGTATGTGCTGTTTCATATGAAAGTTAACTTCATTCTTGACTTAGAGAGAAGCCTGATTGGTAGTGGTGTGTATAGTTCAGCTACCAGACTAGCTGATAAATTAATAGAATATGGGATTAACACTGATGTGAATGGAAAAAACCACCCATATGATATCTATCACTTTCAAACTTCTCTTCCACAATCCTTATGGAAAGCAAAAATCCTCAAACGAAGGAAACGAAAATATCAAATTGTAATGACTGGCCACACCACTATTGAAGATTTTCGCGATAGTTTTATTTTTTCAAATCGAATTGACTTTGCTTTGATTCCATATTTGACAAAATTTTATTCCTATGCTGATTACCTTATTGCAGTAAGCGATTACAATCGTGATATTCTTCTTCGGTATGGATACAACCCCTCTCGAATTCAAGTAATCTCTAATGGTATTGATCTCTCAATAAATCGTAAGGATCCTGGCTTAAGAATTAAGACACGAGACCATCTTGGAATTTCTGATGAACAGCTTCTTGTTATCACAGTCGGGTTGTGTATTTATCGTAAAGCACCAGATATATTTGCAGAGGTTGCGATTTCGTCTCCAGAACATCAGTTCTTTTGGATAGGAAAATACCTAGCCCTTGGTACAATAGCGCATTCATCTTTCCTTCGCGAGAAATTTCGTGCGGCCAGAAAGACGAATAATCTTAGATTTACTGGATATGTGACACGATTAACACTGGAAGCCCTTTGGAATGCAGCTGATGTTTTTCTATATGTTAGTCGTGAAGAAAACCAAGGAATTGCGCTTCTTGAAAGTATTGCTTATGGAAAAGTGCCTGTAGTTCGTGATCACCCAGTATTTAACTGGTTAACATCTGATGTGAATTGTCTCAAAGGAAAAACAGTAGAGGACTTCTCAAAACAAATACATCGTCTTGCCTCAGATCAAGGCCTTATGAAAAACTTACAATTACATGGTGAAGTTATTTTAAAAAGTCATGACATTAATGCATCTGTGAAAAAACTCGCCAATCTCTATACAGAAATTGTTTAATTTAATATAACACCTTGTGCCCATTTCAAGAGAATTTGGTAGTAACGACAAAATTGAAGCTATTTCATTGATTTATTTGCCCAATACAACACAGCAATGACCCCAACGCTTGCAAGAATGAAAAATAGTAATCCACCAAAGCTGATAGTTGTATCTAAAGATGTTTGCTCATCTCTTGGAGTCTCTGGGCGCTCTGTGACCCGATAAGTTATTGTTCCTAAAGCTTCAGCTCGGCTAACAATGAAAATTTCAATTGTGTAGTTTTTTGCTGTAATCTCAAGTTTTACATCCAGATCAATCTTGTATACGCCTTCTTCTTCATAAATGATTAAGTTTCCATAGGATTGATTTCCAGTCTCAATACCCATTAGATCCAGTCCTCCAATTCTTTTTCCTGTTTCATTGCTAAGGCAAACTGAGAAATTAATTGTTTTTTGTCCTCCTTGTTGAATTTCGGGAAATAGTTTTGGGGGAATAACTACAAGAGACCCTTTAACCTCAATTAAATGCGTTATGTTAAGCTCTTCTTGATCTTGAATCCCGAGTTTATATGGAGTATTCCAACGAATTCTAAAAGCATATGTTCCAGCAAGAAGGCTTGGATTCACAGGATCTAGCCAAAGTACCGTTTTCCCAATAAAATGGTAATGAAATTGCTGTGAAATTTCTATTTCATCTGGAGTTTGATCCCGATTATCCAAAAAGATAGTCAATTCCAAATCTTTCATTGGAATAGAAAGGTTTGATGAGATTGTGCGATTAGAAAAAACTGTTTCCAAGGTATCAAAGTAATTCAAGAATTCTAGAGTAATATTTCCAGCTAGATAATCCGTTAGGTAGTAACTTGTTGCTGGTAAATTTTTATCGACAATATCAATTTTAAACTTGACAGGAGGAAGATCTAATGGGATAGTTAAGGTCAATGGTTCTCCACCCACGCCATCAGGTGTTATATTAGTACCAGTAAGAGTGATGGTAAGATTAGCTGACAAATTTCCATATATACCTCGGTCTGGTATTTTAAAATTAAGAGCCATGGTGCTTTCATTGTCATTGGGAGAAGAGAAATTACCATCTAAAATGGTCTCTCCGTTCTTATCAAAGGGTATAAATCCAAATATTTCCCAAGTGATGTTTTCTCGGGATTTCCAATTACTATTCCAACGGTATTCTACATAAGAAGAACCAATTTGAAGATATTTCAAACTATACCATTCACTTTTGGTTGAATTGGCCTCAAGAAACCCTAACAGTGTCACATTGTCACCAGGTGAAATTGCTTGAATATCAGTTTCCTGTTCGAAATATTCAGTGAAAACAGAATCATTACCTATAGTTTTGTTAGTGGACCCTCGAAGAAGATAGATATCTCGTACAACATAATTCATTTGTTCTTCGATAATAAAGGAGATATTAATCGTTTTAGTATCGAGGTATTCTGCTTCGGAATCTATTTGGTGAATTTTAAAAACAAATATCCACGACCCGAAATATACCTGGTGAGTTGGTAAGAGAACTTTGATCGTAGCTTGACATTCGGATGGTGTGGTTGCATTTTCAGGATCTTCAACTTCAACATTATAAGAGCTAGATAACTCTTCACGAAAACCACGGTGGAACCAGGTAGAATTTATTTTTCCATCAAATTTTGCCTCAGAATTTGTAATTGGGTCATGTTTCGGATCTGCAACCAGATTAACTGCGAAATTATCTATTAACCAATATGAGGTAGCGTTATTTTTAAAAGAATTATCATCTGGTAGTATAAACCTAAAGGTTTTAGAAATATTTTTCCCGATCTCTACCTCGCGGAAACTGGCATTTTCCCATTCATGCGTTCCTACAGTAAGTGGTTCCTCCTTCCATTTATTATCTTTACCATAATAAGAAAATATGAGTGCTGGTGGTACTTCATAAAGATAACAATCATCAACCCAACCAGTATATCGGTCGTCATCACCGTCATCTCGGCCTCGGAACATAAAATGTAGCTTTGTGGTGTTTTTAGGTATTTCCCAACTCAGAGTTGTGGTGACATATCCTTTTTCATCGTGTATAGCGTCCCTCGAGTCCGCTGAAGTTTTTTCCCCAAGAAAATGATCTGTTGAATTATAAGCTTCAATCTTTAGATTCCAATAGTTATCGTTTGTAACTCCGGTGGCTTTTGCAGAGAATATAAACTTACGATTTATATTTCCACCTGCAATGCTCACATTTTGTTCTAATAAATAACCTTCAGTACTATTGATATCTAAATAATAACTTCCTTCTGAGGCATTCTTGGGATCATCAACGGATTGAACGTATGAACTGTTGAAAAACCAATCAGAAGTAATTCCTCCTTCAAACCCAGGATTTAGAAGTATATTTTGGCCTTGAGAAAAATAATCGAATGAAATCATGTATTTATCAGGATTCAATATTGAAGTATTGTAGAAGACTTCAACATCATCTTTGTCATCATCAGCGACCTCAGTTAAATTCAAATAACCTGAAGTTGCCTCAATAGAATGGAAACTTTCATTTGTCCAATCTGGAATAGCTGGGTCATTGAAAAAGCGATCATCAAAGATATCTTGGAAAATACTGTAGAAATCAAAAGCAACCTCGCCAATAGGCGATTCAAGCTGCCATTCAAGCGACCCATTCATTTCATCAGTGGAGCTTTCAATGGATATTGCAGCCCATTCACCAGGAGCATAACTTTCTTTATCTGTTGTTAGAGTAGTCTTCCCTGAGGTGATCTCAGAGCCTATTTTCGATTGAGGAGCTTGATTCGAGGATATACTGCTCATATCGGCTCCATTTTGAACCACTTGATCTGATAATTCATAGAAAGTTGAGAGGTCAGCTAATAAGAAAACAGCACAAACATTCATAACAAGCAACATTATGAAACTTAAAGGCATTATATAATGAAATAATTTCATTGGTTTCACCGTACTCTGATGTTTCAGATTGTTTCTCGAATCACTGGAAAAAATTCTCCTCACAGGAGGATTCAGCCAGAAAACTCCTAAGATTAGTCTAAATGGAGTAGTTTGTCTTTGTTTTTTTAAGTTTGCTTTTATCAATCAAAGATGAGTTAAACTTAAGTTTAGTAACACTATTAATAATTTGGAAAGAATAATATGACAGAGCTTAGAGAGGAACTCAATCGAATAATAAAACGAGGTAAGCAAGCCCTATCGGACAGTGACCTCGATCTTGCGATACACTCTTTCGAAAGGGCTGCTCAAATTGCTAGTGAGGTTTCATTAAATAGCATAATTGGAATTTCTTACTCTTATATGGCTTTAGCTTTCGCTAAGAAAGGACATTCAGAAGTAGCACTTGAACATATCAATACTGCAACTGAATTTTTTCCTATAACTCCAGTAAACCCATTAGCATACACTTCCGTATTATTAGGACTAGGTATTGAATTTCAAAAAATCGAGTTATATGAGTGTTCTATCATTATCTTGAAGAACGCTCTTACAATGGCTAAAAGTAAGACAATAAAGGTTGACTTAGAAGCTATTTCAATAGTAGCTCGCAATCTGGCTTTCTCTTATAGTAAGATTGGAAATTATCTATCTTCTGCAAAATTATTTAGAATTGCTGCAGATCTAGAAGACGAACCTCAAATTGCTATTAATCTTTACAGAAATTCTGCTTATCTTTATTATCAGGAAGAAATGAAAGAATATACTCTGGATATTTTACAAACAGCTTTTGACAAAGCAGGTATTCTTAAGGACATCAATAATCAAATAGAAATCGCTCATTTTCAAGGATTGGTATCATATGAGATTGCTGTAAGCTTTCTCCAAAGAGGTTATCTGGAGAAGGTAATCGCATACCTAGATCTCTGTATTGATAAATTTACCTTTACTGAAAATTCTTTTTGGATAATTAAAACACTCTATGAAAAATCGATGATATTTGAGAGTATGGGGAAGATTTGGCAACGAAATAAAGTGCTAAAAAAGATTATTCAATTCAAAATTAACAATAAAAACGAAGAATATATTATCAAAGCCATCCTCCTCTTGACAATCCATGCATTGGAAGGGGGATATTATTCTGAAGCTGAATATTACATTCACCAAGTTTCGAAACGGAAAATAGAAAGTTTAAAACCTAAACTTAGTCGAAAAATTCAAGAAATTCAAGAAATACTCGAATTATCTCGTAAAAGGGGACTATTACAAGCTGATCTACGTTTTTCTCGCAAAGCCCTTGATCTTCCAATCGAAGAGTTATTGCCTGAAACAAAAATACCATCTCAGGATACCACTCTAAAACAAAAAGAACTAAGCAGCGTAGAAATACCCAAACTAGAGATTTCAGCTCTAAAACCATCATTATCAACTAAATTGAAACCACCTTCCATTGAAGCTCTTCAAGAGTTATTTGACTCTTCGGAAGAAGCGCCTATATCCCCAACTGACCAAGAACAACTTGTTATTGAGACAAAAGAACCTATAATGGATGAAGAACCACAACAATCAGAGAGTGTAATGACTTCCGCCCAAACATATCGACATGACCTAGAAAAAGCAATAGCATTAGAAAGACTATTTAAAGCACACCAGTTACCTCAAGAGTCTTCAATTCCTCCTTCTCCTGTCACATCAGCGTCTACACATGAATCTATTGAGATTGAATACACAGCTCCTAGCCTTCAAATGACTGAATCAGTTGAGAATGTCACTCAAGATACTGATTTCGCTATTTCAGCAGTTTTACATGATAAAAATGTTCGTACAGAAGTAGTTGGACGTTTACAGAAAGCAGGTTGGGCAGTTGAACTAAATTTTACAAATCTTATAGGAAGAGGGTCAGAACCAGATATAATTGCAACAAAAGGATTGATTCGGAAAAGTCGGAAGTTAATTTTTATTGCAGAAAATCCTGCGGATGCCGAAATTTGTTCATTTTTACTTCAATCAAACCCAGAAAGGGGTGAAAAAATAGTTTTTTTAATTAATGGTGACCCTAGAGAAGCTAATATTTCAGTGATGGTTAAATTAGCTACCCAGATTGATCAGCTCTTTCAATAAAGGAATAATTGCTGTTGAATCAAATCTCAGAATATTAAAAAGCAACAAGAAAAGTATAAATTCACATTTCACAATTAAATATTCATTGCAAAGAAAATTAGCTCTTAAAGATGAAATTTTTCAGCTAAAAGTGTTGAAACCTTTTGTTTCATCTCAGAAATTGATCCATCACTTATTAAGGTTTCTAAAATCTTTTGTTGTTTATAAAACTCAATGAGAGGTTTTGTTTCGATTTCATATGTATTTATTCTCTGTTTCACAGTCTCCTCTGTGTCATCTGTTCTTTGATATAAATGACCAGAACACTTGTCACACATTCCATATTCCTTTGGAGGACTGTATTTTATATGAAAAATTGCTCCACATTTTTTACAGGTTCGACGGCCAGTAATCCGTTCGATTAGTAGTATATAGTCAACTTCAATATTAATGACCAAATCTATGTTAGTGATTTTCTTTAGGTCTTGAGCTTGAGTTAAATTTCGAGGATACCCATCTATTATAAATCCGTTTTTGCAATCTTTTTGATTCAGTCTTTCCTTAAGAAGTTGCAATACTATATCGTCAGGTACTAGTTTTCCTGTATTCATGAATTCTTTTGCTTTCAAACCTATTTCCGTACCATTTTTAACAGCACTTCGTAAAAGATCTCCAGTGCTAATCTGTGGAATATTATGTTCTTCCATTATAAATCTTGCTTGTGTCCCTTTTCCTGAACCAGGAGCACCTAGCATTATTAATTTCATGGAAACCATTCTCCAGTTCCCTCCTTATGATCTTGTATTTTCATTATTTAGTTTAAGAAGGATATCTCTCGCTTTTGAAGCATGTTGCTCGTTTATCACGAAAACGATACTTAGGTGATCAGTGTGATGTACCATGGTATCGTACAGTGAAATGGCTTGATCAGCGAGTAAGGAGGAAACATGTGCTAAAATACCAGGAATCTCTTGAGCTTGCTTGGGTAAAATTAGTTTGAGTAAACTAAGAGAATCTTGAAGCTTAAGAATGTCTACTACTTTAATATCTGCTATTTCACTAATAAAAGACTGTTCAGTCATTTTCTTAACATATAATTCAATACTTTGACGGTTGAGGTATACAGAACAAATATCTTCACGTTCTATTTGTGTAACAATTATTTTCAATATCTTATCAATATCTGTGTCTTCATGAAAATGTATTTTGTAATGTTTCAAACCATCAAAAACTTCTGTAGTTCCTTTTTTAAGAACGTTTTGAACTAGTTTCACACCTAACATTTCTTCTTGTTGTGTACGTAGTTTTTTAAGATAGCGAGTAATTGCAACTGCGACATTCCCTTCTAATTTCGTGGGATCCTTAGAAGTGAAATTTCCCTCCTCAATCAATTGAGATTTTATTCTCTTAGCAATTTCTCGTTGGGCGGTTTTTCGTTGTTGAAGCTCGTGAACAAGTGATGGATCTTGTTCAAGTATTTCTCGCACTAATTTTGATACTGACTTTTCAGCACGCATATAATTTCTTCCTTTAATTGAATGTTCTTATATTTTGTTTATATACTCCACTATTTCAACTTGGAAGATTATTAGATTCCAACAGGATAATATGGTAACCAATCTCAAGTATAGGATAGGAAAATCATCAAGAAATTTCGTAACGAAGACCATTTACTTGATTTTTTCTCAACTTTTTATTTATTCTGAAAATTATTACGATTGATGAAACTAATTCATTCATTTCATATTAGTATTGATTGATAGATTAGTGAAATCTAACTTAATTTTATTAGAATCTCCTTGTAACGAATGTTTCATGTTTTTAAAGGGGGAAAGTCATGTTATGATTTCTTTCAAATGATTAATTGGGTAATATGAACAAAATAACATAAAATGGCAGCTGTAGGTGCTTTAAACTTAAACAAAATCTCTAATAACGAGAATTACAACTATTTCTCATACAAGAAAAAAAAAAGATTATGTATTCTAGTGCTAAATTTCAAAATATTGAGAGTTTAACTTTGAAAAAAGAAGACTTCTTAGTTCTTTTGCCAGCGTATAATGAAGAGGATTCCTTACCTATGGTAATTCATCAGCTTGATGAAATATTTTCTCGTGATCAATTAATTCTTGCTGATGACGGGTCAACAGACAAAACCTCCAAGGTAGCGCAACAATTGGGCATCAAAATCATTAAGAATAAAAATAATAGGGGAAAAGGACACATATTACGAAGTGCATTCACATTTATCGTCCAAAAATTCCCTACTATTAAATGGGTAATAACTTTTGATACTGATGGACAACATGACACCCGAGATATGCCTCGCTTTTTCCAAACCGTTGAAAAATACCCAGAAGCCGAAATCATTCTAGGAAAGCGTGATTATAATCAAATGCCTCCTATAAATTGGATTTCAAACAAATTAACTTCAACTTGGTCCAATTATTGGTTAAATTGGAACCTAGCTGACTTGCAGTGCGGTTTTAGATGTTATCAAACTAAAGCTTTACGTCATATACTTGAATATGGCCTTACAAGTAATAAATTTGATTTAGAAACAGAAGTGTTACTAGTCGCTTGGTTATTAGATGTAAAAATAATTGATATCCCAATAACAACTCTATATCCTGAAACCCGACGTAAATCAAGAATTAAACCACTAATTGATACGATTCGATGGATGTTCCTTGTTGTACGATTTGCTTTTTCTCCATCATTCGTTATTAAAGTATGGCAAACACGGTATTTACGACGGTTATAAACAAGTTTATATATAATATCTTGGTTATTAGCTAATTTTTTTCAAATCTAACCAATGCAAAAGTAGCACCAGTATTATCGAAACAAAAGAATCGCATACAAGGTGTTAATCGAAGTGGGGAACATCTTATGCTATAGTCACAGAAATAGGTTAGAATTTCGAAAGTAAAAAAAATACTATGCATTATTTATTTATTATAAACAAATAAGAATTAAAAAGGATGAGACAGATTTAACCATTTATAAAGCAGGTTTCGGGATTGAAATTCATATGAAACAAAAACTAGTGCTTAAATTAGTGCTTCTTGGTGATCCAGGAGTAGGTAAGACTTCATTAATATCACAGTTCGTTCACGCGCGCTTTCGACACTCTTATCAACTAACAGTTGGGTTAGATATCTCTTCAAAACAAGTTCAATTAGATGATGGGCGAACAGTAACGCTATCAATTAATGATATTGGCGGTCAAGCTCGGTTTGCAGCCATTCGGCATATGTTCTTCAAGGGTGCCCATCTGGCGATGTTTGTTTATGATGTCACCCGGGCTGAAACATTGGATAATATAAAAGATCCTTGGTTCAAAGAATTAATGGAATTTTGTGGCCGATCTAGTAAAACCAAAGCTGCAATTCAGACAATTTTGGTTGGTAATAAAACGGATCTCGAAGATTATCGAATGATCGAGGAAGAGGAAGGAATCCAACTTGCTAAGGAAATTAATGCAAAGGGACATATATCTGCCTCCGCTAAAGAAAATATTCAAGTCGATGAGGCTTTTAAGACTTTAGCTCAAAGCTTTTTCGATGAAATTTAGTAGGGTTTAGTTTGATTAAATTAAACAATAGGAGTGGATTTTATGACCACTGTTGAGGCAGAATACGAATATCTGACATATCTCCCTACATATTTCTTTAAACAATTAATAGATAAGTGGAAACATACTCCAGTCGAGTTAACGCCCAATGGACTCCTTTCCAGTGAGAACCGAGAGACTACAATTGAACTTGTCAAGAATATGAAAGAAGCTAGGCTTAAACAACTAAAAAAACTTGCAGACATACTCAATATCTCCGAAGTGTGGTGGGAAGTACATCAAATTTCAAAAACTAAACCCTTATCTCATCTTTATAAACGTAAAAAAACTTTCACTGTTGATAAATATCTACCAGAAGACCATATTAAGGTTAAGGGGATTTTTTCCTCTAATGAGATCAGTGAACAGGCCATTTTAATTCTGATTGAGTTTTCTTCCCGATCTAAACCACTCAGAAAAGTGTTCCGATTCATTTACTTACCTCTTATAAAAACAATTCTTCTAGAACCAAATGAGCTGGCAATAGATCTTTTGAAGAACGAAATACTTCCATTTATCACGAAAGATCCAAACGAGATTACCCAAAAGCCTATCCGTGCCAGATTGATTCGATCACTTACCAAAAGCCGTGATAAAATGGAACCATCCTTTGTTCTTACTCATCTCAAAATAAAGATATCTTTAGAAACATCGGGAATTGAAGGTTTACACCAAATTACAATTCATGGTGATGATATCATTAGGGGAGCTGAAACTTTAGAACAACGTCATGAAATATCCCTTAAATTTATGAACTCTGGTCCATGGGTAGGGGCAGGAACTAAGGATTTCATCATTGAAGTTGGTAAAGGTCTTCAAATCCTTCAACTAGAAGAAGCTTCTCTCAAGAATATAACAACATTACTCAGTCGACTTTAAACAACTCTCTCACTCATGGAATGAATAATATGTATTATACATGGAAACTTTCGCGATTTTGCATCCTAATTTTCATGATTAACTTTTTCATTCCCCTATTTATACAAGAACATCCTCCTAATGTATTTTTTGATAATTCTAGAACTCATGATTCAATTTATTATAGTCATAACAATAAAGATCATTCTCTTGATATTTTGATAATGTTTTACCATAGAATCCCAGATCTGGGATCTTATGAACCTTTAATCATTAAGAAATTTAGTAGTTTTCCAATTATTCATATAAAATTCAATAATCCTACTATGAAACAACAATTTATCAAAAGCTATCGCCAAAGAATTTATCGAATAGAACCTAACCAGGTTCTAAGGAGTTCTTTTCACACCATATCCATAAAGAACTCCATTACAGATAGCATAAGTACAGGGTTCCAAGATTCAACTGGTGCAAGCTATTTACACGACTTGGGGATCAAAGGTCAAAGTATTAAGATAGGAATTATCGATACAGGAGTGAAAAATGAATCTGAAACACTTGTGAAAGGTCATAAATCATTCGTGAGTATTGATAATGGATACTCAGAAGATATTCCAAATCCAGATGATAATTGGGGGCATGGAACACAAGTTGCCACAATTGCTGCAGGAACTACTACTGGAATAGCTCCTGAGGCTGAAATATATAGTGCAAAAGTCATTGAACCTAATATTGGAGGCGCAGGTGGTGATAAGAACGAAGAAACCACTGCAGGGATGCTTGAAGCGATAGAGTATCTTGTCAACAACTCTGTTGATGTGATCAACATATCTCTGGGTCAGTATCACAACTTACCAAATGGACTAAGAGATGAAGTGATTAATTATGTCTCGATTCTCCATAAAATCGTGTTTAGTGTTTCTGTGGGTAATTCTGGGTCTTCTTATGGTGATAGAGGGACATTGAATAACCCTTCAACCGCACTTCAATGTATTGCTACCACTGCTAGCGATATTGCTGGGACACTCATTGGAAGTTTTGCTTCGCGAGGACCAAAGGTTGATTACTCTATGAAACCTGATATCGCAGCACCAGGTATCGGTATGCCAGGGCAAGGAACCTCATTTGCCGCTCCAATTGTTGCAGGTGCCTCTGCTTTACTCATTGATTTTCTAAAAAGTGAAAATCGAAATTATTCGGCATCAACCATAAAAGCCGCTCTTCTTGCTGGAACAAGGACGCTGGGAAGACCAGTCTGGGAGGAAGGCGCAGGATTTATTAATATCACTCGATCTTTAGAGATTCTAAATTCAACGGAGAAAATAGATAACACCCCTGATCTAGTATATCTTCATCCTCAAAAGCTACCCTTTGATCCTTATAGAGTTCTGTTTAATGGCAGTTCTATAATGTTCAACCTCACTGTTATTAGTAGTAGAAAGATTAATACAAGTATCATTATTTCCGAAACTCTATCTGATTTTGTTAGTACATCTAATTCTTTCTATATCATAAACAATACCACTCTAGTTCCCATCAACTTCACTATACCTACATCAACTAAGTCTCAATACGTTTCAGGATTTATTAATGTAAGTAATGCATTATCAACGGTAGAGTTTGAAATTCGTGAAACTGATGTTCAAGTTCTTTTTGATGAGAGTTTTAATCGAATAGCTAAGCATGGATATGGTACTACCGCTTATGAGATAGAAGGTGATACTTCCAGTACAATCTGTATGTATTCAGCTTTCACGCAGTTCTTAGCTTATGAGTACAATTATTGTGTCATCCCTCATGTTAAAGGAGAAATACCCCTTACTGAACTTTTGAAATACGATGTATTGATTTTAGCAAATCCATTTTCCAACTCTACTGATAAATTCATGGATTGGATTGTGAATCCAAGTCATAAATATGTTTCTCCATCAGATAATACTATAGAAGCTATTTCACAATTTGTTGCAATGGGTGGAGGAGTGTTGATACTAACCGCTGATAATGACGCTTATTTTAATATTACAGGAATAAATAAGTTCCTTGGACTTTTTGATCTTCAAATTACAAATGAATTTTCAGGAACTATTTGTTTAAGTGATATAGTTAACCCTCGTGATTTTACCACAGATATTTCCTCTTTTCCTTTTCGTGGAAATTATATCCAAGCTGATGGAAGTCATACCCAGATAATTGCAGAATGTAATGGGAAACCTACTCTAGCCTCCTATGATGATCCTAGCGGAGGAAGAGTCCTCCTTTTTGGATCAGATCTAATTTTTGATAACATTGGATTTTCTAGTTACCCTTATCCTGGAGATCACACAGAAAATCAAATCTTGATTTTTAATTCAGTCACTTGGCTTGCTGAGGCAAAAAGAGAGTACATTGAATCATCGATGAATATTCCAGAATTTCCCTATCCGCTTATTTTTCTGGTTCTAATTATATCTCTAGTAATCGTTTGTTATTTATTTATTAACAAAACGAAAGTTTAATTATCAATATCTGAAAAGAAGAAAACTAATAATTTCATTAATATTAAGAAGATATTTTCTCGAATTTACTTCCCTGGATTATAATTTCTCGTTGAAAAATTTACTTCATTTTCTTCAAACCCTAGGTTCTGCACTAAGCCCAATATACATACTTTTTTCTCTATCATCATATCCAACATCTGCTTCAGAAGTTAACTGATGAAATATGATTTGAATTATTGGCATCCCTGGAACTAACTCAACTGGTGAATTAGCTTGGTGAGCGATTTCAAGAGTGAGGGTTGTCGGGTCTTTCAGACCTGTTCCTGGATTGACGAGTCCTGCGGCTTGAACTACGATTCCCAACCTAGCAATTGAGGATTTTCCTTGAAGAGTGGCAGCATACTTCTTTGATATTGAAATCTTCTCAAGAGTGGAGGCGAGAACAAACTGGTTAGGCGATAAAAGGAACGATTCATCCTTTTCAATTCGGAAAACCTCCGAGTTTTTCAAAATAGCCTTTCGATCGTTTGGTCGGAACAACCTGCCATGGTGGAATACTAAAAAGGTATCACCTAATTTTAAATCAATACTACATGGACCTACTGCTGATTCATCATAAGGAGTAATTATTATCTCACGAGCTTCAATTGCTGCTAGAATATCCTGGTAAGATAGTATCATGGTAATTTTTTCACCACTTAAAATCGTTGTTATTAAGAATAATGTAGATATCGTCAAGTAATAATTTTATTTACGATTGAAATAAATTTATTAGTTCTGTGAATGTATGAAAGCTAACATGAATGATTCCCATCAAGAACGCTTACAAGTAGTTTTAATGCGAATTATCGAAGGATTTTCTGATTATTTCGTCAAATCACTTGAAAAATCTTATCATCAGACTCCCAAAACCATTGAAGTCCGAAATATAACAGTAGAGAGGAAGTTGGGTACTACAGGAATTCATATCGTAAAAGTTCAGCTTGAGACCAATTTAGGATTAGATGAAGCCAGTATCGCTGTTAAAATCTATGATAAGCAAGAACTCGCGTTGGAAGTTGTCAAACGAATCAACATCCTTGAAAATCGTCTTTCACAAAAAAAATACTCACATTTTGGAATTTCATCAGCCTCAGTCATTTTCTTTTCTAGAAGCGTTATAGTAATGGAGGGGATCCAGGGAGACGTTTTTCGGGAATCAAAGATCCCTAGACCTCAAAAATATCGATTTGCGGGACGTGGTCTTGCAGCATTTCATGGCTCAGAATCGGATCGCTGTTGGTTTGACAAATATAAACTCTTATTGTCAAGGAGTGTCGAGAACCTTCCATTAGCAGAAAACGAAAAATTTAGGTTGAAAAGTCTTTTTGATGATGTAGTGCCTCGAGCAGAAGAGGCTTCTCAATTATCTGGATCAATAAGCTTTGGAGATTTTCATCCTGGGAATTTAATCTTTGATGTTCGAATGGGTCAAAGTCCGATGATTCAAACTCACATTATTGATCCTGAATATTTAGACACATCTAAAGAACATGATCGATTAGAAGATATCTGCAATTTTTTTGCTGTTGAAGCTGTTGATCAATATCGTATAGATAAATCCTTAACAAAACTCCGAATGAACGTGAAGTCTTTTTTGTCTGGATATAGTGAAGTCCTAGCTCATGAGCGAACTTCTTTGTCAAAATATTATCGCGGTAACTATATTCCTGTGAATTTCCACTTAGCATTGATGATTCTAATGAGTATTATACATATACAAAATATGACTGATCTTTTCGGCGGAAAAACAGGGATTCAAAACGAAATGCTTCTTCGATGTCAGTTAATTGAAAAGCTTCTCAATTGGGATTCGTTCCCTGATTAGGGTTCCAAAATGGATCATAAAGTTCTATATTCTAGTGCTGGAATTGCTACCCAAATTTTAGTCCAAGACCGGAAGAAAATGATGATTTTACTAGATGTTGGTGACGGTATCATCCGAGATCTCCTAAAAGAAGAAATATCCTTTCCATTGTCCATCCCATTGCATATATTTCTCACTCATGGACATTACGATCACTGTGGGGGATTATTTTCATTGCTAGGTTTTTTACGAATGGTTGGACAATCCTCACCAGTTGAGATTTATTATCCTAAAGGTTCTAAAGAGATTGAAGGTCTAATTAATCTATTCATCTCTTCCTATCAAGACACTACTCCTTTTAAACTGAAATCTTGTGACCTTCAGCATAAAGACAAAATTAATATTTCGAATGACATAAGAGTGGTTGCATATCAAATGAAACATATGGGATCCACTCTCTCACATGGAATCTTATCTGAAATACCAGCATTAGGATTCGCTATTTTTAAGAATGAAGAAAAATGGTTAGTTTTCACTGGAGACACAGGAATGAATGATAATCTTCCAAATTTCCTGAGAAATGCAACCCATGCATATATTGAAGCGACTAATTTAGCTGACCACTATTCACCTTATCATCTAAGTATTAAAAAAGCACAAGAACTAGGGAAATTGGCAAAAGATTTTACTTTAGTACATACTCGAAGATAAATTTCATGACAAATTTTGATTGAGTAGGATTATTGAAAATACGAGAATCAGACTAAAATAGTTATCAGTCAAAAATATCAAAGTGCTATTGTTGGATTATAATTAGGAAAGAATTCAAATCATAATCATTGTAGAGATCTTAGGCAAGCTAGATCCCTGAAATGAATTCTTTCTCATTTTCAATTAAAATTTTTACTTAGCACAGTGCTGGGGCCAATGTGTTATCCAAAACATTTCTTAAAGAGGTAGAATTTGTTCACAATGACAAACAGAGTGGTGCAGCAAAGATTTCAGAAGCAACTCTACTCATTTTGAAACGTGAATGCCTTAAATTAGGTAAAGACCTCAATAGATCTATCCTAAAAACTGCAATTCAACTATTACTTGATACTCATCCTATGGCAACTATCGAGAATGCACTTTTACCGATTTATCTGAGGCTCACACAGCTTATCAAATCTGGTGGACTTCAAAAAGAAGATTCTAAAGCAGCAATAGAATTAATCTTTGCCACACGACGAGAACAAATGAGAATTAGTGAAAAAAACACTATCGAAACCCTCACAAATGCTTTGCAAGACAAAAGTACTATCTTAACGTTCTCTCATTCATCAACTGTGAATACCGCATTATTACATTTAGCAGGGGAAGGATATCGTGATAAGGAGATTTTTGTATTAGAATCCAGGCCCTTAAAGGAAGGGGAACGAACTGCTCTTTCGTTAGCGAATGCAGGTTTCAAAAAGATTCATCTAGGCATTGATTTTGCGGTCAATGAATATTCAGAACAGGCAGAAGTTGCTGTTCTAGGAGCAGATATGATCCATTCAAATGGACAAGTACTAAATAAGATTGGTTCGGCAACAATTGCTCATCTTTTCCACACGAAATCAAAAGAAGTAATAATAGCTGCTTCACCTTCTAAAGTCTGCTTAAGAGGGATTATCAACAGTAATAGAGACTGGCATCCCCTCATTCCTCATCGAGATTCTAAAGAAATTACAAAGATTTCAAGTCCTAATTTAATTGTATGGAACAGATATTTCGAAATCATCCAACCAGAGCTAATATCCTACCTGATCATGGATTGTTATAAGTTCCCAGCACCCATTTCAAGGCAACTTGAAAGCTTTCTAAAAGAAGAACCGATTATTTCACTACGAAAAGAGCTTCAAGAACTTTGGCATGAAGTTGATTTTACTATAGCATAATCTCTTATTGAGTTGAGTTTCAATTGATCATAAGGGTCAAATTCATCAAATTGTTGGATTGATCCTTTTACCATGGTTTTACTAATTCTGGTTGAATTGCAGGATCTTCGAATACTATTGTGCCCCGATATTTATCTCTTTTTCCAGCATTATGGATCTTAATAATTGTTCCAGATGTTATTTTAATTTTAACGCTTTCTTCCAACGCAGGTTCATATGCCTCATCAAATATAAGCTTCCATGTCGAATTATTACTCTCATTCCAAGCAATGACATGTAATTCATTTCGTTCATGATCTAAATCGAGAATATGGTAAAACCCTTTAAACTGTTCAGCTAAGTCTTCATTTTCCGCAGCTGTAATTTCTAGAGGAACTTTTGTTTGCCAGGCTGCAGGAACACTTCTTTTCGATTGATCTTTCCCCTCTTCTCTTAACTTCTGTTTAAATATTTTTAAAACTTTTAAATCCAGTTCTATAAGGTCTCTTCGTAATCTGGTAAGTATAAAAAGGCGTTTGATTGACCGATAAACCTCCTCTCGGTCGCTGAAATTTTTTACAATCGTTTTTAAGACTTCAATTGCGAGCTCTCGTTGGTCATGAGAATACAAATCATTAGCGTATGTATGCATAGAAGATATCATACCATCCAAAAGGTCTGGATTTCGTTTGAGTAATAATACAGCATCATTTGGTTTTTTGGTTGCAATTAACGAGACCGTGAGACCAAGTAGCTGAGTTGGAGACATTTCATGTTCCTTTGACGGAACTGATTCAAATAATCTAAGAGCTTGTTTATATTGTCCTAATAACAAGTATAATAATCCTTGTAGGGAAATTAGGTTTTCAATAGCTTCTTTACCTACAGATATAAAATTCATATAGACGCGACAGGCTTCTGTGTGAACTAACGCCTCTATAATTTGATTTCGTGTTAAATTAAACTCTAGAAGCCAACTATGGTGTTCAAATAGTTCTGAACGCAGTAGACGTTCAACAATTACTCGTTGCTCAAGATCATCAATTGAATAGACTAATTCAGAGCTTTTGGTCAAAATTTCAATAAGAACATCTTCTGCGTCTTGGATGTTAAAGCTTTCTCTCGTTTCTCTTGCTTTAATCACCAATTGTTGGGTAATAATCAGAGCATCTTCAGGTGTCATGACTTCAGATTCCTTGGCAGAAACAGCTGCATCTGTCCCAACCTCTAATATTGTAGCTTCAGTTCCAACTTGTGCAGCAGACCGTACAAATCGAGCTGTATCTGTTAAATCATCAATCAACATAGCAACATCAATGTACCGTCGTGTTTTCTTCTTATAACTCCAAGAAGCGCGAAATACTCGTTCCACTGTTTGATCGAGAATTTTTCGCATTTCGGGATCAGAAACAGCTGCAGCAAGAATAGATACAAAAGAACCACAGGAAAGATGATTAATTCCTTTGAATACACGATTTTCTTTAACAATTCGGGCCACCCCTTCATCATCAGACACAAGAGCTACCTTATTGTTATCTTTAAGAGTAAATTTTTTGGCTAAAAGTACAATATCGATATCTGCTGGGTCATCTTTTACTCGAACCATTCGTTCTTGGACAGCATATCTCGCAGTCTGATTCCAAAGATTCGATCCACGATTAACAGGTTCCATCCGAACATATCTCGGGATGGTTTTCCGTAACTCGCGAAATCTTCCTGGGATGTCTGATTTCGGGAGTTCTTCAGGAACCATCACCTCTATCCCGACAGATGAAGTAATTTTTTGCAAATTAGGTAATAAAATATCCGAAACACCTGCATTCATCAGAGAAATGAAAAAATTAGTATCAAGTACAACAACATCAAATAGAGTAGCAGACACTGATTGTAACTCCTCGCCAAGAAATTTTATTTATAATAGTCCTTCTTAAGATCAAACAGAATGAAATAGCGGAGGGCGTGATTCGAACACGCGTAATACAGCTTTGCAGGCTGCTCCTTAGCTAATCGGACTACTAGTCCCGAAGTTATAGCCACTTTGGTACCTCCGCAAATACTTAAAAGACGAAAAGTTTGAATACCAGTTAGTACCAATCAAATCGTTTCTTTTAGCTGGATAATATAAACTTTTTCATTACTCTCCTGTTATTCACCCTAAACACTGATTGTAACTTATCATCTGCAATATTTCAACAATGATTAAAAACAAGTATCTGTAATATTTCAAGAAATATTATTAATTCATATTTTTGGGCTGAATATATGATCCTAAAGTGAAATTTTTCAAATATAGCGGAGTACCTTTAAGATTTGATTAATTTCGAAATAGCTAAGTTATCTTTTCTTTTTTTCACAATATGAACACACAATTCAAAACATTAAAGAGAGAAGAATTTTTTGTTTAATTAAGAGGCATCAAAATGAGTGAACAGAGAATACATGCATTTGTTCCTTCAATGGACGGAGAATATGTCCCAATTAAATTCACAAGTCCTGAAAAAGATTTGAAGGAAAATGAGGTCATTATTTTTCTAGATGAAGAACAACGACAAATTTTCATTTGGACTGGTTCAAATTCTTCAGTTCGAAAACGATTCATTAGTTCCCAAATTGCTCGTCAAATGAGACTGGAAAGAGGACTAACACATAGAATATCAACTGAAGACCAGGGTAATGAAACTTCGAATTTTTGGGAGTTTATGGATAGCCTTGGAGGCCAAGAAATTACAGCCAGTACTCTTTTAGAGGTTTCTCCCCCTTCAATATCTACTGATCTCCCTGAGGCAAAACTAACAGAAATCATTACACATCCCACTACTTTGAAACAAGTAGATTCAATAAAAACAAAGACTCCTATCAAAGCTGAAATGAAATCCAAAGTCATCCCTCCCAAACCAATAGAGAAACCACCACCTGAAGTAATAACTGAAGAATATGAGATTGAATACCATTGTAAGGAAGAAGTCGGCGTTGTAACTGAATCTGAGGCTAAGATTCTGTTTAAGGCCACTGATCGAAACCTAATCTTATCGACTCTTCATATTTCAACAGCAGCCACAGAGGGTAGAATTGCTTTATATTGTATTCCGAAAATAGCAAAAACCACGACTTGTAAGTCAAAAAAGCCAATCTTTGCCATTTACCTGCAAGAAGGGGCTTCAATTATGGAATTAGATGATTTATATATACCTATTCCAGCAGGTAATTCCATTTATTTCACATGCCCTGCCAAGACTTTTATTAGCGTAAACTTAGAATCATAAAACAAACATAAGTCAATCTCGTGAAAAGTATTCAATCTTCAATCTATTTCATCATTACCTTGATTCATTTTGAAAGTTATATGATAAACTAGATTAGAAGTCAATAGGTAAGATATAATCAGAGAGGGAACCTAGAAATCTTTTTAAAATATGGACTAAAGAAATTTTAAGTCCTTGCTAAACTTTGTATAAAAAGGATTTTAATGAATAAAAAGGTATTTAGGATGCTTTAAAATGGGTGATGCAAGTAAGATCAATTCCCGTATTACAGGTTTCTTCAAAAAAAGTGTAGAAGAACGACAAAACATTATTCAAAAACTTTGTAATCTAAATCAAGAAGATATAGAGTATTTAAAAGAATCCACCAACACTCTAGATAAAGCTGGTCAAGGTCATTATATAGAAAACACCGTTGCGGTTATGCAGGTTCCTTTAGGTATCGCTACCAATTTTTCTATCAATGGAACTGATTATTTAGTACCTATGGCCATAGAAGAAGCGTCAGTAGTAGCAGCTGCCTCAAATTCTGCAAAAGTAGCTCGGACAAATGGGGGATTTTTCACAAGTAGCACACCCCCCATTATGATTGGTCAAATTCAAATGATTAATGTACCTGATCCCCACAATGCTCGTGAGAAAATTCTAGAACATGAACAAGAGATTGTAGAATTAGCAAATGAACAGGATCCTATACTGGTGAAATTTGGAGGAGGATGCCAAGGAATAAACGTGAAAGTATTATCAAATACAATGAAAGGAGCCATGGTTATTACAGAACTATTAGTGGATGTTCGAGATGCAATGGGAGCTAACGCTGTCAATACAATGAATGAAGCTGTTGCTCAACTGCTGGAAAAGATCGTTGGTGGCCAAGCACTTTTAAGAATCATATCAAACCTGGCAGACAGACGTTTAGTAAGAGCAAGAGCGGTGTTCAAAGCTAATGAATTGGAAACAAAAGATATGAAAGGTGAAGAAGTGGTTAATGGCATTCTTAACGCATATGCTTTTGCAGAAGCAGACCCTTACCGATGTAGTACCCATAACAAAGGTATCATGAATGGCATAGATGCAGTGGCAATTGCTACCGCCCAAGATTGGAGAGCGATCGAAGCAGGTGCTCATACATATGCAGCGGTTAAGGTTCCTGGTAAATATTCCTCGCTCACGACATGGGAAAAAGACGTAAAAGGGGATTTAGTGGGTACCATTGAATTACCACTTGCTATTGGTTTAGTTGGAGGTGTTGCACGTATTCATCCTCTTGCTCAAATTTCTTTCAAAATTCTAGGATTGAGTGTTCCTGGAGGAGCGCTCAAACTTGCAGAAATTATGGCTGCTGTCGGGTTAGCACAGAATTTTGGGGCACTTCGAGCTTTAGCCACTGTAGGCATCCAAGCAGGACATATGAAACTGCACGCACGAAATTTAGCGGCTTCCATGGGAGCAAAAGGGGTAACTATTGAAAGAATCATTGAGAAAATCTCGGAACGAAAATTGAAAGTCACCTTTGACACAGTTAAAGAGATTTATGATGAAGTAAAAGAGGAAATATGAAAAATCGTTAATGCTTTTATTCATAAGTTAAATGTTTAGCTTTCCCTGTTTAGAAGCTGTAAATTTTCTAAGTAGTCTAATCCATCGTTAATTTTACCATTTCCCTTCCATAAAAATCGTCCCATCAACTTTAGCCTACAATCAGCACGCAATTGATTAAGCTTTAGTAGAAGATTTACAAGAATCCGAGCTGATGCACCCCAGATAACCTCATTTTCTTTATAATTAAAAAATGGAACCTTGAAAGTAAAATTATTTTGGTATGTCATTTCCTTAATTGAAAAAATCTCAGGGTTGGTTAAATCAAAAATTTGGGGTTCTAAGATATAGTCGATTTCCGGTGTGTATATTCCTCCATTATCAACTTCCTTATTATCCTCAACAAAGCCTACAACTGGTGTAACAACAAATTTACTTATTGTTAAGAGATCATCTATTAATCCTAGGACCATTACGTTTTGAATCCCTAATTCCTCATTTACTTCTCGTAAAGCTGTATGAATTAAATCCTCATCTTGATCGACCTCATACCTTCCTCCTGGGAAAGATATTTCATTCTTATGATGAGGCACATTTGCAGTTCGGCGTGTAAAAATAAGAGACCAATCCTTCTTACGTTGGATGAAAGGTATTAATACTGCTGCTCGCTGAAAACCTTCTGGAAGATCAATGATTAACCGGGATTCGCTCTGAAGGAGTAAACGTAATTCTTCAAGACATGTTGGAAAATTTGGCAATTGAAAATCTCAAGGAACCCTTTGAAACTTTCTTTATAAAGTACATTCGTGCTATACCAAGTACAAGGATTTACTGAACTGAAGTAGGGGTTATATGAATATCTTTTCCCTCTTAGGTCTAATTTAGAAGTAAAACCTTTTATTGTTAAGTATTAGACTTCATTGTTTCGTTAAGTATACGGAAGGTTCTTACCTACAAACTATGGCACCTCGACTAAACCGTTCACCCCAGTCCTTCTTTTTTACCCAAATGACCTGTCTTTCTTCTCCCATGCCAAATATGAGAATTAAATCTATTAGTTATTTCTCCAGAAAATCAATTTTTGCTCGTATTTTTTTGATTGAGTCTCCTATTAATCATTTCTCATCTGTCTGCTCCCAATACTAGCCTAAAGAGGAGGTACCACTCCCTTCCCTCCTAGTTAGGGTGTCTTTACGCGTGTTTGCATCTTTTACGTCTTATATTAGTGAACTTCTTGCTTAAATGTTATAGAAAGATTGATATTTCTTAGCCCCCATCATATCACAAAGTGTATGTATATAATAACCAAAAGACATTAGGAAAATGAATATTATAAAATCGGACAGAATGGTTAAGGAATACACAAAAAGTGTAATAAATCCGTTCAAATCGGAAAATATTTCTCCAAAGGGTCAGTTTCTTTGCGTGTATTTTGTTGATTGATATGGTCTAATCTGAGGATTTAGAGAGTGCCTTTCATTAATATCTCATTCGCTGAAGCTAGCCAATCCTTGCAAGATCCGTCTCTTATCGTTGAATTACTAAAAGAGAAGAAAATCAACCCTAAAGAGTCGAATCTTCTAGAAAAGTTAGGTCTTTTCTCTAGAAACCGGTCTCCAAGTATTCTTGATGAGATAAGGGTACTATGTGAACAATCATTTGGCATCAAAGGTGAAGACGCGTTTGAAAAATTGTCTCGTTTTGCTAAAAGCCAGAATAAACGTGTTTCTTGGGTGATTTTTTCACGGACATTCCAATCTATTCAATATGATGACCGAAATCCTCTGGAAGATTACAATCCTCGCGTGTCAGAAGTGTTAACCATCACTTCTAAATATAAAGTTGTAAAATGACTCGTGTAGTGACTCTAATGCAACAATCAGACTGTGAAGAGCTAGTACGTGAAGCAACAGAAGCTTCTAAGCATTCTCTTGATGTTTCAGCAGCGATTTTTGAAGAGGCAGCAAAATGTTATGACAAACTGGGAGATCGGAAAAAAGCTGGGCAATATCTCACTTTAGCAGGAGACTTTTTTCTTGATTTAGATAATAAAGAAAGAGCAGCCTCATGTTATGGAAAAGCAATAATGAGGCATTTAATGATTGATGATATAAACACGGCTGAAATCTTGCTTGAAAAAGGAAAAGAATATGGATTTTCCTCATCAACTCATCAATATAGAATTGCATTAGATACGCTGGAAAGACAAAAGAAAGCAAAAACTGAGGAAGATGAAACTGAAGAACCAATAAAAGAAGCAGAAGCCCTTCCAGATGTTGATATTCTACCACTTGAAGAGGAAGAAGAAGAGGAGTTAATTCCCCTTGATAATGATTTTTTTTCTCTTGACAAAGATACTCAACCAAAAAAGCAAGAATTCATGATTCCTCAACTCGAGAAGGAACAACCCTCAACATTAGGTTCCTATGCTGTTCTTGCAGCCGTTTCACAGGTAACAAGAGAGAAAATAAGTCATGAAATTCAAACTAATGCATTTGTAAAGAATTCATCTGGTGAATCACAATTTCTTGAACCACAGTTTACCTTAAGTCCAGTAGAACCTATTGATAATTCAAATGATGTTGTCGACATATTAACAAGTAGTCATCCTCCTGATTCTGAGGTTAAAGAAGAATCAGTTCCATTTGAATACTTAAAAAGTAGTGATACTCTTGATTTAGACTATACAGCAAAAACGGAAATCACTAATGAATTTGAGGACGATTTGGTTGATATCGAAATTATTAATACTATTCCATTCAGCTTTCAAGTAGTTAATATTGTAACGGAATTTGAATTAGATGAAAAAAAGCGTACAAGTGATGGATTGGTTTTTACTTGGAAAAAAGATAGGATAGAACCTGGAGAAAAGATTTCTGTTGAGTATATTCTGAGAAAGCGAGTAGAACGCTCTATTATTTTAAGAAAAGAAAACAAAGTTTCTGTGATAAATATTTATCAATCTATACAGCAAGATTTGCAGGCTAAATTGGATTTTGTGAATACATCGGGAAAAGTTTTTCATGAAATCTTGGTGGAGGATGTCATTCCCCCCGAATTAATAGTCAATAATTCCAATTCGAACAAAAAAATCAAACCTGTGACAATACCAACACATGATAGTACCCTTTATAGATGGATTTTCAGCACACTGTTACCAGGTGACAATTTTTCCGTATTTTATGAATTTCGTGAGAAACCTCTAACTAGACATTATATTGATGAGTATGAATGTGATACTGGTTTCGCCAAAATTGAGAAAATATCACAACCAGCTGTGGATACTAAACAATGTGAGTACTTGTGGTTTTATTCTTTAGAGAATTCGACATCTGATGACATTACTATGATAGATCGAATTCCTTCAGACTACAATCTAATGTTAGTAGATCCACCCCATTTGACCCCTTCCATAAAGAAAGAAAAAACTCATCAAGTTCTAACTTGGCAATTAAGTTCTGACGAAGTTAGAATAATACTAGTTTTAAGGATAAATGGATCCGAGTCATTCACTTCATTGGCACCTTCGATTGAGTTCACTCGTGGAGAACAACCCCAACTAGTTGAGAAGACAACGAAATCAGAGAAAAAAATGGTCAACTTGTGTCGTTTGAAAAAAATATTGAAGGAGTCGATTTAAACGTCTAATCTGCCAGATTTCGTGGAACCACCAAGAATGGACCTTACTATCCTTGCAGTCCGCTGGGATGATATTTCAGGTCCATCTATAATTTCTTTGTTTCCGCATGCTGCGTTAAACGACCCTGAATCTGTCGCCTTGCAAATTTATCTTGCATCTGTGACAGTTTTTGGGCAACATGGTCATTCACAACGAACAGAATTCTCTGTTCCTTTATTAAGCTTAGGTAAAGGTATCTCGGCCCGTGTTGCTTTTGATTCATGGCCAGATACTAGTTTACGAGGAAAAGAACGTCCATTTTTTTTAGCATTTTTGACAGATCAATCCACAGACGAAATCTTAAGCTCTCATCTGAATAACTTCATTTTTGAATATCTAGATATCCTGAAAGAGGAGATCGCTGATTTCTCTGCTCAAAAGATCTGGGATAAAATAGCTGAATCACTTCATGCTTTAGAGACAGAAGATAAATTCGACGCCATTTCCTTTGAGGTTAATTCGGATTATGCCATTCCTCGAGCTCTACAAGATCTTGAAACCGCTAAAGAAGCTTGGGAAAATCTCAAGGACAGAAATCAATTATGGACAGCTTTACGTGTTGCAAACAGGTTAGAAAACGTTGATGATAAAGCAGCAGGATTTGCTTTCTCTCTAGTCGGCAAGATTTTTTTGACTGGAAACAGTTATCGAGAGGCAGGAGAATCTTATGAAAAAGCCATAAACTGCTACTCTCGCATTCGATTGTTTGAGAAAGCTGGTGAAGCTTCATATTTTGCAGGTAAGTGCGCTTATCATTTACAAGAATATGAGAAAGCAATTGAACTTATTCAGGCTGCAACCCTTTGGATAAAAGATCCCTCCTTAATCGCATCACTCAATTATGATATGGGTATTGTACTCCATGAACAGTCGCGCTATGAAGAATCAAATGTATGCTTTGAGAAAGCAGTTAGGTTAACATCGGATAAACAGACTGCAGCTGAATATTCATCAACTTTTGCAAGTAAATTAATGCTTCAAGCTGAAAAAGAAAAAGAAGAAAATCCTACTTATGCGTTTGGATTAATTCGGAGATCAGCTGAACAACGAGAAGAAGCCTCTCGTTTATTACAGTTAACAGAGGAAAACTCTAAAAAAGCAGCAACATCATTGATCTTGGCAGCGAGCGCTTACTTCTCACTAGGAAATAAAAAAAAAGGAGGGAATCTTTTAGAGGATGCAACAAATCTTTTTATTGAAGCTGGAGATTATATTTCCGCAGGTAAGTCATTATATGATGGTGCTCGAATGATCAGGGATAGAGAAAGGTCTTATGAGTTACTTTCCCGTGCATTATCTTTGTTAAGAGAACGAGAGATCACGATTAAAGAAAACAGACTTTTAGGCCTGATTTCATTTGAAAAGGGTAAAATTGAGGAGAAAAAAAACAAGTGTTCTCCTGCCCTAGAGTCATTTAATTATGCTCTTCAGTGTCTTTCTAGATCAAGTACTCCCATTTCTGATCTTATTCCTGTTCAAATTCAGTATGCCAACGCTCTTTTTCGAATGGAAGATTTCGAAAAAGCTGCAGAGCTATTTCTTGCTGGAACTAAAGGATTGTCAACACTTCCTTCTACAGAAATTGTCGTGGACCAAAAGAAAAAAGCATTAATGAATGCATTAATTAGTTTACGTCGAGCAAGTACTGCGTATCATAACGCTGCTATCATTATTCTGAAGGAAAAGGACGAAAACCGTGCGATGTCGATGTTCGCTCATTCTGTTTCACTATTGTTAGAGTGGGTCGAAAATAATCCAAAAAGTAATCAAGATGAAGTTAAAAAGGTGGTAACAACCCGTGTTTCACGTTTATCGTTAAAAAAGGATCTTCTATTGCTAGCTGAGTCCAAATTCAAGTTAGATTCTATGATTGAAAGCCTAAATATGACCCATCAATCACTTGGAACTACTGATAATAATGAATAATTCTATAATATTTTTTAGTCTGGAGGATATCCATTTTTCTTCTTTAAGCCGTTTAAACTAGCTTTGGCTTCAGATGATTTTCAATTTTATCCTTCTTTTTCTGTAATTTCTCTTTTCTTGCTTTTAACCGATTAATTATCTCCGTATGCTTAGTTTCGGAAATCTCATTATTCAAAAATTTTTCATCAGTGAAATTAATGGATTCTTCAATACGAGTTAAGGCTTCTTCTATTTCTTGAAGTTGTGGATAACCTATTGGTATACCCTTGCTATTAAGATCTGATGGAAAGTGTACAGTAACTTTCTTTTCTTTTCTAATATATTTGTGTTTATGTTTACGTTTTGAATCATGACTTTCTATTCTCTTAATGCTCTTTAGGCCTTTTATAGCCTTTAGACCTTTCTCTCTCATAGGAGCATCACTCAATAATTCATCTTCCCCTACAATGAATCCCATCTTCTCTCCTTTCGAATCAGTCAATAATAATTGAGGATCTTCTTTAAAGAGAGCTTCTACTCGTTTAGTAAATAACTGATCGAAATTCTGTTTGTCCTGAATGATTTTTGCTTTCATTTCTTCTAAATTAATTGGATCCCCCTCCTGAATATCTATTCCAAAAACTCGGACTTTTTCTCCAAATGGTGTCTCAATAACGGAAACAAAAGGAGTCTGTACGAAAGAATAGTCGGTTGTTTCTAGGACTGTGACAAAACCTCCAAAAACTTGGAAATATTGGCCAACTCCTTTAACCTCGATAACTTTGACAAGACCTCCTAAAACATTGACCAATTCTAACATTTTAGATTCAAAAACATAGATTCCTGGTAACCTTACTAAAGAATAGTCTTCTGTTTCTGTTATCGAATACTTAGATGGTGTAGTATCCAAAACTGATGAAAAAATCCCTTGTGGTCCGCGCCATGTTTTCAGATCATTCAATGCTTTTTTAGTTTTTTCAAAAATTTCTGTTGCAACATCAATACCCGCGTTTTTTAACTCTGCTTCGGTCAGTTCACTCATTTCTTTGGGATTCAATTGGAGTTTTATTTTATCCCATTCTTCTGGCTTTAACCAAAGTGTGGTTGTTCCTTCAATTGCTTTTTTTGACGAAGTTTCTTGATCTTCTGTCTTTGTTTCCATTTCAGACTTACCCATAAGCACTAACGCAGTTCCTTTTTCGGTAACCGTTGGAACAGCGATAGCTCCCTTACTAGCCATCACCGATGTGTTTCCCTTACTCACAAGCTTCATCTGATCAGTTGGAATTGTATATACTCGTTCTGTTTTCTTGAACTCAGTTTTTTGTATAGTTTGCGCAAAATTCTGAACTCGATTACCAAGCTGACTAGAAGGATCAATAACTTGAACTTGACCAGAAACAGCATTCATGAGAGATCCAAACCGACTATCCCGTTTTTTTGGTGTAAAAATCAAGATAAATCCTATTAATAAGCTCAGGAATGCAATAAATTGAAACTGTTCAACATAAAATGAATTAACCCACTGTAATAAAAGTATGATTAACAGAAAGAAACCCCCAGCTAGTAAAGCATCACGAAATCTTTCCGTTGATGATTTTAATGCTTGGTACTGATTGAATAGGTCAGTTGTACTCAAAGTTAATTGTTTGGGAGCTACTGGAAACAGATTACCGATTAAAAACATAAAGAATGTAATCAAAAGCAAAAAATCGAAATCGATTGGGAGTATTGGAATAGGATGGTAAAGATTAATCCCCTGACAAATGTAAAAAAATAGGCTTGCTAACCAACAACCTTGAAGAATCCTTTGAATATAAAATAAATAACCCATTTTAAGAATTTTAAAGGAAAAGCTGTTCAGTAAAATAGTAAAAGGAATGAGAATACACACGAGAGCTCGCTCGAGCTCTCCATAAGATATTATTATAGCTGAATCCCATATATCTGGGATCATACTATTTGGGGTAGAAATTAAGATGAGAAGATAGAAGATAAAGATCTTAACAGCACGATTCATTGGAGAAGCTGCTGATTTATCCTCTCCTATGAGATATATATACAATGGGGTGAATAAAAAAAGAGCTATTAGACCAGTGAATATTGTGGCACGAAATAGTCCAGTTTGTGGGAACAAAAACGCTGATATCCACCAAAAAACCAGTAACAATAGGAATACTAAATCAAGAAATGTCCTCGGTTTGAAAAATTGTTCTGTTTGGTCTAGTGCAAAACCTTCTAATGACCTGTATTTTGGCAATTGAAAATGTTCTGTCAAGTAAAAATCAACCTCTGTATAAAGTTGGTCTTTAAAAGCAATGAGGGATTATTTTGTAAAAATTTTTGTTATGATGTTTTTACATTTTTATGTATGAATTTTACCTATAAAGTTTAAAAACCCTAGTTTTGCGGTAACGAAAATAAATGAAATGAATAAAAAGAAAAAGTCTAACTACATGTTTCCAAGTGAGTTATTATTTAATAAGACGTCCTCCACAAAATGTACACCCCTCGTTTGTAATTTCCAACGGATTAACTAAAGCTCCACATTCTGAACATACCATAAGCTCTTCTCTCGGTGTATCTAGTTCTAATTCATCATTTCCATTCGCAAAAATTTCATTTGTTTCCAACTCATGAATCTCTTCTGAAGAAATTAGTGGTACTTTTTCTAGTACTCCTTGAGTTGTTGACTTTGATACTGATTTAGAGGGTGTATGAGACACTTTGGTTTTAGCATCATTCTTAAAGCTAGCTTTTTTCTTATCACTTGTTTTATTAACCAAAATAA
>Ga0209636_10000334_pt1 | contig 44205 bp, 33 predicted proteins | sample DeeMarSWOR152_54_FD_187464 | JGI IMG/M metagenome (GOLD analysis project Ga0209636, IMG submission 187464) | Marine sediment microbial communities from White Oak River estuary, North Carolina - WOR-1-52-54 (SPAdes) (version 2) | ecosystem: Environmental > Aquatic > Marine > Intertidal zone >...
ACTTTGTCAAAGAAAATTGATTTCATAATATTATAAATGACTAACTAATATTAACTGCATTAGAGCCTTATTGTAGTCAAATATTCACGTATTACCGAAAATATTTAAGAAAAGCGATAGATATCGAATAAGACGAAATCATGACACATTTTTTAGAGAAAATAATGAATCCAAAATCTATTGCTTTTCTAGGTGCAAGTAACAATTTTATAACGATGGGTACTGGACAACTATATGTTTTGCGATCTCGGTTCCAGGGAAACATCTATCCAATTCACCCTACGGAAGAATCAATTTTAGGATTCCCGGCATATCGAGATTTGGAAGATCTACCAGAAATTCCTGATCTTCTTGTAATTGTCCTTCCAACTCGATTGGTTATTAATTACCTAGAAAAAGCAGGAAAACTAGGTATTCCTTATGTAATTATCGTTTCTGCAGGTTTCAGTGAGGTGGGTGAGACTGAAAATCAAGTAGAATTAAACAAAATAGCTCAACGTTATAGAATGCGCTTCATTGGTCCAAACTGCATTGGTATAATAAATCTTCATTGTAAACAAGGTATTTTTAATTGTACATGGTTTCCTTTCGAATTACCCTCAAATCAAGAAGGAAATATTTCTTTGATCAGTCAATCAGGGTCGTGGATTTCCCAAATCCTTATATGGATAGAGAGAAGAGGATTGAGACTTGGAAAAGCAATATCTGTTGGCAATGAAGCCAATGTTAATGTCACAGATTGTATAGAATATTTTCGTGATGATCCTGACACGAAAGTTGTAGGGGTTTACATTGAAGGAGTGAAACGTGAGGGACGTCTGTTTGTGAAGGCTCTTCGGGAACTAGCTAAAAAGAAACCCGTTGTTGTGCATTATGTTGGAGGAACGATAGCCGGATCAAGAGCAGGGATGTCCCACACAGCATCTTTAGGAGGAAAATCCTCTATATATGAAACTGTTTTTAAACATGCAAGGGTTATTGAAACAACTACAATGGAAGAATTGTATGAATATCTTCATGCGTTTTCACTTGTTTATCCTCCTAAAGGTGATCGTGTTGGGCTTATAACAAATTCTGGGGGACCTGCAGTTACTTTTGCAGATAGTTGTGAAAGATCTGGCTTACCTGTACCCTCATTTTCGCCTAATTTGCAAAATCATATCAGAGAAGTTGTACGTTCAACTGCCTCTGCTAATAATCCCATCGATCTTACATTTGACATGAATATGGATTTATTTTACAATGAGGTTCCACGTCTTATATGGAAATCAGGAGAGGTAGATGTTCTCTTGTTTTACGGTGTTTTTGGAGGGAATATGATGGAAAGGATGTTCAAATTTGGTAACAATGAATTTATTGAAATGCTTCCTGTAACGTTTTTTGAGACAATGTTGAAAGAAAATTTAGAGAATTTCGTTAATTGGGTTCATGAACATGAGATACCGGTGTTAATTAGTTGTTTGGATACTGCGGATGAAGCAGTAGAGTATCTTCAGAATAATGGTATAGCAGTCTTTAAATGGCCCTCAATGGCAGCGCGAGCAATGAAGGCACTAGTGGATTACTATACTGAAAATGGTACATAAAGTATCTAAGTGGTTTTATAGTGTAAAGCCTTTCTGGACCAATAAGTACCTTTCTCGTTAAGCCACTGCTGATAACATTGTATGATGAAGTTATGATCAAAAGCAAGATTAATGCTAAGCGCTTCTTTTACAGAACATAAGATTATTCTTCCTGCATCTGATCCTGCTTTTAAGTCTCCTTCATAATCACAAATAAATACGGTAGAAAGCACACGTCCTCTTGGATCACGTTCAGGATCAGAAAAAATCCCCAGAATTTCTTTTGGTTTTACTTGTACACCTACTTCTTCTTTCATTTCACGAATTAGGGCCTCTTCAATTGTCTCATCCTCTTCGACCATTCCTCCAGGGATCGCCCAAAATCCGTGAAAAGTAGCACTCTCTCGTTGGATAAGAACAATTCTCTCATCCTCGTTTACTAAAAGACCATCAGCAGCATGAATCATTCTATTAAGCATTTTTGTACCACTTTCATGATTTAATCATTAGGATTCTGCCAATCTTTCGATTAACCTAGCAAGGCACACCTGTCCTTGTTTGAAGTCTTCAACATTAATGTTTTCATTTGGAGCGTGGCCATGGCTCTCTGCATGAGCTACCCCTATTGAAAGTACTGGTATGTAGTTAGCAAATAAATACAAAGGACCCGAAGCAGGACTCCATGGATGGATAATGGGCTCATGGCCATAAACTTCAGTCATAGTATCTTTGAGTAATCCAACAAATGGATCTGATAACGATGTAAAAGCTGCAGGATACCCTTCAAACCACTCAATTTCGACATTGAAGTTATTCTTTTTGAAGTGATCACGTAACTTCTGAATAACGTCATTCAGAGTCTGATTCGGAACTAATCTGAAATCCAACTTAGCGTGAGAATCAGCTGGTAGCACTGTTTTCCCTCCTTCACCTTGCCAACCTGACCAAATTCCGCAGATGGTGCATGTTGGCTTTAAATAATACTTCTTAAGCAATTCTTCACCATGGAGTTCTCCTATGAACTTTTTAACACCTAATTGCTCTTTCAGTTTGTCCTCATCAAATACTTCGTTTACCTTTGAAATAGCCTGTAGTGTTTCCTCAGAAGGAGTAATAATCGGATCATAATAATTTTTAATTAGGATCTCATCTGTTTGATCATTTCTTAAAGAAGCTAGTGCTGCAACCAAATGGTTTGCAGGATTCTCAATTATTGCTCCATAAGCGGAATGTAAGTCTCTCTTTGGCCCAGTTGTTTTAACTTGAGCGTAACATATTCCTTTCACCCCTGCCCAAATCTCTTGCATCCCTAAGGCATTTGTGCCTCCAAACTCCCATATACACGAAGTTTGGTTTGAAAATAAGAAATCGTGATGTGAATCGACAAATTCCTTCAAGTTTGGGCTTGAAACCTCTTCCTCTCCTTCTATAACAAACTTTACATTAATAGGAAGTTCCCCTCGCAATTCTTGGATCATTTTCACTGCATAAGCTCTTGCAATTATATTCCCCTTGTTGTCTGCAACACCTCGCCCATAAATTTTTCCTTCTCTAATTTCTGGATCAAAAGGAGGACTAGTCCATTGGTCAAAAGGTTCTGCAGGTTGCACGTCGTAATGATCATAAAAAAGTAAAGTTTTTGGTTTATTATTTTGTAATACAGCTGTAAAAACAGGTTCTCCTTTCGTTTCTGTAATGAAACACTCAAAGTGTAATTTACTAAAAATCCTATTTAATTCTGTTAAGGCTTTAGATGAATAGTCCCCTCCTTTTGCAGTTACAGTAGGTATTCTTGTAAGCTTAAATAGATCCTCCAGAGCATTATCCAAGTTACTTTCTGCAAAATTATCCATTTCTTTAAGTGATAACATCAATGAATCTTCCTATTTCTGCAAATTATTCCAAAATTCCTCCTCAGGATGTTCCACTATTTCTATAATCCGTGGATCATGGTAACAAAAATCGCAATATTCATCTTCTTGCATGAGAGTACGTGTACGAGTGAGCACAAAAGCAGGATTATAATTCTTAGTTGACTCAAAATCGCCATGACAAGCTACAGCATAACAGAAATCAGGATCTTTTAGTTCTTTTAGAATTTCGTACCATTTACATTTGATGATCTTTGCTCCTCTTTTCCCTGCATTGATTCTAAAGACGATTTCATTGTGGCCTTGATAGGTTTCAAAAAATTTGGTACCCTGTTTGTCAAACTCATCTAAGTCCTCACTATATATATTTGGGTCTTTCTGGCTTCTAATTCGTTCGTTTATTATTTTCTTATAATAATCAATTGCTTTATCTCGTGGTAGAATCTCTGTTAAGGAAGTTGCAACTTTATAATTATGAAAAAGAATGGCTCTTAGGAAATCGGTGACTGTAATTTCGCTTTTTTCTGTTAATGATTGCCCTTCTTTTTCGTGAGTTCTATACTTCATCTCAGACAAAATATAAGTAAAAACACCATCCCTTAAGTCTGGATAATTATCTAAAATACTGTTTTTTTTAACTATTTCTTTTGGAAGTTTTTTTATTTGCTGAAATCGAGTTATTAAAACTTGGATAATATTATCAAATGATTCTGGGTAATCTTTTTTGAGAGATTTTATAAAAAAATCGAGATTCAAGTGTATTCTGTTAAAAACTTCTTTTAAATCCACTGATAAAGTCGCAGACTCATTATAGTAGTTTAAACATTCAATTTTCATTATAATTATCCCCTTTAGATAATCGTATTGACGAAGATTGAAATAAAAGTATAGTTAATAAATCGCAACTAGGAAAAGATACATAAGATTTCCCTTGAATTTCTAAGTTTATTCGAAAACAGGTGAGAATGTGAACTCTAATTTTGCTAATTCAATACAAATTGGTGTTGTTGACTTATCTGCAAACAAAATAACCATTGAATCTCATTTATTTCAAGATGATGTGTTTAAAAAATATCTTGGAGGAGAAGGACTCGCAGCTGATTATCTTCTTCGAAATATGCCTCCTAATGCAGATCCACTAGGATCTGAGAACATTTTATGTTTCATTACTGGTATTCTTAGTGGAACTGTTGTCCCATTTTCGGGCCGTTTTATAGTTGCTGGAAAATCACCCTTAACTGGTACATGGGGGGAAGCTAATTCAGGTGGACGCTTTGGTCCTGAATTACGTCAAGCTGGATTTGATTTATTACTCATTAAAGGTAAATCGAAAGAGCTTTCAATTCTAAATATCACAAATGATTCTATTGAAATAATCCCCTCTCCTAATCTAAAAGGTTTAGATTGTGTGGAAACAGAAGTAGAATTGAAAAAGAAATATGGAACAAAAGTTCAGGTGGCTAGTATCGGATTAGCTGGGGAGAATTTAGTTTTAATAACTGGTATAGTAACGGATAAAGCTAGAGTTGCTGCTAGAAGTGGTCTTGGGGCAGTTATGGGGTCAAAAAATCTGAAGGCCTTAGTTGTTCGGGGAACTAAAGATATTCCTATATTCGATCCTGATGGACTTCGGGAACTCCGTACTTTCGTAAATAAATGGGTCTCTAAAGGTCTGAACTTTCTTTTAAAACCTAGTCTGAAAATGTCAACTACATTTGCTCCATGGCTTCGACGCTTCAAAATAAAGAACTACGAATCCATGAGTACAAGCAGTATGATTATTGAATCATATAAGCGATGGGGGACTGCAGCAGGAACAGCAGTGCTTGTTGAGACAGGAGATGCACCAGTAAAGAATTGGAAAGGGTGTTATAAGGACTTTCCATTGAAAAAAAGTGCAAAATTAGCAACAGACAGTGTAACAAAGTATCGGATTCGGAAATATGGCTGTAAAAGGTGTCCTATGGCTTGTGGAGGGATAATGAGCTATAAGGATAAAAACTATGATATTCCAGAGACACACAAGCCTGAATATGAAACATTAGCTATGTTTGGCTCAAATCTCCTCAATGATGATCTTGGTTCTATTTATGCAATGAATGATTATTGCAACCGACAGGGATTAGATACAATTGCTGTTGGTTCAATACTTGGATTTCTCATGGAAGCCACGGAAAACGGATTAATATCTGAAAATGATTTAGGCGGTCTCAATCTCTCTTGGGGGAATTCAGAAGACCTCCTTCCTTTAATTAAAAAGATCACGAATCGGGAGGGAATAGGAGACGTATTAGCAACTGGAGTGGGCAGAGCAGCTAAGGAACTTGGTGGTGAGGAGTATGCAATTCATATTAACAATCAAGCTATCCCCGCACATGATCCTCGATTCTCTAAAGCGTTCATAATACCATACAGACTCGATCCAAGTCCTGGACGTCATACACCCTTTACAGAAGTAATGATTGATATTTCGAAATTCCACAAGATATACCCCTCCTTAGATAAGAAGAATAGGACGCTTGATTATTATTGCTTTCATCAAACGATTTCAACACTTGGTTTATGTCAATTTGGCCTTGTAATAGGTAATTATCCAGCCCTCGAGTTTGTAAACTTAGTAACAGGTTTAGATTTGTCTATTGAAGATCTTATTAGGATTGGAGAAAGGACACTAACGTTGAAACATCTATTTAATCTACGAGAAGGTGTTAATCCATTGGATTATGAATTACCAAGAAGAATTCTTGAAAAAGCGGAGGATGGACCCAATCAAGATGTATCATTAATTGAAGATGAAGATAAAATTATTGAGGAGTTTCTTACGGCACTGAAGTGGGATATAAATACCACTGTCCCTGATAGTGACCATTTGAAAGATTTAGGAATTGAAGATTTTATTCCAAAAACCTAGGAAAAAAATTAAATGCTTTCAGATATAGACATAGTTTGCTAAACTAAATCCAACATGTGAACAAAAATGTCAGAACAAGATGCTATTGACGCAATTAACAAGATGCTGGAGAATTTCAACTCTGAAAAAGCTAAAAAGACTTTTCGAAAGTGGTCAAAGACCATGGCTTTCGAATTCACTGATTTAGAGAAAATTTTTTACACAAATATTGAACAAGGTGTACCTAGTGAGGTAATCGAAGGTGTACCAGAGGGGAAAATCCATGTGAAAATCACGACTGATGCAGCAACATGGAAAGGGATCATGGCTGGCGAAATTGGTGGAATGAAAGCCTATACAAGCAAAAAACTCAAAGTCAAAGGTAGTATGCCTGATCTTTTAAAACTTCAAAAATTAATGAAATAGCGATAGATATTATTCTTAGCTCACTTTCGCCCTTTAAAATCGGTATTTCTTTAATATCGTTTTATTCATCTAATGGATGATGTAATAATGGTTTCTGATCAAAAAATAAAGGTAGAATTATGTCAAACTATGAAGGAACTGCATGCAGAACGTATCCTTACAGATATTGGAGGAAATCTGAGTTTTCGATCAGAGGATGATGATCAATTTTTCTGGATCACTCCGTCTGGATTACAGAAAAATACAGTTGAACCAAAACATCTGATTAAAATGTCATTGGAAGGAAAAGTAATATCTGAAGACACAGAGATGAATCCTTCCGTCGAGTGGCCTATGCATTTACGAATCTTTAAAGAAGATGAGGATTTCAAAGTAATTATTCATAGCCACGCTCCCCTCGCAACAGCTATATCTATACTAAAAGATCCCCCAGAATTTCCCCCTCTAACTGCTGAACTGGGTTTCTTAGTTCCTGAAATCGTTATTGTGCCATATGAGCAATCGGGCTCAGAAGAGCTCGGAGAAGCTGTAGCTGATAAACTCTGGGATTCCAGTATAGTAATACTAGAAAACCATGGCGTTGTAGCTGTAGGAGGAACATTTAGAGAAGCTGCAACCAAAACACGAGCGTTGGAGGAATATTTGAAATTATACCTAAACGCCCAACAGTTTGGCGGAGAAATACGAAGATTTCCTGGATTTGATTGAGAGGATTCATATGAATGATTATTTTATGACTCTAGATGCTGGAACAAGTGGGGGAAAAGCGGTAATCGGTAACGAGAAAGGAGAAATTGTAGGTTTTGCAAAATCTAAATGGAGTCATCTCTATCGTATTCCAGAGGATTTAGCACCATATGGACATGAATTTGATCCAGACCAATTCTGGAGTATTCTCATTAATACCATAAAAGACGCTATTAGTTCTGCTCATATTGATGCAAGTAGTATTATTGCAATATCTACTACATCTCAAAGGCAAGGATGTGTTTTTCTTGATGAAAATGGAAAAGAGTTGTACGCAGGCCCAAATCGGGATGTACGTGGATTAGAAGTTGATACAGAAGAGTTTATGGACAATGATGAGATCTATGATATCACTGGGAGGGGCCTTCCCTTCATTTTTCCGCTAGCAAGACTATTATGGTTTCAAGAAAATGAGGAGGAGATTTATGAGAAGATTAAACATCTTCTCACCATTGATGGCTGGATAAACTACCGTTTAACGGGGGAATTTACCATTGATGATACTGGGGCAAGCGAGACGCTCCTCTATGACATTACTAAGAAAAAATGGTCAGAAAAGATACTTGAAGAATTTGAAATTCCCTATGAAATCCTCCCCAAAAAGCTGGAATTTGGGGAACTGATTGCTTCTATCCTTCCAAATATTGCTAGACAGCTTGACCTAAAAGAACAAACACCTGTTTTCATTAGTTGTGCTGATAGCCAAGCTTCATTAATTGGCTGTGGCGCAATCAATCAAGGGGCTTTGGGAGTAGTTGCTGGATCCACGATGCCAATTTACTTTGTTATTGATCGTCCTATTTTAGATCCTGAAAGACGGGTTTGGACAAATCCTTTCTTGGGGAAGTGGGTGATTGAATCAAATGCAGGAACAGCAGGAGATGCTCATCAGTGGTTTGTTGAATCCTTCTTAGTAAAATTGGGAGTAGAACAACCATACGATCGGTTTGAGGAACTTGTAAAATCTCAAGTTCCTGGAGCAGGAGGAGTCCAAGCAGATATTGGCCCACAGATCTTTAATGCTCAGAATATGCTACGAATTCCCACTGGTGGATTCATTTTTTCTCCCATAGCATATATGTTAGAAGGAAATCTTGATATTAGCGCCTTTGCCAGAGCAGTTGTTGAAAATCTTTCTTTTTCTGTTCGTGCCAATATGGAACAAATTCTAAAGATAGCAGATTCTTCTCTAGAAACAGTCAATGTTGTAGGAGGATTAGCTAGATCGAAAAGTTTCTGTCAGGTACTAGCAGACGTGATTCAAGCTGATGTTCACGTCTTTATACCAGAAGGAGCTTCTCTGGCTGGATTTATTTCGAGTATGGTAGGTACTGAGCGTTTTAATACAGTAGATGAAGCAATTTCTCAGTTAATTACTGATAAAGAGGTTTTCTCGCCTAATGAAGAATACAAAGCTGAATATACCACTTTATTTTCTCAATGGTTAGAGATCTATGAAAAATCAAGAGAAGAAGATTAAGCTTATAATGATTGAGGATTTAGCATTGAAAATCTTAATTACTGCTCCTTTCCATGAAAGTGGACTAAAAAAGTTGAGAAAGCACTGTGAGGTTATTTATGAGAGTTGGAGAGATACAGGAAAGATATATTTCGATGAAGATGAACTCATTAGCAAACTAAACGAAAATAAGGTTGATATCTTCATAACAGAGGCGGACGAAGTAGATGCTTGGGTCATTGACAAAACAAATCTAAGACTTATAGCATCAACTAGAGGAACTCCTGTAAATGTTGATGGAGATGCTGCTCACGAAAAAAATATCCCTGTAATTCATACTCCTCATCGAAATGCTGATGCCGTAGCGGATCTCACGGTAGCAATGATGCTTACTCAAGCACGCAAAATGATTGAAATTGATCGTCTTCTTAAAAGTGGTGGATTTAACACTGCGGAGCTTGAAAGTGAAGAAGATTTTGCAGAATTTTATAATCGTTTTCGGGGCGTAGAATTAAGTGGTTTAACTATAGGAATAATTGGATTTGGAGCTATAGGTTCGCGAGTAGCACAAAGAGTGCACAAAGGTTTCGGATCTAAAATTCTTTATTTTGATCCTTATGTTCCAGAAGATAACAAAATTGTGCTTGATACTAAAGGGAAAAGGGTTTCCCTTGAAAAATTAATGAAAGAGTCTGATATGATTACTATTCATACCCCCCCTGTTGAAGAAACAGAAGAATTAGTGAATGCTGAGATGTTTTCCTTAATGAAATCAACAGCTTATTTCTTCAATCTAGCTCGTTCATATTGTATTGATGAAGATGCACTTTACAATGCCATTAAGGAAAAACGAATAGCTGGTGCTGGTCTTGATGTTTTTGATGAAGAACCAGTCGATTCAGAGAATCGCTTCTTAGAATTCGATAATGTAACTGTAATGCCCCACTTTGGAGGAAATACTGTTGATGTTGTTCGTCATCAAACAAAAATGATTACTCAGGATATATTAAATTTTTTACAGTCAAAACCTCTGAAGAATCTTTGGAATCCCCATGCTTGAGAAACCTGGGGATTTTCAGAAAAAAAGTTGGAAAATACTGAATAGTCTATTAGGCCAGCAATTATCGTGAAAATCAGTATATATTAATTCTGAAATCAGAATCAGAGTTGCTCATCTAGCCAATTCAGAAATTCATCTGTTGCATCAGATTTATACTCTAATTCTTGTGAAATTGTTCTCCCTTTCCTTGTTTCTAATTGATTATTTTTTTTCGATTTTGGTGGGGGGACACTTGCTAACCAATCTTCAAAGGAATCTACGATAGGTTTCCTCTTTTTCCTCCTATCCCATTCTTCGACTATTTTCTTTTTCTTTAAAAGCCATTTAGGAGGGGTCATCATGTGTTGAATCCCCTCCATACATCGTAATATATGAGCTTCATTTGGAGGAATTCCATATCCTTGTGATAGCACACGAATCTCATGCATGATTAGATCTGTAGCAGCGCGAAGAGCATACGGATTGAATATATCTTTCTGATCGTAAGTGTGGAGGAAAATTGGATTTCCAACTTTTAACGTGACCTTTTTCCCAGGAGAGGGCCAATTGCCACCATAAGGTAAAATCCCATCCGTTCCAATGATTCCCACAGGTACAACGGGTGAGTCAGTCTCGAATGCAAAACGGGCCACTCCCACTTTCCCTTCCAGCTCTTTTCGAGAATATCGGATATGTCCTTCTGGAAAAATCCCTAATGCCTGATTATGTTGTAAGACATTAATTCCCCTCTGAATCGCTTCTTGATTACCTCTTTTCATCACTGGAATGACTCCAAAATAATCCATCATTGCTCCCCAAAAACGATTACGCCAGAGTGCACTTTTTTTACCTAGAAAATAAATTCTCTTCTCTCTCATTTCTGATGGAACTACTAATCCCATCAAAAAGGCATCAATAACACTCTCGTGATTTCCAGCGAAGATCACTCCCTCTCGTAACTCATCTAGATTATCAACTAGATTATCTCTCCCTTCAATGTTTAAGCGATAACCAAAAAGCGCAGTAAACTGAACTGCTTTTCTAATGACTCCATACTTCAGATCAGAAATATCTTCGGCCATTTTTCAACAGCACAGGATAAATTACTTTTTCGCTGGGACAACGAGTAAATCTTCATAAATTGGGCCCTTTGGTGTTAACGTACTTTTCTTGAGAATAAATTCTTCTATCATTTGAATACCATAGAATTTTTCTTTCAAACTTTGAATTATATCTCTTAATTCTTTCTTATCAGGATTTCGTATTTTTTTAATCCGAGCCAAAGTTAAATGGGGAGAAAAGCCTCTCTTTTCTCGTGGAAATCCTAGTGGGTTTAATTTTTCCTCTATCACAGAAGCAAGCTGTTTGAGGTTATTACTCCCCTCCTTTATCCCAATCCAAACTACTCGGATATAATTAAGATTGGGAAAACAACCCATTCCAGTTAATGAAATTTCAAAAGGAGAAAATTCAATTGATTGAATTGTTTGTTTAATTGAGGCAATCCGAGATTCTGCTACTTCCCCTAAGAATTTTACAGTCAAATGTAATTGAAATGATTTAACAGGACGAACTCCTTCGAATCTTATCTTTGTAAGTGATTCTTCTATATGTTTAACCACTTTAGAGTCATTTATTTCGACACATATGAAAGACCGAACCATCATTTATCAGCTCGAATATATTTACAAATTCTTGGTGATAAAATTAAATGATTAATCCAATCTTAACTTCTTTTTCAAATTTCTTGTTATTAAGAAAAGGGTTGATACCGCAGCTGAATATATTATAGCAGTCAATGTGAATGAGACGTAAAAATCATTGGTTTCCTCAATCATTACCGCACTAATTGAGGGACTAAAACTACGACCAAGTCTGTCAGTAACTTGCATTAATGATTGAATCCTTGCACGAAATGTTTCTGGTACATACTCCTGAACGATGGTTGTCTGGGCTGGAGTACTCATGTTCATAAGTACAATTCTAAATAAGAACGCGAATATTGACAATGGTAGAATATCACTAAAAGCTAAAACTAGTATTAAAGGTATAGATATGCCTTGTGTTAGATAAATTACCCTAGCATTACCACCTAACTTTATTGACAATAATGGGACTATTCCCATGAAAATTGCTGTTAGAATTTGCGCTGTTCCCATAATGATGTTAACTTCAGACGGTCCAAGGGGAAATCGCCTGACAAAATAGGGTTGTGTAAACGGTACTAAAAAACCCGCTCCAAAGCCAATCATAAGAGTAACTACTAAAAAACCAGCGACATACACCCCCTCAGGGCTACTAACTATCGTTCTTATGTCGACTTCTGGTTGAGATTCAACAGTATTCCTCCACTCTTCAGTATTCACTAGTAATGAATGGGGAATTATAGCAGCCGTTGTGACTATTAAAGTGACAACCATTGTCAGCTGTAAATTTCTATACGAGAATTCATTCTGGAAAAGAATAAAGAATAATGAAGATAAGAAATATCCTAAGGCTAGGTTCCCCCATCTCATTGTTTCATTCCTTGTGAATATATTAATTCTATTAGTTGGATTGTTGTGAGCTAGAATAGCCACTTGGGATGGTATAATCATTCCTTGCCCAAGTCCAGTTCCAAACCCTCCTAATAATAAATATTCCCAATGTGGGGCAAAAGCAATTATGAGATAGGACAAAGCGTAAATTAATGTCCCACTTAACACTAATCGTCTATGACCTAACCTATCAGCTAAAAATGCAGCTGGGAAAAGAAATAAGAGATTAGAAAACGTTTGCACGGATTGAATGAAACCATAATTAACAATAGTTCCCCCTAAGACCTCAATATAAGAGGGAAAATTACCTCGGGAGAAAGATTGCCCAAGAGCGAGAAAGGCTGTCCCAACATAGATTAAAATATTATTTCTTTCCATACGCGATCATTTTCCTCTTTTATTTATATTATAGTTTAGGATTATCAAGAATAAAAAAAGAAAAAAATCTTGATCTACTGAGCGTTTTTCCGCATACGAGAATTGATTTCGAGACGTTCTAAAGTCATTCTTATTGTATCTTTGACTTTAGTATTCTTCTCCATATATTCTTCCAGAAATGCTTTTACTTCCTCCTCACGCCCAAGACCAGAGCGTGCCACTACAAATTGGATGATTCGCTCATAAAGGGTGAAATGCATTTTTTCAAGTTCTTCAATATGCTCTAGATACCATGGCCACAAATCCTCCATGATAGCTGGATTTGATGCCGCAAAAACTATTGGAAAAAACTTGTTTTTATCTGGAACTTTTTCCAAGGTGTAGTTTAGAACCTTTTTCATTGTCTTTTTGTCACTAAAACTTCCTAATGCACGAAGAATATTGATTCGATCGGACTCACTGGTCTTATCTGACTCAAATTTTTCTGTAAACCAGTCATATAGCTCTGAATCTAATGCAGCACCTATTCGCATAGTAGGTGATCGAATATCTACGTGAATTGGACGATCTTCCTTTAGTTCATTGAACTTTCCTTTCCCAAACTTAGCTACATCTTCATCACCCCACTTGAATACATTCCAGAGAACATTATTTCGTAATAATGATATCGTGTGGGGCTCATTCTCTTGGGGATCATAACCAATTTCTTTTAATAGATCTGAGAACAATGAGAGGCCTCTTCCAGAAATCATTTCTCTTTTCGTATCAACAATATCATATGCATCGGCTATATTCCCTGATATGTCTACTAAAGGAAGGTAAGCATCTTCAGCCTCATAAAACCTTAAAAAATTGATATATTCACTAATTGAATAATCACCTCGTCTTAAAAATGCATACATATCGTTTTGCAATCCATATCTATCACTAGGCGATAATTTCTTATTCAGAACTAATTCTCCTAAATTTTGTAGGTCCTCCTGTGTATATTTTACGCGATAAAACCCTGTTTGTTCATTATTAATTTTGAATGCAATTGATTGGTCTGGTAGGGTGAAAGTGGTACTCTTATCATTCATTAAGATCCTTTTTGTTTTCTTATTGTGATTCTGATCATAAATTGCAATTGTGAGAGGGATGATCCACATTTGGTCTGAATTATATGGATTGTACGTAAACCGACTCTGGGTTAATGTAATCTCATTTCCTTTTCTTTGAACCTCGATGACTGGATAACCTGCTTGATGAATCCAATTACTCATTATTTCTTTAAATGGTTCATTAGTAGCTTCTTCAAAAGCATCCCAATAATCATCAGATAGGGCACATTCGTATTGATATTTGGTTAGGAAATGATGTATTCCCTTTTTGAATTTCTCCTCTCCAAGGAAACCTCGCATCATCTGTAATACAGCTGCTCCTTTGTCATAAATTATAGGAGCAGTTGATGCTGTTATTTTAACTTCATCCCCTTTTCCAGGGAGTTCGATGGGAAAAGTATTGATCAACGAGTCTCTTTCCATTGCTGCATTAATTTCATAAGACAAAAATTGTTCCCAAATACTCCATTCAGGATGATAGTGATCAGTGATTGCATAGCCAAATAATGTTGCGAAGGACTCATTTAGCCAGATATATTTCCAGTCTTTTGGACTGACAAGGTTACCAAACCATTGATGAGCCCATTCATGAGCTATTACTTCTGCAATCCGCTCTAACTCTGCTGATGAAGTGATTCCTGGATAAAAAAGTAGCAAATTCTCCCGATAAGTGATTGCACCCCAATTCTCCATTGCACCGAATGCAAAATCAGAAACAGCTAATTGATCCATTTTACTGAGTGGATATTTCACTCCTGTATAATCTTCTCCAAATTGTTGAGATTTTTGACTAAAATCGAGCGCAAATTCCGCATATTGGGTCATCCCAGGAGGGGTGGCAACACGATGCAAGACATCTCCATATTGTTTCTCAATAAATTCGAATTCACCTATACCAAAGAAAAGAAGATAGCTGCTCATTTTAGGAGTACTTTCAAATTTAACTAATTTCTTCCCATTTCCCAGTAATTTTTCTTCTTTAATGGGAGTATTTGCAATTGAGCTTAGTTCCTCATCAATAGTAAATTCAATATCAAACACTGCCTTCTTAGATGGATGATCGAAACATGGAAAAACTTGTCTTGCGTAAGTTTCTTCAAACTGAGTCACTGCCAAGTATCGTGTTTCCTTTTCTACAGTGTATTTGCTCCGATAAAGCCCTACTAAAGAATCATTAATTTTTCCTTGAAATTCAATCTTTATGTGAATAGTTCCTTCAAGAGTTTCCTCAAGTTCTAAAGTTAGTTCCTGATTCTTTGGATTCATTCTAAATGCTATCGGCGATTCCTCATTTGAAGAAGTTGTAACCATACATTTCCAAATCGCTAGATCATTTGCATTTAGAATAATCTTATTGGTAGGTTTTTCCAAGCTGATTTTAATTCTAACTTCCCCTTTGAACAAAAAATCATCAAAATTTGGTTCAAGATGAACGATGTAATGTTTAGGGAATACTTTCTCGCTGATACTCATCAAATCACTTCATCTGAGTCAATGATATTTGTACAGTTTCATTTAGTTTAGTAATTAATTCACTTGTTAATGATTTACCAATCTTCTTTAGAAAAGATAATAATACTTCTAATTTGGCAAAAATTATACTACATTATATAAATTCATTACCCAATCTGAAGAAGGAGGTTAAAGAAAGGGATAGTTACTGTAAAGACTAGTGGAATTGCACAATCTCATGAATATTTCCAAATGGATGATGAGTATCAGATACTATTTGATCATTGAGATAAAATCTCCCCTTCGTATTCATAAATGTTCCTAAAGATAAATATTATTCACATCGAAAAGAGAAATTGTTGGAATTCTCAGGGAAGGGATTGAAGAAAAATCTTCAGAAGGTAAATCTAAGATACGTCGTACGCTTAATGTAATTGAAATCAAAGAGTTATTAGAAAGAAGAAGAAATATTACCATGAGTTCAACGAATCTTTATTTCCACCTGGATATTCTCCAAGAGATTGGATTAAGCAAGGTCGTCACAACGTTACAGAAAGGGCCTCACGGTAGAATTAATGTGAAGTATTTCGGACGAGTAGCACGAAATCTCTTCGTTTCTGTTGAGGAAGTTAGTCTTTCATACAATACCAAATGATTTAGCGAATTTCAAAAACTTGCTAATACTCTGCAATTATCACTTCCTAAGGATTATTCAAATTTACCATAAAAATATTAGAAACTAAATAGCAATACTACAAGGTGTTAGGTAACTGGTTAGTAGATCATGAAGACTTCATTGCAGAAGAAAAACTAGATATAGGAGTTCTATATGATTTTCTAAAAATGATAAATGAAATTAATCCTAAATGCAACAATCTTTTCAATTGAGTTTTTTCTTTACTTAAAAAAGAAATTCCAAGATTATAACCGTGAGTGCCATATGTTTATAGAAGAGTATAATGCCAAGACTCTGATGCGGAAGAGCTCACCTTCACTTTTTTCTTGGTCTGAACACTATCTTAATCCTTATCAAGGATGCTTTCACGATTGTCAGTATTGTGATGGTAAATCTGAAGTATATCATATGCATGAGGATTTTGGTAATCGTATTAGAGTGAAAAAGAATGCTCCTCATTTACTTGAACGATTTTTAAAAAGTCAAGGTTTGATATCCAGTCATCAACACTCTACATTAGATAATCATTTAACATTGGGAGGATCAAGAGGTTATCCTAAATCAAATTTCATTTTATTTATTGGAGGAGGAGTTTGTGATGTTTATCAACCTGCAGAGAAACAGGTTAAAATAACACGTACATTATTACACCTTGCTTACATGTATAATGTTCCTGTACAAATCTTGACAAAGAATACACTTGCTTTAAGGGATCTTGATTTATTTAAAAAGATAAATGAGACTACATATGCCGCAGTTAATTTCAGTATCACTTTAGCTGACGAACGAGCCCAAAAAATTTTCGAACCTAGAGCTAGTACTACTACTGAACGTTTTAATGCAATTCAGAAACTAAGGGGAGAAGGGATTCATTCAGGGGTATATTTCTACCCCCCATTGCCGTTTATTGGGGATACAGACGAAAATATGCTAGCAATATTTCAAAAAGCGAAAGATGTAGGTGCAGAATTTGTATACGTTTGGTCATTAACCCTAAAACCTGGTAGAAATAAAATAAGTTTTCTCCGTACAATCCAAAAACATTATCCCCATCTTTTATCTAAATATCGGCAATTGTATGGAAACAACAATAAATATGGGACTTTAGATTATTTTCAATTAAAAAGGCTTAATCTTATCTATCCAGAGATAAAATCATTCAAATACAACCATGAATTTAGTCTTCCTTATACTTCAAAACGATATATCCCCCCTGGACGGATTGAGAATAATCTCCGACTCGTTGAAATATTGCTGAGAGCTGCCTACATTGCCTCCTGGATTATTCGAGAAAAATCCTCGGGTGAAACATACCAATTAAACAAAGCAGCAACTTTTCTGGAAAAACATCCCAAAGATGTTTTTGAGCTAGACAAGAGCGAATTTAGGAGATTAAACATTCCTCAAGCTGCCCATCCCTATATCATTGATTTTTTCTTAAATGGTAAAAGCACATTACTTGAAGAATTAGAAAAAAAAGCGTACAATATAGTATTAGAAAAACTTGAAAATTTGACATTATTTTCCTAAGTAAAATATCAGTAAAAGCTATTCGTTATGCCAGTAAATGGAATAATCCTCCCACGTACGAATAACATCCTTCAGCTCATTTAGATCTAGATAGTTATGAACTAAGACCTCCCGCTGCAATTCTATTGGTAATAAATGATGGTAGCGTTCATAAATGAACTTCTCAGTCTGCTCATATAGTCGATGTAATTCTTTCTCTGTAACGCTTTCTACTAGATTGTATAGATCCCTATATAGAGAATTAACGTTATTATAACTACTTGTTTCAAATTGAACCACATGGACTGGAAGATGGGGATCAGTTGTCGTAACAGGTTCAGGCTGTAACCATCTAATGCCTAGAGTGTCTGGGCCTAAAAATTTCAATATACGAAGAAGTGTCCTAAAGGGTGTGGATCCCATCCACGGTAGTAGACTATATCTGTTTCTTGACTCCTGCAATAAAACCTTCCTGTCTAACTGTTGCGCTTTTGCGAATAGACGTCCTTCTTCCAGACGAAGTCTTGCTGCTCTCTGAAGAAATGAATAACTTTGATCTTCAAAGAGAGAACGCCGCATTCGTTGAAGAACTCTGGTATGAACAGGAGCTAATCTCCCTGGCCATACATACAATGGTTTTTCATTTATCTTTTCTGCTAGCATAACCTTTTGTTTGGGATAAACTTGAGTTATTCGATAAGGATACCCCCCAATTAACAATTGATCACCTGGTTCAAGGAGTTGTTCAATATGGCCAATTTCATGTGTTCCCTCTTTGACTGAATAGTCAACTGCGTAGTCTCGAAATACAGCATAAAAGCGGTAGTTTCGGACAATTTTCTCTCCAGCTAAGCCAAGAATGAGTCCACCATCTTGAATTTGCTCTATATAATCATTGTTAATTAGATGGTTTAATAATACACGAAATTCGTTCATGTTAATATTTTTAAAAGGAGTCAGAGATAATACTCTTTTGGCTAACCCTTGAGGAGAAAGCTCGCCAGCTGCAGCTAGAATTGACATGGTTTGGTGGAATAATATGGAAAATGGCTTTTTGAGTGGAATAGCTGGTTCGATCCATCTTTCATCAAGATAGAGCTGCACAACAGCCATGGCTTGTAATAACCTAAAAGGGAGTTGATATACAAGAGGAGTACGCGGGGATTTAGGATTCTCCGAAATAGCAAATAACATCTCAGATGCATTATTCACTCGACCAGATCTTCCCAAACGTTGCACGAAAGTGGATACAGCATGAGGGCTATCAACATGAATAATTCTTTCAATGTCAGAAATATCAATACCTAGTTCTAGTGTCATAGTTGCTGCAACAACATGAGGAACTCCATTCTTTTCTTTCAAAAACTCTTCTGCATCTTCTCTTAACAGACCAGCAATACAGGAATGATGTGAATGGTAAACATCTGGTAAACCTTTTGATTCTGCAATCTCTCGCAATCCATGAGTTATTAACTCAGTTCGTTCACGATCATTCTGGAATATAATACATTTTCTTCCTAAAGTTAAATCAAAGATCCATCTATGGGACGGGAGGTCAAGGCCGCGTGGTGGGGGTTGGCCTCTCATCTTTGCTTGGTACCATGTTGTTTCGGTAAAATGTTCAATACCAATTCGAAGCTTTTTCGAGGGTTCATTTGTTATCGGAGTTACAACAGGTAGAGTAGTACCTGATGCTAACCACTGTTCTGCATAGGAATAATCACCAAGAGTAGCTGAAAGACCTACTCGTCGTGGTGTAATTCGGGTTGTATACTCTTGAAGACGTTCGAGTTGACAAATAACCTGTCTTCCTCTATCAGATAATTGAGGCATGAATGCATGAACTTCATCAATAATAATGAATCTTAAATCACCAAAAAGTCTACGTAAATTAGCAGTACGATTAATCAATAAGCTTTCTAATGATTCTGGAGTTATTTGCAATATTCCGCTTGGATTTTGTACTAATTTAGATTTATGACTCTGTGGAACGTCTCCGTGCCATCGCCAAACTTTTATGTCTGCCTCTTGGAGGAGATCTTCGACTCGCTGGAACTGGTCATTAATAAGGGCTTTTAATGGTCCGATATATAAAACACCGACGCTTGTGGAAGGGTTTTGATCCAATAGAGTCAAGATGGGAAATAAAGCAGCTTCAGTCTTCCCACTAGCAGTCCCAGTTGCTAACAGAAGATGATGAGGACTGTCGAAAATGACTTTACAAGCCTCTTCTTGAATTGGTCTAAAAACCTCCCATTGTTGCCGATAAATCCACTCTTGAATCCATGGAGCTAATCGATAGAATTGATCTGAGGCCAGATCCCTCACCAGCTTTGGATAATATCTTTAACTTCTTCCAAATCCAAATAATCATCCATCAATGTCTGCTGTTGGAGATTCATCGGAATATATTGATCAAATTTCCGCCAGACAAAGATCTCATCCTCTTTGATAAGTTCAGAAGGTGATTTAATTCTACTACACAATTTCTTAATTACTAATTCAAGATTATCTCTTGATTGATCCTCTGCTTCAAATAAAAAGAAATAGGGAGATTGTTGGCTTATACTTCTGATCCCCAATTCTTCAGAATGGAATTCTAATATTCTTCCGATTGTACGAAATGAAATTGATCCAGCCCAAGGGATAAGGACAAATTTATGGCCAGCAAGTTGGAAAAGCACTCGTTTATCCATCTCTACTTTCCGAGCTAGTGTTCTAACCTGTTGAATCCGTTCAATGGCACTGGGCTGCAAATAAGGATAAAATTTGTCTTCAAAAAGGATTTTTCGCATCTGTTGAAGGATCCTAGTATGAACAGGAGCAATTCCTCCAGGCCAAAAATATCTCGTACGACCACCCACTTTTGATACTATTATTATTTTTTGATCTGGATAGATTTCTTTAACTTCCCAAGTATATCCTGCTAGAGGAAACCGATCACCTGGAAGAAATAACTGTCCAATTTTACCTATTTCATCAAATGACTCTTCTGCATCCTTTACCGTCCATTCCACCACATCAGGGAAGACGGCATAGAATCGATAGTTACGTATAATTCGTTCACCATCTAAACCAATAATTAACCCTCCATCTTCAATCTGCTCGATGTGGTTCAATTCAATAAGATGACGAATGAGAATACGATAATCGTCTTGAGAAACGTGTTGAAATGGTGTTAATGATAGTACGCGTTGAGCAAGAGCCTGAGGAGAGAGTTCACCTGCTGAAGCGAGAGAAGACATTGTTTGGTGGTATAATAAACTAAATGGAGATTTTAATTCTTGGATTGGTTCAATCCAACGCTCTTCTAAATATAAATTAATAATTGCAATTGATTGGATTAATTCCCATGGAATTAAGTAAGGTAGTGGTTTATTATCTGATGGTTCTTCTTCTGAATGAATAAAAAGTATTTCAGATACATCAGCTTTTTTTCTACCTGATCGCCCTAGACGTTGTAAAAAGCTGGATACTGTTCGTGGGGATCCAATTTGAATAATTCTTTCCAGAGATCCAATATCAATCCCTAATTCCAAGGTAACTGAACATGCTGTTACAGAAGGGATGTCTCCTGCTTTCATGATTGTTTCAGCTTCTTCTCTTAGAGTAGCTGAAATACTTCCATGGTGAATATAATACCGATTTGGGTATTTTTTTTGATCAGCAATTGCTCTTAGCGCATTGATTGTAGTTTCTGCTCTTTCCCGTGTGTTAGTAAAGATCAAACATTGACGATTTAACGTTTGATCAAATAAATACAAATTTGAGGGATATGGCTCAGAAGAGGGTTCTGAAGTAGGAGCAATTAATTCACCAGCCTCACTATATTGCATTATTCCAGAGGGGTTAGGATTAGGATCAATAAAATTCTCAACAGCCAATCTTATTCTTTTGATTAATCCTTGGACCTTTGGAGTATTCACTGGAATATTGGTACCTGAACTTAACCACTTTTCTGCAGAACTATAATCGCTTAGAGTTGCTGAAAGACCTATACGACGGGGATGATATCCAATGATGTTCCCTAGGCGTTCTAATTGACATAAAATTTGAATCCCTCTCTCTGCGTTCATAAAGACATGGACTTCATCTATAATCACAAATCGGAGATCACCAAACATTCTACGTAAATCTTGTTGTCTGTTTATTAACAAACTTTCCATAGATTCGGGTGTAATTTGGAGAACACCATTGGGATTTTCAATTAGTTTTCTTTTCAGATTTCGAGGGATATCACCGTGCCAAGGCCAAGCTGAAATCTCTGCTTCCTCTAATAATTCCTCTATACGGTTAAATTGATCGTTAATTAAAGCTTTCAAAGGTGAGATGTAAAGTATTCCAATACTTGCAGGGGGATCTTCATGAATTAGTGTTAAAGCAGGTAAAAAAGCTGCTTCTGTCTTTCCACTTGCGGTACCAGTCGCTAATAGTACGTGGGTTTTTGTAGTAAATATCGTTTGAGCTGCAGCTATTTGAATTTCACGTAATTCCTCCCATCCATGCGAGTAAATCCATTCTTGAATGAATGCAGGAAAACGGCTGAAGATAGCGTCACTCATAAGGTAAATTCCTCATATTCCGTTCCTTGTACAGATTCATCTAACTGGCTTGGAACTTGTGGTTTGAAGTCTTCTCCATGAATTAAACCTAAGAAGGATTGTTGTGGATTTCTTCTTAAGACATTTAATAAGATAATGAACTCCCGAACAAATTCACGAGGAGTAAGGAGTTTATCAGCTCCAATGCGACTGACTATTACTTTAATGAATTCTTGAAGCTCATCATTAGTTAAGAATGCTTCATATTTATAGTGGAGAGCATGAACATTCATAACACGAGTTAAAAGTACAAAAATCTCTTCCAAGGTTAACCGTTCAAGTTTTATAACGGGGCCTGATATATCACGCAAACCATTTTTAGTAAACCGACTTTCAACGAGACGAGAATGGAGTGCTTCATAACTATAGAGACCTCTTCGTCTATCTTCAAGAAATTGGGGTGTTCCTCCAACAAAAATTCCTAGATATTCAGCTTTTCCTTGCATAGTGTCATTATACATTGTTAACAGTTTTTCATAGTTATTAGTCCGCGATTGAGTATGAGTTATCTTATACAAGTTGACAGCTTCATCAAAAAAGATTAATAATCCTTTATATCCAATTTCTGTGACAAATCGTGCCAATAATTTGATATAATCATACCAAGAATCATCATCAACAATGATACTAACACTTATGCTATTTCGTGCCTCAGTTTTTGTAGTATATTCCCCTCGTAACCATCGAAGTGCCTTTTCTTTTGTTTCTTCCTCACCTAGTTTATGACCTCGCCAATATGTTGAGATGACGATAGCAAAGTCGAAGCCATGAACGAGATCTTTTATATTATTTACGGCATTTATTATCTCTGTTTCCACCTGATCAACAAAAACAGGATCAGTAGGTTTGATTCCTTTTTCGGTGATCACTGTGGATTGGATCTTGGATATCCATTTCTCTAAAATAGCTGTTAATGCGCCACCACTAGGACGTGTTTTTGTGGACATATTTGAAATGAGCTCACGATACGTAGCAACACCTTTGTTTCCTGCTCCAATGAATCGTCGAGCTGGGGATAAATCTACATCAGCAACCACAAAATCCCGATCCATTGCATAGTTTCTTAGGAGTTGAATTAAGAAACTCTTTCCCGATCCATATCGTCCAATGAAAAACCGAAAAGCTGCACTACCAACTTCAATGTTTTCCAAATCTTCTAATAATGATTCTATTTCCTCTTTTCGGCCTACAGCTATGTGTTCTAAGCCTATACGAGGTACTACACCAGCACTCAAGGATTTAAGTATTGTCGCTGATACACGTTGAGGTATCCTTTTCTTTGACATCATTACATTACGTCCTTCCAAGTAAATATGATAGGATCTTACTTACACCATAATATCTTGATAATTGACTTAATATTATCTAAATACTCATCTATTAGTTTAAGGAGTTCACCATCTATTATTACATCATCTATGATCTCAATTGCAGTTTCGTTTATTGACTCTATTATCGCTTCTGGTAACGTCCCAGTTTGTTCAGCTATTTGATTTAATTGCTCTTTAGGGTTTTCACTGGTTATTAATATCGTTAAAATTCTTAATTGAAGATCAGTCAATTTTAATCTGAATAGTTCCCACTCATCTGGTTCGCTTGCTTCTACTTCCTGAACAGATTCTTGATTAACCATTACTTCAACTTCTTCTTGAACTTCTTCTAACGCTGGTACAGATTCTTCCTCCTCAAACTCAAATGTATCTGAGCTTGTTAAAAGGATTTGAATTTCATCAGATTCTTCGGTTAATGCTTTTATTTTAGTTTGGTCTACACCTAGATCGCCACTTTGAACCTGTAATGCTATTTTAGAATATTTAGGGGTGATGTTTGTGGCATTTAAGTTATCAACAAAATAATGATCAATTAATGCTTCAACTTCAGGATCAGGAATTTCAGCCTTTAATCGGGTTTTGGTTGTATCTAACTCGATATCACGAAAACGATTATGGATAAATCTTATGGTATTATCTAAAAAATTTAAGAATTGTCGTGTGTAGCTTTTTACCTCCATAATATCGATATCACCAAAATATCGGGCGAGAACAAAGGGGATTCTCCTTTTCTTGGTTGGGTGATAGAATTCAAACAAAGATTTTTTGTACTTTTGCAAATAGTATTGATTCACTTCATTTAGGATAGTACTAACGTGTTGATCCATTGTGAGCCGAACAGATTTGTTTAATCTGGTATAGGGTAAAAAATTAAGATATCCTACGAGCTCATAGATCATTTTGATTGGAATTTTGTTAAATACTTCATGATGATACTGAGAAAGTAGGAGTTCCGTTAATTCATATCGGAGATCTCTTTGTTCTCTCCTATCTAATCTTTTTAAGATATTATGATAGAGTTTTTCGATACCATCAACAGGAATTTCTTTTAGTATTGAATATTCCACGATCCACTCAGGTAAATATTCATCCAATTCAGGATTATCAATACGATAATATTCCCAGATAGCTAATAATCGTTTATAACCCTCCTGATGATCCTGGGTTCCAATATCATTGATAATTTCATAAATATATAAAATAATGTACCCAATCTGAGTAGAAAGAAAATTTCCATTCCTGATGTGGTTACGCCAATAAAAGTACCATTTCAACTGAGCTTTTGTCATATCTTGATAATTTGGTTGAAATTGGTAGAGAGGAACAGGTTTAGCGTTATCGTCATCTTCAACTCTGTCAACATATTTCTGAGCTGCATCAATGAAGGATAATTCTGTCTCACGTTCTGTTTGACTCAACTCATTGATAAATTTCGTAAATGTGGTTTCAATTACTTTTTCGATTTCTCTTTCTAATATACTAATATGAGGAAGGGCTGGAAAACGATAATACTTACGTAGTTTACTTTCTGTTGTGCTTACAACCTCGGAGATGAAAACAAGAAGAGGTAGCGATTTTGTGTAGGATAAAACTTCAATAGTCTTAGTAAGATAACTTTCATCCTTGAGTGCTCGATCAAAAACGAACCGTGTGACTTTATCAGGTTTAAATTTCTCTAATAAGCCTATATTTTCATTCTCATGATAATATCGATCAATTGCATCAAGTACTTCAGGTATTATTTCATTCATGACATTGGGTTTCGACACATAAAATGAACTACTTCTTATACTGTTATTTGTCAGAACATTAATCCAATCAATTGGCATTTCTTTAAATGAGCGAGGGGGAAATAATGTCAGTATTGAATCAAGACATTCAAGTGTGTATTTTGAATGAAATTTGAATAATTCCTTTAGTATAGTCCTTTGATCATAATGACATTTATGAAGAAGAATATAATCCGTTATCCAATCAATCAAGTAACGATCCAGTTTAGGATGTTCTTTTCGATAATGAATCCAAAGGTCCCGTAAAATGCGATAGCCTTTTTCTTTATCTTCATAATCAAGTGCTTGATAAATATAAAGAAAAATATATGACAAATCGGTTGGATAATAATGTCCGTTTTCGATTTCTGACACCCAATAATCGTACCACCTCTTTTGATCCTCATTCAGGGTGTCTAAGGTTGGCCAGTATTGGTCAAATGGTACGAATTTGGGAGTTCTAAGAGACTTCTCTACTGAAGTCGTTTTGAAGTCAGAAGGTTGTTTTTCTGTTTCTCTATCGTTATCTTCTCCCTTTAACTCTTCAATTCTCTCTCGAATTCTGGATGCTTTCTTAAAGTCCAGAGAGTGAGCAGCGAGCTTCATCTTAGATTCAAGTTCACTAATATCTTCTTGATTTTCACTAGTTTTGGAGATGATTTTTTTGATTTCAATGGGGATTGGTTTCTTATTGTCAATACTAACCTGTGAATTCACTTCAGGTTCTATGATAGATATTTCGATTTGTTTCTCTGGCGTGAAACCAATTTCAAAATCTGCAAAGACTGGTTGTTTTTGATCCAGTTTTCTTCTTGGTTGGAGTCTTCCTTCATATTTCTTTAGTTCTGTTTGAACAATTTCTCTGATGTGATCAGGAAGTGGTCTTGGATTTACTTCTACTTTCCCTCGATATTTCACAATTAGGCTTAATTTTTTTTCAGTGTATTTCATTATATCAGTTAAAAAATTCACCATTGGTTTATTAGAAGCAAGCCAATCAATATATTCCTGCTTAATATCATTGATATTTGCTGTTTCTTTTACAATGGCGAAACTCGTTTGCGGCGGAAATATTTTAAGAAATTCTTTATTTTCATATTTTAAAAAGCGTTTGTTGACGTTTTTTAAGATTTTAGGAAGAATTTTCTCCATAATCTTGGTATTCCCTCTTTGACAGAACTTACTTCCTTGGATCGAGTTATAAACTAAGTAATTTATTAGTTTAAGGGGGAAACTGTAAAATAGACATTCCATATATTGGTTTAGAAAAATTAATATAGATTCTGAATCAGAAATCTTCCCTACCTTTCCTATGAGGGAATCTTCTGGCATTAGTATCTTCTTTCGTCTTGGAGAATAGTATCCAAGGACAATTGCTACAATCCAATAATTAATTTCTTTTGGAGATATTTGAAGGATTGATTCGATTTCCTCCTCATTAATATATCCTAATATTGATTCAAATGAGGTTATTTCATCAATTTGGACATACAATTCAGTTTGAGTTTCTATCTGGATTATAGATTTTTCGGAGGAAATCTGAAAAGAAAAGTAATCTCCAATGTTAAGGATAGAGTTGCCTTGAAAAGCTATAATAATTCTCGTTACCTTCACAGGAGAAACATCTGCGAATTTTTTGGGGATAGATAACGGAGAATCTCCTATTTTTTGTGTTTTATCCCGAAAATTCTCTGCAACAATTGTTATAGTTGTTGACATCGAAAGATGCCTACCGTACAACTCATAAGATTCTTTTTACTCAATCAACTCTAATTAATACCGTGTTCAGAGTTAGAGAGAGAACTTTATTTCAATAAGAGGATAATATGGATAAGTGTTTATAATATTATTACACACCTTCTTCAATATCAGAATGACTCTGAACCCTATCTAGAGTGTGAAAACATCCATTAGATGTCAATCATCATCAAAATTTTGATGAGAAGTCTTTTAAAAAGGTTAATAACATGATCATAAGATGATATAGTTATATATCAAGATTACTCTAATATCAATTGTGTAAATGATTCCTGTAAAAGCTTTTTAACATCTTGGATATTTGTATTCGGAAATTTTACTCCAGATCAAGTAAAAATCCAACACTGAAAAGAAAAACACATTTGATTCAACAAGAATTCCGATGGTACTCCTTATGATGATAAGATGCTAGTGAAAGATCCTAAATATTCCAAAAAATCCTTCTTTCTAATTAATATTGCTTATGATTTATCTTCTGATATAGAACTCATGTCTTTTATAAGCTTATTCTGAAAAGTATAAGGAGGACTTGTTTTTCATTAATTTATGAATCTGAAACCATTAGGGTCAAATCAAATCTAAAAGGAAAATACTGTTCTAAAGTTAGTACAGGCTGAAACTGTATTAAAACAGCAAAGATGGGTAGAAAGATTTAAAATAAGTACATGTATAAAAGAATCATATTTTAATCTCTGAAAGCAGAAATATAATGGCAAGGAAAAACCTATGAAGAGAATATTTTCTTTTTTAGTCATTTTACAATTATCTTTACTTGCAGTCATTTCAATGAATACCTATGCAATACCTCAGATCGATACTAATATTACCAATGGTCAAATCGAAAAAAGTGTACAAAATCAATATCCTCCAAAATCAATCACCATAATTAATGGTATGGCAGGAAAGTTTGTGCCTACATTTCATCCGATGTACGACACACATTCATTATTATCGCTACCCTTCGATACACTTGTAGAAGTAGATCCCGTAACAGGTGATGTAATTCCCGTTCTAGCCAAACAATGGGTTGTAACGAATGATAGTAAGCAGTGGACTTTTTATTTAAAAGAAAATATTATGTGTCATGATGGATCACTATTCAATGCTTCAGCAGTTGTAGCAGCATTCAATATGATCCTTGATCCAACTACATTGTTGTGGTATGATCCAGAAAAACCGAACGAGGCAATTTATGACTATTTTACAATGCCTCTTGAATCAGTACAAATTATTGATGAATATACAATCCGTATCAATTTTTCAATGCCCTACTCCCCTTTCATACGAATTCAAGCAGCTAAAATTCGATTTCCCTCATTCTCAAGTTATCCTGAAATTAATATCGAGGAATTTAACTGGCCAATCGGAACAGGTCCTTATGTCTTACAAATGATCACCCAGGAAGACAATTATTATAATTATACGTTTAAAAAATTTCCAAATTATTATCGTGGGGATCCTCCTTTTGAAACGATATATTATCTCTTATATTGGTCATTAGAAGATGCTGTAGAAGCAGTGCTAGATCAAAAAGGAGAAGTAGGCCCGTTCATATCCTCTATTTGTAATTATTCAGATTTAAATCTAGATTATTGGAAGCTAGTATATCACTATCCCCGAGGTATGGTACTTGGTTTTCTTAATCATCAAAAACCAGAGCTTACCAAAGTTGAGGTCCGTCTTGCATTAAACTATGCAATTAACAAAGAAACATATCTAAAACAACAAAAGAATCGGTTCCCTCTAAAATATTTCCTTGCCAAAAACATAATTCCAGATGACACGTTAGGGAATGCCTCTATTCTGAGTCTTTCTTATGATCCCGAACATGCTAATATCCTTTTAGATAAAGCTGGTTATCCACGAAGAAGTGAACTAGATGGCTACCGTTTTTCTCTAAAAGTTGCTGGAGTCCCTTGGATGAAAGATGATATTATACAATTTGGGAATTATCTAGATGAAATTGGTATATTATGTATTTATTCGATTTCTGATAGCATTGATTGGTATAATGACTTTTATCGAGGAGATTATGGCATTTATTTCGTATCATGGGGTTTTAGTGGAGATTGGGGTTATGACTTATACTCCCTGCTCAATACACAAGGTTCAAACAATATTGGGACCCAAGTATCAGATTCTATCCTGGAATCTTATACTTCATTGATTATACAAACTCCGGTGAAACAAGAAAAACCTTTTTACCTCTCCAAAATATTACAGCGTGTACATGAATATGTACCTCATATACTATTAGCAGAATTTGAGCATGGATATCTAAAAACAGCATCAGTTGAGTCTTATATTTGGGTGGATCCAATCCCTGAAGGAGGAGTATATTTTAATTTTATCAATAGTCCGAAAATTACTCCAAAAATAATCGAGAATATAGAAATCATCAATCAATCTATTTATTTTCCTTTTACTGATGGAATAATAAATACAAAAAATCAACTCACAGTGACTTCAGAAATGAGTACTTCTTTGAATACATTCAATCTTAATCGTAAAGAAAGAGGGAAATACTTTAAAACAACAGTTGATAACCAAAAAGAAGAATATCTGTTTCGTTGTTATTATGAGCCTAGTGAAATTGTTATTTCTGGAGAAGAGGAGATTCCAGTATTTCAATGGGATGATCAATCTGCAGAGTGGAATGAAATACAATCAATAGTGAGAAATTCAAGCCTTCAATATGTTGAGATTAAAGTAAAAGGAGATATTCTACTTCGTGTAGGAACAGAAATTATAGAAAAAACCTTTAAATATTTATTTGGAATATCAATAGTCTCGGGGTTAATCATAGCAGTTGCCACTGTCACTATTTATTATAATTATAAGCAGGTAAATTATTTAAGGAGGAAGTATGAATTAAAATGAACTCACTTGATGGAAAGAAAGATTTTTCCCTTATAAAAGATGATGAATTTTCAAATCAGTATACTTTTCCTACCTTAATCCGAAGATTATTCCCTTCAGGTATGTCAAAAATGCAGAGTGAAAAAGAATCTATACAATATGATGAAGTTCTCAAGGGAAAACCGCTTCAAGTATATTGGTACCTTATAACGCATGGAGCTGCTGGTGTACGTGAAATTCAGAAATCATTAAACTTTTCTTCACCAGGCATAGTTTCATATCAACTCAACAAGCTGACCGAATTGGGAATTATTTCAAAACATGAGGAATCAGAAAAATATTATATAAAGGAGGAAGTTAAATCTGGTATTCTTGGTTTTTATATTCGTTTTGGGTATCGAATGATCCCCCGTTTTTCGATCTATCTCAGTTTATTTATCTGTGGATTTTTTGCTTTTTTTATCTTATCATTCATTATGGGTGATGATTTTATCACACATCCTGGAAGTGTCCTACTCTTTGTATTTCTAACAATAGGAACTCTGGCATTCGTTTTTGAATCATTAAAAATGTGGGGAATTCGACCAAATTGAAATCTTTCAGCAATTTTTTATAATTTTTTTCTAATTCTTAACTAGTGTTCTAACTTTGGTACAGTAAATAATAAGTTGTATAAATGTTAGAACATTAGAAAACCATGAATAAGTATATATATTGGTTTTTGTGACAATTGAGACTAATATCTTTTGTAAACTTTGCAAATCATGCTTTGTAGGATGATTAAAAATACAAAACAGGTGAAAAGCAAATGATGAAGAAAAAATGGTTATTAATTATAGGAATTACTTTTGTATCATTCTCATTAGGACAAGGAATAAATCCTGTTACTACTGAAAATCTAGATTTAGATGATTTAGTGTATTCCACATTCTTGGGAGGATCAGCGATTGATATTGGAACCGCAACAATTCAAGATAGTCAAGGAAATATCATTATCGCAGGATTAACATATTCAACGGACTTTCCTGTAACTTCTGGGGCATACGATGAAACCCATAATGGAGGTGTGGATGTGTTTGTGAGTAAATTTTCCCCAGATGGGTCATCATTAATTTTCTCAACATATATTGGAGGAAGTGAAGACGAGTTACATCATTATTCACAAGACCATTGGGCGTCACAAATTGCGATTGCAGTTGATTCTTCAGATAATATTATAGTTCATGGACCAACACATTCATCTGATTTTCCCGTGACCCCTGGTGCATATGATGATACATATAGTGGAACAGGAGATATGTTTGTTCTTAAATTAGCAGCAAATGGATCTGATCTCTTGTTCTCTACATATCTTGGTGGATCCGATGCGGAAGAGAACGCTCGCAGCTTGGCTGTAGATGAAGCTGATAATATCTACTTGTCAGGATTTACCGAATCAACTGACTTTCCAACAACACCAGACGCGTTGAATACAACACATAACGGGGAATGGGATGCTTTTGTTTCAAAATTAGCATCGAATGGCTCCTTACTCCTTTATTCCACTTTTTTTGGGGGTTCGATGCAAGAAGTTTACTTAAACATCTTATTAGACACTGAAAATAATATCTATATTTCTGGGCAGACATACTCTCTAGATCTCCCAATCACATCCAATGCTTTTGATCCTGTGGGTAAATCAGTTGGGGATTACAATTGTGATGGATTCATTGCAAAAATATCACTGGATGGATCCGAACTGCTGTATTCGACGTATGTAAGCGGTTCTGCCCCCGATACAGTTTTTGATATGGCTGTAGATGGATCTGGAACAATGTACTTGGCAGGGTTTACATGTTCTTCAGATATAGAAATCACCTCGAATGCGTTTGATAAGACATTCAATTCCATAGAAGGGGTCGATGATGGTATTTTAATGAAAATAGCTTCAAGTGGAGAATTGCTCTATTCCAGCTATCTTGGAGGTTTAGATTTAGATGTGTTTGAAAAAATTCTTCTAGATAACCAGAACAATATTTATCTATTGGGTGTCTCTGCGTCTGACAATTATCCAACAAGCTCAAATGCCTATGCCACAACAAACAAAGGAGATTTCGATTTTATAATTACGAAAATGCCATCAAATGGTTCCTGCATTTTGTATTCCTCATATCTAGGTGGAAGTGAATATGAACCCACTCTGTGGCAGAGTGGAATTTGGGGGCCGAATAAACCTGATTATCTACTTCTTAGTGAGAATTCCGTGGTTATTGTAGGTAGCACCGATTCCGCAGATTATCCCGTAACAAACAATGCATTGAATAAGACATTGAATGGCCAATCCGATGTCTGTATATCTCAATTGAATTTTACGGATCTCCCAACTCTCCCACCATCTCCTACAACCACTCCAGTGGAAGTGAATTTCCCAAGTTTCATTTATCTTCTCAGTGCTACAGGTGTGATAATCTCTTTCCGCAAAAAGCAAAAACGATGAAACCTCAATAAATCCAACAAGCATATCAGAACCGAAAAGAGATGAGATTTATATCTCTCTTCCTTTCATTTCACCAGTAGGAATGATAATCGTTGTATGAAAAAGAAAATAATTTCGCTTCTCACTTTTTATTTATTCTTCATCATCTTAAGACTAGTGATGTTAAATGTAGTTTCCTCGATTAAACAGAACAGATTGATTTTAATCAGTTACTTCGTTTATATTTCTTCGAAACCAATTTCAACGATTGAAGTGTGATATTCCTTCATTGAAGATAAAACCATTAGATCAACCCCCTATAATTGATGGATACTCTAGTTTGTCTCTCTTTGAATTTGTTTGCTTTTTTTAACCATCTTTTTTGAAGCTATTTTACATTTTGGTTATTTTAGTACTTCTTTCTCTGTTAAATCCTTAAATACATTTTCAAATCACTGATATGGCTATCCTTACTGGGGGAGGAATATTTAAGAGAGCTGCTTTAAAGCACTAGTGATACCTTCCAAGAAAAATTCGCATTAAAACGATGGGACTCAAAACATTCAGTGAGAGGCGGCGATAAAGTCGACGATTATGCCGTTGGTGGAATCAGATACTCACAATGAAATTTCACGTAATTTCTGTTCGTATGCTTTTTCAGTGATTTGATAGGTCTCTTGATCCAATAATAGATCACCAATACATTCCAATGCTATTTCGTTAATTGATTCAATAAGGGTTTCTGGAAGTCTGTTTTGGCTATTAGCAAATTTTTCAAGTGCAATTTTTGGTCTTGAAGACTTTAAGAGGATTTTCAATGCATCTAAAGAAGTTATCTCCAATCTTGCTACGAAATACTCCCATTCTTCCCCTTCAATTTTATGTTCAATTATTTGGGGCCGGGAAACAATGCTAGGGGTCTCTTCTTCTGTTACGTCCAATGATAATAATGAAGTAACAGCCAACGATTCCTTTGCAAGTCTGCTGACATCTTGAAGATTAATACTCATTATCTTTGCGAAATTTTCTAATTCTTTTTTGATAATTTGACGCAAAGGATAATCTTGAAGCCAAGAGAAATAAAGATACAAAGATCTCAATGTAAAAGCTGTAATTGCCCCCTGCGCAATATAATCTTTAACATCATTAGCCTTTGCTTTCACAATTCTGGAGAATCCTTTCTCATTCTCAAGAAATCTCTGGAATTGTTTTATCTCTACTAAGTGTTCTATTGGTAAGTGATTATCTTCGAGATATTTCACATATTTCTTGACTCCAATATAATCTGGTTGTTGTATTTGTCGCCTATGAGTCGTGGTGTCAACTTTACAACCTTTAAGAGAATCCAACCAGCTTGGATACGACTCAAACAGGTTGCCTGAGAGTCTTAAATCACGAAGGTTAGGTAAATATTGAAGAGACTTAGGTAATGAAGAAAGGAGATTATTCTGTAAATCTAGAAACCATAAATTTTGAAGATGACCACTCGAAATTTCTGGTATCTCTGTCAATTGATTGCTATTCAACCAAAGCTTCCTTAATTGTTTGATCTCATACACCCGAGGAGGGACTTCAGTAAAAAAATTGTTATTAATACGTAATTCTTTAACGTTGAGTTGAACATCTGGTAACGCTTTAAGCTTATTTTGCCAGAGTGAAATTACGCGTACATTTTTCCAACCACTAATAGTTTCAGGTAGTGTTGGAAGATTATTGATTGGCAGACCGAAAACATCGAGATGTATCCAATTCCCAATACTTTCAGGAACATAACCAACATTGTTATGTTTGAGATACAGCTTCTTCATAGGTAGATTACCTATGGAAAACGGTAGTTCGGTAATTTTATTCCCTGCAAGATGTAATCGCCAAACCTTATCCAAAACCCCAATATCTTTAGGTATTGATTCAATCCTATTTTCCCAAGCTTCCAAAAGTTCCAAATTCTTTAGGGTTAAAATCGGATCTGATATTTTAGTTAGATAATTTCCCCCCATATGAAGAGCATTTAGTTCAGTTAAATTTTCTATACTTTCCGGGATATAATCAAGTTTTAGATTGGAAATGGATAATTTTATTATATGATTGCGCTGCTCAACATAACCATTTCTTCCATATCCCACCTTATCAACTTTTAGTAGTTTTTGACCTGAAATATCACTAATTTCTGATAAAAAACTTTTTTCTTTGGGATCCATATATCATCTACTTACTTTATCAGATTCTCAGAAGGTACAACACTAAATCATACCACTATTAGTAAAAGTGAATATGTATTTCTATAGCTAATAATAATCATCCTTTAGGGAAAATTTTGACTGAAAATTCAATAAATGTATTATTAAAATACATCTCATGCCTGTTTTGTGGTGAGGTCAATGGAAAATAAGTATTCATTTATTCCCTATCACTTTAAAACATATTCCAAGGAGGATATGAATAGACGATCCCAAGAAATGTATCATTTTGCCAATTCTCGTAGATCAATACGGGATTTTTCAGATAAGCCTTTTCCACGAGAAATCGTTGAGAATATTATCAAAACTGCTGGTACGGCTCCCTCGGGGGCAAATAAACAACCTTGGACGTTTGTTATTGTAAATGACCCTGTTCTCAAACATAAGATTCGAGTAGCTGCAGAACTTGAAGAAAAAGAATTTTATGAACGTAGGATTTCAAATGAGTGGCGTCAAGACTTAGCTCCTTTAGGAACCACTTGGAAAAAACCGTTTCTAGAAATAGCTCCTTATTTAATAGTCGTTTTTCAACAAAAGTATCGATTGGATGAATTCAATAACAAACGAAAAAATTATTATGTAACTAAAAGTGTTGGAATTGCTGTTGGGATACTCATTATGGCCATCCATAATGCAGGCTTAGCAACATTAACACACACCCCTATCAGTATGAATTTTCTACGAGATCATTTAAACCGACCTGAAAACGAGAAAGCGTTTGTAATAATGCCTATTGGATATCCAAAGGAAGAGGTAACTGTTCCTGATATAAAAAGAAAAAAGTTATCCGAAATTTTGGTCTGGTCTTAAATCAAAAGATCTACTTTTAAATTTGTATAAGAAAAGATATTATGTGAGTAAAATGGGAACTCCTCCGTGGCGTATCAATGAAGTACTGGACAGGGCACAAAATGGGCCAGTCTGTTTAGAAAAAGATTTCGACCTCAAATTCTTAGTCCCTGAATTGCGGAGGATTATCAAGGATTACGATATAAATTTTGACCCTGCGACACCAGTTCCAGAGGATGACACTCAGGTAGATAATCTTTGGGATGCCGCAAAAGATCTTTATCTAACAGTGGGAACTCTTTGCACAGATACTCATCGGAGGATTTTATTTACCGAAGAGGAGATGAATGAGGCTCTCGGAAACTACCCTGGTAAGTTCACATTGGGATTTGGACGTGATTCAAGAGAGATTTCAAATAGACAAATCGCGGATCCTCGTAAGCCTTTCTGCATGTTTACACCTGACATAACATGTGATGAAGATCTTTTTGTTCCAATGAGTATGGCCTACCTGCAGGAGCCTCTAGCAGACGGAGTCTGTGCACCCATCCTTGATGAGATAGAGGGAACGCCCATTCGCTCGGGATACCCCTCAGAAGTAAAGGGATCTGTTTCTCATGCTATGATGTTCCGGGAGGCCGCCCGAAGAGTGGGTCGTCCTGGAATTTTTCTAAAAAGTGTTGGAACTGCGGAATCGGATGCTGCGCAAATTGCAGCAAGTAATCCTGAATGGGGAGAGAGATTGACTGATGGTCGTTTTGTGGCAAGTATTACGGAGCTAAAAATGAATAACTCATTACTGAACAAGATGGTACATTTCCATACATATGGTTGTTTCGTGGGAGCATTAGCTGGACCAATTATGGGTGGTTATGCAGGAGGGCCCGAGGGTACCGCTATTGTTGGACTTGCATATCACTTAATGGGTTTACTTGTGAATCAGGCACATTTTATGGTTTATTTTCCCTTTCACTTAAAGTACACTTGTAATACAACACGGGAGCTTCTCTGGGTGTTGTCAACGACTTATCAAGCTCTGGCTCGCAATAGTAATCTGATCTCAATGTCAGCTGGATATGCTGCTGCTGGTCCATGTACACCTATGGTTTTAAAGGAGGCAGCAACTCATGCTCTAGCTTCAGTGGTCTCTGGTGCTCATTTATGGATAATGGCAGTTGCTAAAAATAGACACAAAAACTATGCCACCCCCATGTCGGCCCGGATGGGAGCTGAAGTAGGTTGTGGGGTTGCAGCAAAGAAGATTTCTCGAACAAATGCAAATGAGCTTGTTCTGACGCTTCTCAAGAAATATGAGGAGAATATTGAGAAAGCTCCTTTAGGTAAGAGTTTTCGAGAATGTTATGATGTACAGCGTTGTAAACCTTCAACAGAATATTTAGATCTTTATAAGGCTGCCCGTAAAGAACTTGAGGATCTTAGTGTCCCGTTCATTTACTGAGATTCTTTTTATTGGAGATAAATTCTTTCATTAAAATAATCCTGATGAACGCAAATTACTTGCTCGAAAATCAGCACAATGTTTAAAATTACCAAATAAGAAATGGATAATTAAAATCAGAGGCTTTTTAATGGAGAAACTTTCGTATGAAGAAATGTTGAGGGCACGAGTAAGCCGTGATGCTTCATACGATGGTTATTTTTATGTTGGGGTGCGGACGATGAAGATATATTGTCTTCCTTCATGTAAAGCAAAGTTAGCTATCGAGAAAAATATAGTATTCTTTTCAACTCGAGAAGAGGCGAAGGCTGCTAAATATCGAAGCTGTAAAAGATGTAAACCAGATATTTTTCCCAATGTTGTCCCACAATGGTTAGATAAGGTACTTCGTTACATGAAAAGAAATGTTTCTGAGCGAATTAACGAAGGATTCCTTAGTTGTATAGCAGGAGTAGATATATCGACTATAAGAAGGAACTTTAGAATTCATTATCATGTGACCCCACTGGCGTATCATCGAAAACTGCGTCTTGCTTACGCAAAGAAATTGATAAAAAAAGGAGCCAATCACAACGAGATCCCATCTCATTGTGGTTATAGATCGAATAGTGGATTTAGAGCAGCTTTTTTTAAGGAATTTGGACATTCTCCAGGAGAAAGTCGCAATGTCTGAATATAAATTAGTTTATCAATATTTAGGTAGCCCCTTAGGTTCTTTAATCCTTGGTACAACCTCTAAGGGCTGTTGTCTTCTTGAATTCAACGATAGGCACGACTTATCCAATATTAAAACACGATACAAAAAAAGGTACCAACTTGATTGCATTGAAGGATCACATCCAACTCTTTATAAGCTTGAGATTGAGCTGAAAGAATATTTTAATGGAAAATTACGTGATTTTTCCATTCCACTAGATTTACGAGGTACTCCCTTCGAAACCTCTGTTTGGAACGAATTACAAAAGATTCCTTACGGAGAAACCAGATCCTATGGTGAGATTGCAAAATTACTAGGTAATCCATCCGCCTCCCGAGCAGTAGGAAGAGCAAATGGAAATAATCCAGTCGCTATAGTCGTCCCCTGTCATCGTGTGATTGCTAGTAATGGAAAATTACATGGATATGGTGGAGGACTGTGGAGAAAAGAGAAACTTTTAGCTTTAGAATCACAAAAGAAGATTTTAACAGAGTTTCTGTAGTTAAGACCATATCGAAAGATTCTAATGAATTCCCCCCTCAACTCACTTAGTGGTATTGATGAAAGTTTCAATCGATGAGAAAGGGAGAATTACTATCCTGCGAGAATTAAGAAAAAAGTTAGGGTCAACAACTGGAGTAGAACTAAACTTATCGATAATTAAAGATTTTTTGATTATAAAAAAAGTCCTTTCAGCTAAAGAGTTTGAAAAGCTTTCCGATAATATCAGTGAATTCCTGAAACAAGAAACAAATTCACCAATCAAATTCGAGAAGTTATTCTGAGGGATTTGAAGGTAATCACTATTGATTCAATGATTCGGATTGTGTGAAAATAACAACCCATCATGAAAATATATTAGCTATACTAGATTTTTTTCGAATAGACCCTGTTTTTTCTCCCCTGCTAACTTTAGATTTAGATGAATCCTTCGACAAGGAAGAGTTTATAGTACTTCTTTCTGGAATTTAATTCTTAATCTTACTCTAAATTGAGTCCCAGCTCTTCCAATTCATTTTTTACACGTGTGTAAACATCTACATACTCCTTAGAAGGTTTTACAGTGGTCACATCATAACACTCTTGAAATTTCCGACCTAGTGGGGGTTTTTCAAGCTTCTGATCATACATCTGAAGAAGTTGTTTAACTAACTCATTAGCATTGGTTCTTTTCATCCCAGTAGCAGCATGCCCAACTTCACACCCCATTTTTGCTTCCATTCCTGTTTCCCGATCTAAATACTGGCTTTTAGCCGCTGATGCATTATTAATGTGGATACCAGAAGCGGTACCAACGATTGAACTTGCTGCAACCTCATATAAACACATCTCTGTGCAAGGTCCAGCTGCAGTGATAGCCTCAGAAGCTGTTAACAGATGAGTATTACGACTAAGGGCTTGGCCCACGATACTCGCAACCCACAGGGATTCCCGTGCAGTACTACAAGAATATCTGAGATGAGTAACTGGAAAGTCTGCATAGGAAACCTGGTGGACAAGAACTCCTTGCAGATGGTGTGCTAGAGTGACTATTGCAGTTCCTTCAGGGCCTCCACCGTATCCTCCCATTAGTGGCACATACACAGCTCCTGACAAGACATTTTTTCGCTCAGAGTAAAATAACGCTTTGGTGAGCTGACTGTAATCCGTCTTGAGTTCTGCAAGAGAGGCAATGAGGTTTCCATCAACAGGTCTTACACCGAGTTCGGGTTGACTTGCAGAGATATAGCCAGCAGCAGAAAGAGCGGTTCCGAGAAGATTATGAAATCCTATCAAAGGGCGACCTGCTCTCTTTGCTCCTTCTTTTGAATAGATGACATTGTACATAGATGCTAAAACCTCCGCAGGAGTACCTGCTTTGGGAATAATGCCAAAAATGGTGTGTAATGGACATCCTCCGCTTATAGTGTCAGCCAGGGGATTTTGTGCATAACTCTGAACTACTTGAACATAGATGTCTTCAGAGATTTCACATCCACCTGAAGTTAAACAAAGAGGCGGGGTTTGATCTTCTACCTTTCGAGGCGCCATTTCTCTTGTGTCAGACCCTTCACCAAATATAACACGTTTGGCTGCATTTCGTAGAGCCTCCTTGATTTCTGTTTCTTCAAACTTGATTTGTCGATGCGTACTCACACACAAAGTGCCTATTTCTAGATAAAGATCAAATGCAGCATTAAACAGTGCGTCCGCTAAGTTGTTGTCATTCGGAATTAAAAAATCTGGATTATATGTGATATCAAACTCTTTTATAACCTCTTGGAGTTTTATTCTTAGTATATTCCTATCAAAGTCTTTTTCTAGACAAATTGGGCCTGTTTCAGCTTTTCTCATAACATCTATTAATGATGAGTCAGACATTCGCATCAATTATCCCAGTGGATGGAATAGACATATGATTTTTTCGATTTCTTTTACCGAAAAAACGATTTAATTCGAGCAAGTTAAAAACCATTTTACTCACATTCACAATTAATTAGACCGCTTTAGAATTTGTTATGAACTGATACAAGTCACACAACATTCAAGAGGTTAAATGAATGGTAAGGATATTTTTCTGTACGGATATCCATGGGGCAGAGAGTGTATGGAAGAAGTTTCTAAACGCAGGAAAGTATTTAAAATCAGGTGTTCTAATTATGGGAGGAGATATTACAGGAAAACGAATAATACCGATAATTGAGCAGCCTAATGGAACATGGAGAGGGATTAAATACGGATGGAACAATCAAGAATTAATCATGAAAACTGAAAGAGAAGTTAAGGATTTTGTAGAATATTCCCGGTCAATTGGTTGTTATCCTTGCCAATTAACGCCAGACGAGAATGAAGAAATATCATCTCCAGAATCAGTATTTATAAAGATGGATTATCAAAACCAGTTAAGGGAGGATTTTTAGATAAGTTATTTGATCATTTAATCAGCGAAAGTCTCTATCACAACACATCACTACACGATTTCAATTTATTTAGTGAAATTTAACCCTCGTGATGCTTCTTCATAATTAATGATTGTTAGGTATTCTCAATGTTGGTTTAGACTTAATCTCTTCTAAACTCTTAAATCGTTGGATTACTCGGACAAATATTACCAAAGCGACAATATAAATGATTGATGTGAAAGTAAACGCAATGTTGTATCCGTAATTATCAATAATTCCACCTGAAATAGGTGAAAACAAACTCCAACCAATCCAACGGACTGTAGAAGTAGTTGCAACACCTGTTGCCCGAACTCGTGTTTCAATGAATTCCAACATCCGAGATGAGGTTATTGGTGCGTTCATATTGGCGAAAGTACCACGGAAGATAAAAAATAAAGCTGATACAACCAAATCATTCGAAAAAGCAATTCCTAACAAACAAGAAACAGATAAAATCATTGTTACGGAAAAAACTCGCAAATCTCCAAAGCGCTTAGCTAAAAGGGGAGATAGCTGCGTAGCAACACCCATAAAAATATTCATTATAAAAACTAATATGGAAAGTTCTCCTGGAGTCGCGCCTATACTTTTTAAATAAGGGGTCAAATACGGAAGACTGGATCCTGCTCCTGCTCCTGATAAGAATTCTGTAATTATTAATAGTGTCAAAGGTAAAGCAATAATTGGACTAAATAATATTTGGAATTGGCTTTTAATAGGAACTTGGTTGATATCAGTAACAGTCAGTAATTCTTTCGTACTCTCTTCGTGATCGGTAAAAAGTATTAAAACAATGAAAACCACACTTCCAGCTATCATTACAAAAATTGTTGGGGGAAAAATACTTGCTAAATTTTCAGGAGTATATTCAAGAATGTTCCAAAACCAAATGGTCGAAATTAGTGCCCCAAGAGCAGTTGGGATCATCCAAGTCGCATAAAACAGGCTAAATGCTGCGATTCGTTTTGTACCAGTATTTTCAGCGATCAATGCCGCTCCTGGTCCGCTAAAGATGGCACTTGTAAAGCCAATAGACAAATAGAACCATAAAATGGCAGTTTTCCCTCCAATAGAAAAAAGAATTACACCCCCAATAACCATACCAATAGCTGAAAGATACAAAAAGCGTTTAAGGCCAAATCGAGACGCAAAAAGGGCGAGTGGGAGAGATGCAATCGCAACGACCAAGAATCGCGCACTTAAAATCGTTCCTATTTCTTGAGAGCTTGCACCGAGGATTTCCAAATATGGTGCAACCGTAGGTTCAAGTAATCCAGCGGCGAGGTTATTAATGCTAGCACCAAGGACTATGATGTACGTGATTCTCGTTAAATTAAAAATATCGCCCTTCATGTATTTGAAAGGAAAAGAAAATTGATTTATTAAAAGGTATTGTTTTTCACTTTCCTTCTAACAAGACTTCCCCTTCTTACCATATCACATAATTAACATCTCTTATCCAAATTCTTTATGGTAAGAGGGGATAAAATCCATCCATTTAGGACGTTTCATGACTGTTTCTGATAATTGCTCAAATTGCTTTTCTTTGAAATCTTTGATTGAAATTATAATCTGTCTAAATATGTTTTCTATTGAGTTAACATCTTTTGCTGTACATTTAAAGGAAGATACACAATTGAATTTTTGTTGAAAGGTTTCAAGATTGATGTTTCGTTCTTCAATGGTTGCGATATCATATTTCGTCCCGATTAAAAACCGTTGTGCATCGTTTTCAAGGAATTCCAACCATTCAGGAATGGCAAACAGAGATCCAATATCAGTTAAATCAAAACAAAGAAGAGCTCCATCCGTACCTTCGCAGAATTTTCTGAAAACAGCTCTCATGTTTTTAAATTGCTCTTGTCCGCCTAGATCCCAAATTTGAATTTTTACATTAGTGTCAATACCTATTGAAAAAATCTTCGAATGAAATTCAATTGCAATTGTTTGGGTCGCTTCAGAGAAAAACCTGTTATTAACAAAAGTCTTCGCGAAAGTTGTTTTGCCCACACCCCCTTCCCCAAGAATTACTAGTTTTAGCGGTTTATTTTGATTAGAGAGAATTGAATTAAAAAAGCTCATTCAAATCACACCCAATCAAATCAGACCAGCGAGTCTTTTTGCAGCTCGTTTTATATCGAGCAAAACGAGCCCCAATTTGGCATTCGTCTTAGCTATACCTACTAACACAGCATGTTCTCCTGCTTCACGAATAATTACTAAACCATCTGTTCCTGTAATAATTACCTGATCCATAATGCCTCGTTCTAATTCTAATACAATTCGATCAGATAAAGAAAGACTAGCAGCTGTCATGGCACCTATTCGATCTTCATCAATAGTAGTGAGTAAAGCACTAACGATCGATAATCCCTCTCGGGAGACAACCGCGACTCCTTCTAAGTCTGGAATCCGTGATTGGAGTTCTTGAAGTATTCTATCAATTTCATGTAAGCGATCCATCGTCTCTGCATTATGATTTGTTTCGAGATACATTGGAAATTCTTCCCTTGGAAAATAGACCTATCTACATTTACTGAAGGTGAATTCTTTTTAATGACCTGAACTTTCAAGGCAAGAAGTATTAAACAAGATACATTAATGAAATTCTGATTGAAAACAGCTTGAGTGGTAGAATGGTTTCCAGGAGTTTCATCTATTATATTGGTATTACATTGGTTGCAGTTACTACATTTTTCTTTGTAATGTATATTCTTCCGTCTTTACATCCTTTAATAGGTGTTATTGTCCTCTCAGGGATGTTAATACTGATGGGCCTTGGATATACACTTCGAATCCGTAGAACGCGTCTGGTTTCGAAAGAAAGTCTCATTCCAGATCAAAATCATACTGAGATGACCACCCAAGAATATATTCAACAAGTAGAGAAGTTAATGGGGAAGAAATAACGGGATTTTGTGAAAGAAGAGAGTTATATATTATAATTATTTTCAAAAATTTTTTATATAGTCATACTCAAAAACTCATAATGCATATATTTATTTAATTTTACTATTACTGATTGCATTCTAAACAATAATAAGCAGAACAGCAGGAAAATGCTTTTATCATAACTTAAATCGTGAAATATATCAAGAAAGTTATACGGTGCCAAAAATGAAGAATCACATGAGAAAAACAAAACAATTAATCTTAACAATGCTTCTTATGTTAATATTTATTATTGGGGTTAATATTAGGGGTAATAATGGAGAAGAACTTAAACCCAATATAGAGAAACTGTATTCGACCAAACAGTTTGATCAAACGGGGGTAATCCCCAACCAGAAATCTACTGTTCCATTATTAGGTCAACTGACACCAAATCATAAAGTGACTGAAATTAATGCTCCCATCAATGTAGCATGTGTCTTTGCAGCATCTACCCAAGGGATCAATGATCTAGGCTTCAATAGCATGGTATATACTGGGCTTCAAAAAGCACAGACAGATGGATTATGTACCTTTGTTTATGCAGAACCTACTGATTCCAGCCAATACCCAGGCATGTTACAAACTTACGCGGCTTCTGGTACTTATGATTTAATTGTAACAATTGGATATGATCAAATATCAGCTGTGAATACAACAGCCATAAACTATCCTTCGCAATCAATTGTGTTAATTGATCAAGTCGTTATTCAAGGTAATGTTAGGTCTGTTATATTCGAGGAACA
>Ga0209636_10000335_pt1 | contig 44136 bp, 39 predicted proteins | sample DeeMarSWOR152_54_FD_187464 | JGI IMG/M metagenome (GOLD analysis project Ga0209636, IMG submission 187464) | Marine sediment microbial communities from White Oak River estuary, North Carolina - WOR-1-52-54 (SPAdes) (version 2) | ecosystem: Environmental > Aquatic > Marine > Intertidal zone >...
TTGCTCAGCGGTTAATGGCGGTGATGCATGGAAAAATCCCAAACAAGGGAATCGAAAGGAATGAAAAGTATAGGGGGAAGCTTGACGGTTATAGCGTTGCCTTAAGCTTTAACGAAGCCTTTGCCTTTCTTGAGTTTTAGGGTAAAGCTGTGTTTTCCAGCTTTGGTGTACTCTCTAAAGTCTGTGCCGCAGTCGCATGAATAGGCTTGGACTGTGAATTGCCCGTATTTCCACGTTTTCTTAGGCTTTGTAACCTCTCTTTTACAATTCGGACATTTGACCATGAACAACCCCTTAGAGTTTCTTTTCTGTCGATTTTGTTTAAAACATTTATTCGATGTACGAGTGTTATCGAACCCCGAGTACGTTAGAGTTGGTTAGTATCTTCTGAACGAGAAACCAGTAAACTAGGAGGTCTTTTTCCATTGTTTGGCAGTCTTGGAATTTCTTGGCAATCATATTCCAAAATCTTTCGTTGTGTTTTCTTTCCCGTGTGTGTGCCATTTCATGAAAAATGACATATTCGATTAACTTCTCTGGGAGGTATTTTAGCAGAGTATTGATTGTTAGGTTTCTTTTTGAGCTGTAGCTTCCCCATTTTGATTTCATTTTTCTGAAGTATATTTTGTTGATTCTGAAGTTGAATTGTTCTTGGATGTTTCTGGCGATTAAATGGACAAGTTGTTTCAATTCTTGGTTAGTTCTGTTTAAGTTGAGGTTCCTGTTTCCTGCTTCTTTTAATGCGGCTTTGATTGTGAGGTCTTTTTTGTATAGCCATTTTTTGTGCTTTTCAAGAAGAGCAACTTCATTCTTGTAATTCTTAGGGAGCACTAGAAGCAAGCTGCCTGTTTTGAGTTCGAGTCTAGGATATTTCACGTCGCGGTAGTCTACATTGTACTCGATGTCGAGTCCTGGCGTCCTAACTTTTTTGGCCATAGTTTTTCATGTTCTCCATTATTTTTTGGTATAGTTGTTCTAGTTCGTTGAATTTTATGCCGTGGGTTTTGATGTATTTTCTCATATATCTTCGGACTTCTCGTTCTATGTTTTTTCTTGCAGTCTGCTGTGAATACCAGCCTTTGAACATGTGTTGTTGCAGTTGGTTGGAGAGTTCTTTGATGTCTTTGGTTAATTGCGGGTCGCTGCCGAACTTGTTTTCTAGGGTGAGTAGCAACGAATATTCGAGGTCTGTGAAGCCTAGTTCTTTTTGTCTGTCTGTGAGTTTGCTTATTTCTTCTATTATTTGTAAGCCGTCTTTGTAGATTTTTTCAAAATCTTTTGTTCTTTCTTTCCAGAGTTTGAGGATTCTTTCTACTTTTTCTGTTAGGGATTCGTAGACTGGGTTTTTCTGTCTATCCACGAGAATGAATCTGTTAAGGGTGAAAACGATGTTTGCGGCTTTTTCCTCTTTGGTATTGGCTTTTTCCTCCAGCGTTTTCAGGTAGTGTTCGTCGAATTTTATTATTGGCAGTTCTTTTTCGATGTTTTCGAGTTCGGTAGTTTTGTAGACATACTTTAGGGTTTTGTTGAAGTATTTTTGCACGTATCTTTCATCATCTGGTCGGCTTCTGAGTACCATTAAGATGTAGTATGTGTAGATGGCCGAGAGCCATTTGTATTCAGAGAATGTTTGGGCTTTTATTATGTCTGGGCCAAGAAGCTCGAAGGTTTTTCTGAGGCGTTTGTAGTTTTCTAGGAATTTTTTGCTGTTTTGTTCATCGATCGTTAGGACTTCTATGGCTTTCAGCATGGTTGTTCTGTCGTATGTGTCTCGTGGGACGGCTCCGAAGAGGTCACAGGTTTCGTTTAGTGTTCGGGTGAATTCTTTTCTTAGGTCGTTGAGGTCTGCGAGCACGCCTTTTATGTCTTCTTTGCTGTATGCTTCGAAGGCTTTGTAGAATTCTTTGAGTATGCCTACGTAGTCGAGTATGAGTCCGGCTTCTTTGATGCCTTTGTATGGCCTGTTTGTTCTTGCTATGGCTTGGAGTAGTCGGTGCTCTTTTAGCGGTTTGTCCAAGTACATTGTTTGGAGAATTGGTGCATCAAAGCCTGTCAGAAGCATGTCTGTGACTATTAGGATTTTGGGGTAGTCTTCTTCTTTGAATTTGTCGACGATTTCTTTTCTTATGTCTTCTATTTCTTTGCCTTTGTATCTGACTGTTAGCTCTTCTAGGTAGTCTTGAATGATTTGGGGGTCGGTTCTGGTGAATGCCATGACGATTTCGGAGTATTCTCTTGGTAGTAGTTGGTCTAGGGCGCGTTTGTAGTGGACACATGCTTTTCTGTTTACCGCTACCACTATTGCTTTGAATTTTCCGTCGACGTTTTCTTTGAAGTGGGCTGCTATGTCTTCGGCTACTTTCTTGATTCTTTTGGGGTTTTCGAGGATTACTTTTATTGTGGTTAGTCTTTGCTTGACTCTTTCTTCTATTTTTTCTCGGAATTCTTCAGGTATTTCTTCGTATTCTACTTCTAGGAAGGTTTCTAGAAGTTCTTTTTTTAGGTGGGCTTCTTTTTCTAGTCTTGGTTGATAAGTGATTTTTACGGTGAAGCCGTCTTGTATGGAGTCTGTGATGAAGTATTTGTCTTGGTATTTTTCTTCTGGTGGGTAGCTGAAGGCTAGGTAGGTGTCTCTTCCTCTTTTTGAGATTGGTGTTCCTGTGAATGCGAAAAAGGAGGCTTTTTGGAGTATGAGTCTCATTTGGGCGGCTAGTGTTCCGTATTGGGTTCTGTGTCCTTCGTCTATGAATGCTATGACGTTTTGTCTGGTTAGGATTGTTTCTTTGTTTTTGGATAGGGTTTCTAGTTCTTTTTGTAGTTGGTGCAGCTCTTCTGGTCTGAATTTGTGGATGAGGGTGATTAGGATGCCTCTTTTTCCTCTGCCTTCATCGTGTCTTAATACCTTCCTTAGTGCTTCTATGGAATCGATGATTTCAGGTTTTGTTATGTCAAGTGCTGTGAATTCTTGGAATAGTTGTTCTTGTAGTTCTTCTCTGTCAACTACGAAGAATATTGTTGGGTTTTCCAATGGTTTTATGTGGTAAAGTTTGTTCGCTGCGAAGATCATGGTCAGGGTTTTGCCGGAGCCTTGCCAGTGCCAAGTTAAGCCTTTGTTTTTCTGTTCTTTTCCTTGTATGTGGTTAGTTACTCTGTTGAAGATTTGTTCGGCTACTCTGTACTGCATGTATCTTGTGACTACTTTGGTTGCGCTACCGTATTCTACCCTGAAAAATAGATAGTTTTGTATGATGCTGAGTAGGGTGTCTAATGTTAGCATTTCTATTGTTGAGTCGATGGGGTCTTTTTGTGGGTCTCTCCATTCGTGGATTTTCATTTCTTCTTGCCATGGAGCTACTGGAAAGTATTTGGCAGTTTGTTCGGCTGCCACGCCTATCTGGACATATTTGTAAAGTTCTGGGATGGTTTTTTCGTAGTCTTTTATTTGTTTGTAGGCGTCGTACCAGTCCTCGGTGAAGCTGGCTGGGTTTTTGCATTCGATGCTGACGAGAGGTATTCCGCTTATGTAGAGTAGTATGTCGTTTCTGATTTCTTTGTCTCCGTTCTGGTGGATTACTTGACGGCTTATGATGAACTCGTTGTTTTCGATGTTGTCATAGTCGAAGAGTTTGACATATTTGACTACTCTTTCTTTTTCAAATTTTATTGGGACCCCGAACTTGAAGAAGCTGAGTATGTGTTTGGCGCCTTCTATACCCGTGCCTTTAAGCTTTAGCTCGTTTAGGACTTGATTTATCTCTTCGTCTCCGATATTGATGTCGACGTTTAGTTTTCTTAGAGCGCGGATTAGGTTGGCGGTGAGCAATGGCTCTTCGAGACTTTCTCTTTCTAAATCGTCGGCTGGTATAAACTTCCAGCCTTTTTCCTGTAGTTTTTGAACGAAATAATCTTCTACAAGTGATTTTTCAGTGAACAGTGGCATCGCTAACCCGCAACCTTAACTCTCTTCCTTCCTGTGAGCAAATCGTTCATCAAACCCTTCTTGATACGCTCGAGCTTCTCTTTCCTCTTCCTATCAAGCTCGAGTTTCTTGTCAACAGTGGACAGAATCTCAGAAATCTTCTGCTGTTCAGGAAGTGATGGCCTAGGGATGCGTAATCTACCCAGTTCGTCTCTCAAAATGCCTTTTATTGTACTCCCTTGTGCTAAGGATTTTAGCCTTCTTTCACGATTGATGAGAACCCAATAGAGGAAGTCAGGAATAGCCTTGTTTTTATCTGCTATGACTCCGGTTAGATCTTGGCTTATAGCTACATCGATTTTGTTTATGGCAGCTTTTCCTATGCCAACCCTAGTTGCCACGAAAATATTTTCTTTTGGAACGAGATTGGTGGCGCTATTTTCTAATCCCTGTTTCGTTATGTATTTTTGTCCACTTGCTATTATTCTTCCATTGATGTGTGCACTTGTCATCCATGGTATATCTCCATTCCAGTAGTCCGAGTTTGAAGTTGCTGGAGTGCCACCGCCTATAAAATCGAAAGCAACATCTTTGAGTCTCACTATCTGCCATTCTTTGGGGATTTTTCCTATTTCTGTGTCCTTAAATTCTGTGTGTCCTATTCCTTTGTTTAGTAGCTTCTGCATTAAACCCTTCTTCAATCGCTCAGTCTTCGCAATGGCTCCATCAACCTTCTGAATAGAAACGTCAACACTATAAAGAACCTCAGCAATTCTCCGTTGCTCAGTAAAAGGAAGAATGGGGATAGCGAGTTTTTCCACTTCATCCTTTGTGATAGCTTTAAAAGTGGAACCCTTCCCGATGTTCTCGATAATCTTTTTGGTTTTCTGGAAAAAGTAGAAGTAAAATAGATTCGATCCTTTCTTGATTCTTATAGCCCCTAAACCTCTACCTATGCATAACTTAAAAGGTGCTAGATTGACGTCTCCGACTGGAGCTCTAACAGATATTAAAATGTCGCCTTTTTCTGCAATTTTGATGGGTTCAGTAGTTTACTTAACTGGCTTGGGGTAAATGTCGCCGAATTCGGCTTTACCCTGTAGGAAAGGTAAGCCTTCTCCCCGCTCGTTGTAAGTAGAGGAGGGTGGCGATTGACCCATAATAATATCTGCAACATCGGTCTTTCCCAATCTAACAACATCCCAGTCCTTTGGGACTTGACCGATAGGAGTTTGCTTGTATTCTGTTGTCATCGCTGAGCACTTCAATCAATTTCTTTCAGATATTCGCTTATCTTTGCTTCAACTGCACTGAGTTCATCTTCGACTTTATGGAGCTCCTCCCACTCTTTTGCTACATCAACCTCTTCTGTTTCGCCTTCAGGGAAAACATAAAGCGTCACATTAAGGTTGTAATCGTTCTCTTTAATCTCATCAAAAGAAACAATCCGTGAAAATCCTTCCTCCTCTCTGAAATCCTTGTAGGCACTCGTAATTTTCTTTATGTGCACGTCTCCGAGTCTGTTTAGTTTTCTAACGTCCGGATGCTGTTCGTATTCATTGGAAGCGTTAATGAAGAGAATCTTTCCTTTTCTTTCGGCAGAGTTGTTCTTGTTGAGTATTATTATGGCTCCAGGCGCACCCGTGTTATAGAAAAGCTTCTCAGGTAAGAGAATAACACACTCAACTAAGTCATCTTCCAGTATCCTAGAACGTGTTGCCTTCTCTTTTCCTCCCCTAAACAGACACCCATTATCAATAACAACGCCAACACGCCCCTTCTCATCCTTCGCAGAAGCGACCATATGCTGAACCCATGCCCAATCCGCCGACTGCTTGGGAACAAAACCGTACGTGAATCGTTGTTTCCAAAACTCGCCTTTCTTTAAAACCTCCTCATCATAGCCATCTTGATTCCACGGCGGATTAGCCACAACCACATCAAAAGTTTTCAACCCTTCACCTTCCTTAAACTTTGGATAAAGAAAAGTGTCCCCAAAAGCCAAGTTGCAATCCCGAATATCATGAATATACATGTTCATCTTCGCCAAAGCAAGAATACCCAAATTCGCCTCCTGACCATACAAGAAAAGCTTGCCAGCCTCACCTGCCCCATACCTCTCCTCCACATGCCTGTACGCGGAAATCAACATACCAGCCGAACCACAAGCAGGATCATACACGCTCTCCTCAGGCCTCGGATCCAAAACCTCAACCAACAACCTAATCACCTCTCTAGGCGTGTAAATCTCGCCCTCCTTAGCCTTCGTAGGCGCAAAATACCGCAAAATCCACTCGTAAGCGTCGCCCAAAATATCCGGTGAAACATGATGTAACTTCCGCTCACTGAACAACTCGATAAGTTGCCTCAAAATCTCAGCATTCTCGCTACTAGCTGCAAACTGAACAAAATCAACACTATCCACAACATCCTTCAAATCAGGATTCTTCTCAGCTATAGTTTTCAAAGCCCGAGAAAACTTCTCAGGCAGCCTACTCACATTCTTACGGATATTATCCCACAAAAACTCTTCAGGCAGATCAAAGTCATGATAAGCCGAACTCTTCGCTTCCCGCCTTGCCTCATCCTCGCTTAAGCCATCTTCCAATGCTTCCTTATATGCTTCTTCAAACTCCATCTCCCATTTGTCGCTGATCCTCTTCAGAAACAACAAAATCAGAATAAACTTGTAATCCACCCGAGTCCTAATCAAATCAGCAGCCTTCTTCAACAAACCCTCAACATCACTCCTACTCAAAGTCCCCTTCTCAATGGACAAAATTCCCTTGATAGCCTCCTCGCGGCTCTTCAACCTGTAAACCTTCTGCCGTGCATCACTAACATCTGACTCTGTTTGAAGCCACCCTGCCTTCCTAAGCTCAGAGAGAAAAACAGGAATCTCCTCCCACCTATCTTTATTCTTATCCACCAAAACTCTAACAGCATCTTCAAACCTAAACCCAGAACCCTTAAACGCATCCCACAGAATCGAATAACGAATCTCAAGCCACCTCGGCAACTCAGAAGTCAAAGCAATCTCCTCTCATCCACCAATACAAATACATAAGCACTTAAACCTAACGCTTATCTAATCCCAAACAACACCACAGCCCAATAAAATCACAATCAACATGACCGCTAAATCACCCTAAGCAACATAAAAAAATCACCTCAAACAACATAGAAACGCACCTAAACCGCCTCTCAAACACAAACAGAAACACCAATCTGAAAGCAAAACAGAACCCAAGATACAAACAAACAAAAAATCTTTCTCAAAACCATACCAATACTAGAACCCTGAGAACCAACCCTCCAAGAAAACCTAACGCCACCCCAGCCGCTCTACCACAAACCGGACACTCAGTCATATAGACTATTCTCCATACCAGCTTTATGACAGGCCACTAACAATAATGCTGAAGAATGATACCGCTTTGCGCAATGGAAAGGATGCCAAGATTTCTTCAAGCTGGTCTTTATGAATGGTATTTGAAAACAACATCATAGCGGCTTCATGGCAAAAGGGTGTACCATCAGGATAAGCAAACTGCTTTACAGCTACTAACTTGTTGTAATCCTGAATAGTCGAACTAACCTTTCTACGCATTATTCCAATATGGCGCTTTTCATCAAACATTGGAAAATAAACAATTTCCACCGCCAAGTCAAGAGCGGTACACTGCTTCTTCTTTAGACTCTCCAACAAGTCTCTATATCTTTTTCCCGAAACAACCCTCAACGTATTTGAAGAAATAAACTCTGAACCAAGCACAACAAAATCAATCCACCCCCTCCTAGCCCTAAACTTTGGGTCTTTGAGCTTCATCGCCTTAAATTCATCCTCTGTGATTAGCGTGAAGTCGGAGTTTTTCATGTAACACCTAAAAGGTGTAGGATACTCATGATGAATACGACTAACAACAAATTTCTTGGGCTCATCGCATGTTTCCTGGAACAGACTTCGCTCGTTTATAAGAAACCCTGTGGCAATACGAGACAATTCAAAGTGCAAGTCATGCTCTGTAAAGAACCGATGAGGATTCTCGCTGAAAGCAGTTTCAATTTGGTTGAGTAGATGCTTAAGAAGAGACATACTTGGCTCACTCTTTCTTCAAATCATCTAGTGTTGTTGCCGATAGAAATGATTTTAGAGTAACATACCAACGTCCTTGAATTCCTTTTATTCTTTTGCCCGCTTTAATCGGACATCCAAGTTTGGTCTTCCATTCAAATTCAAAACTGTACTTTCCGTCTTCTCTTCGCTCCGTCTTCCTATCGTCTATCTTGGCGAAGCGGTCTATAGCACCTACAGGTTTTTTCACATAAAGGGCCAAATATTCGGGAAACCTAGATTCATCAACGTTAATCCATCTCCACCGATTGCGTTTCCAAAAAGTCTTTTCCGCCCACTTAGGCGCTGAACTAGCCACGATGACAACTTCAGAGGGCTTGTAATCAAGAGCAACTACCGGGATTCCATGAATTCTGTCAACGGATGATACGGCACAAATAATTAAATCGACCTTGCTCTCATCATGAAAGTGCTGCAGGAAATTCTGAGCATTAAGTTCAGCCTCGACGTTTTTAACCGAACCATCATTCATTATGCAAACGTAGTCCGGGGTGAAGTCTTGGCTTAGCTTTATAGACTTGACTCCGAACTTATCGAGATTCTTCTCAAAGAACCTTCTAAATTGCGCCTCGCTCTTGAACTCATTAACTTTCTTTGCCATAAACTTGCCTCAATTATTTGTAGTTGACCAAAGCTTATCTTTTTTGAGTCACGAATTTGGAAACAGTTTGAACAAAAGCCAAAAGGGAGTGAGTTTCCGTGGGAGTAAGAATAGACTTGCATTATTGGACAAGAAAGTATGAAGATGATTATCGGACCGACACAGAGGGCAAGTATCCTATTTACGTCGATGGAAAAGGTGTGGAACATGAAGAGAAATCACCATACTTCGAGTCAATGTCGGCAGTTTTGCAGAAACGAGGATACCTGCTGAAAAAAGAATTTGTGAGTATTGGGAACTGGAAGACAGAAAGACAAAAAAGAAGATACATAAGTAATACCAGCGAAAACGTCATAAACCTGACGAAGAAAGCCCTTAGCGCACCCGACGAACAGAAAGTGAAAATTCTGATTGACCTTGAAGGTGTAGGAATTCCAGTCGCTTCGGCGATTTTGACCGTAGTGTATCCTAAAGAATATTGCGTGATTGACTACAGAACATGGCGAGCACTACGTTGGTTACACACTGTAGCAGCAAAAGGAAGTTTCAGCTTCACTTCATACAAAGAATACTCCGAGTTTCTGGATTCTTATGCTCGATATGGAACCATCAGCGAATACTTCTGGTTCTTGGGAACATTGAAGAACATAGGCAAAAACAGGAACATGACATCTCGGCAAGTGGAAATGGCGTTGTGGAAATTCGACCAAATGAAAGGTGAAAAACGACAAGAGTCACCGTAGCAATCGCGCAGAAATTCGAGAATTCGATCAATATCAGGACTTGTTGAGGAATTACGCCGAACCAGGTCGTCGGCTCCAGCAACCAAAGCCACATCTAGAATGCGCTTGACTTCCAAAGATACACAATCAAGCATCGATATCGGGTAGAGATAAACAATTCCCGTTGAGACGACTTTCTTTGAGGTATTGAAAATTCAATGTGAAAAACCTAGAGGGTAGGGGGAGACTTCGAGGTATTACGTAAGCCTAATTGTTTTAAGAATAGTTGCTCCTACTATAATTCATTGTTTAAGGTGGACTGCTTGTCTTCATCTCCTTTAAGTAATACAATCAAACGAACAAGCGACCTACTCCGATTAGGTGCATCAGATCAGGTAACAGAATACGAAAACCGCTTCCAATCCCTGCGAGCTCTGCACGAGAGAATGCTCTCCGACTTCATCATTTCAGACTTCAAAAACGAACAAGCCTACGAAACAACCAAACAATTCTTCGGTTCTTCAACCATTCGTTTTGCTGGCATTGATGGAACCATGTATTCTCGCCCATTATTCGACCTCATAATCTTCTTTGGCGGCGCCTACGCTTCAACGGGCACAATCACCTTCACAAGAAACAATAAACCAACAGTAGAATACGACATGAAAACCCTGTCTCAAGCCGCAGGCATCTCAAGCGTTGTTCCAGTCTACATCAACGAGGTTCCAGACATAGACCAAACCTTCTTCGACCAAGAGCAACCAGGCGAATTAACCCTAAACAAGCCACTCATCGACGAAGTCATCATAAGCAACGCCACAATCGCCAACTGGATAATGACCTTCGCCGAATACTACCTAGCCTACAAACTCGCCACAGACCCAAACCAAAACATAAGAATAATCCTACTAGACCGAAGTCTATCAATCGAACGCGCCAGCCTACTCTACGACACATCAAAACGAGAACTCTGGAAAGCAAAGTCAGCCCTAATAGGCTACAAAATAGACGATGAAGCCATTGACATAAATGATCTTGCCATAGGTAGACAACACATCATCAACCCATCTCTAAAAATTCCACCAGTCAGAGCAGATTACCTACGCTACGCCATAATCAACCTAATTCAACAAAAAGGATCCCTAACCAAAAACCAAATCCTAGAAGGGTTAGCCATCAAAGATGAAAAACGCATCAAACGAGCAGAAAGATACCTCAAATCGTCAGTTAAAGAGAACGTCCTCACAGAAAAAGATGACACATACGCAATAAACCCAAAATACGCAACCACGTGGATCCGTCTCAAAAAACTCGTCACAGCCTTAGGCGACCGCTTCTTCTACGAACAAAAACCCGAAACAATTACCACAAACCTTATGAAAATCCAAAAAGACGGCAAAGAACACTGGCTCACAACCCTCGACATTGCCTTCATCACCCTTTTCACACTCTATATGCTCATAGAACAATGCTGGAAAAACCAAATCCTCCTCATAGGCATAACAAAAGACACAGCAGCAAGAGACTTCAAACGCCAACTCATCCCCATCCTACAAAACCAAGGCCTACTAAAAGGCACAATCACACCAGAAGAATATGAGAAACTACCCAACACAGACCGCATGATACTCCAATCCACAAGCCTCTTCAACCCAGAAAAAGTCAAAGTTCCATGGACATTGATCGAATATGACTCAGCCTTCAAAACAATGGTTCCAGACCCACAAAACAGAAAAGGCTGCGTCCTAGGAGCAAGAAAAAACAGAATAAGCCTCGAAAAAACTTTCCTAAAAACCTACATACAACTCAGCCAAGCAGCCTCAGACCCCTTGCTCCGTAGCAACGTGCTCCTTATAGACCGCCTAACCCACCCAAACTACGACTACACACCAAACAGCACCGTCCAATTCTGGAACGAATTCGGCGCAGCCAAAGAGCCCGTTGAGGTCCTACTCTTCAAAGATAGCATAGTCAAGAATCCACTCCAAAACCTAATCATGACCATCTTAATCGCCATGACATCACCTAGCATACCTGAAGCCTTCGGACACAACAAACCATTATTCATAGCTGACAAAATCGCAAAACACAATTACACGCAATTCAAACGAATCGCCGACTCAACCGCACACTGGATACTCAACAACCATAAATTAAGAAAATTCGTATTCTATATGAGTACATTTAGAGAGAGGCGAACCCAAATTGAAGCCACAAGAAGAGAAATCACCTAACAAAGCCTGCTTCACAGACTTCGACGGCAAATTCCACGCCCGCCTCAGCCACGTCATTCCAAGACAATTCGCAATCGCGGAAGAATCCAAATTCGCAGGAATCAGCGCCCGATATGAAGGTAGAATCAAAGTCGAATACCAAAAAGAACTCATGGGTCTACTCGAAGAAGGTATGCTTGTCGCGGTTAAAAACTTCAAGCAAACAGAAAAAGACACGGAAAGGTACACACTCATGGAAATCAGTCGAGTCTGGCCTGAACATTTCGGACTCCGCGGTCTCTCAGACCATGGCTACTACCCCATGCAATTCGAAATAATAGAGCAGTCGGAAGCCGATTGGCAAACAGACGACAAGGCAACAATGATGATACAAATAGGTGCCATACCTATCAACTACGACCTCACACTCTGCCCGCCAGACGAATGCAGATTCATCAAAGGCTTCTCCTACCCCATCGTGGCCAGCGAAGTCTACATACTCAACAGCCAAATGATAAACCGGATGTACAACCAAAAAATCACCCAAAAACTAGGCGTAGACCCAGCAAAAACCACTGAAGACGCCTACAAAGACCCAAGACTAGGCCTCATCAAAATGTTTCAAGCCACAAAGACAATCATACCCATTTACATAGACTTCGAAAACCTAGTCCGCTACCATTTCGGAGTCTTCGCTTTCACAGGTGGCGGCAAAAGCAACCTCATGTCCAACATCCTCAGGCGCATACTCCTCCACACAAAAGACACCAAGATCATAATCTTCGACATAAGCTGCGAATACCTCTTCCTCCTCATGGACATATTCACAGACCCAACCATTCCCTCTAAAGTCATCTTAGAAACCAAAACAGAACACCTAGAACAACTCACAAACTCAGTCGTCAAACCCAGAGAATACGAAACAGATACTAGAATAGAAAACAGCTTCAAACAAATACTCGAACAAGGCAAAGTCAGCTACTACACAAAACCCAAACAAAAAGTTCCAACCTACGGTGAATTCATCGAGCAAGTGGAAGGACAGAGAAGCGGAAACATAGACAAACCCCACTACATAGAAGCCATAGACCGAATAGCCGACGCCATACGCGAATATATAGAAGAAAACGCCCTAGGCGAAAGCCAAGAAGTAAGTGAGGACTTTATCAAGTTCATCGATGCAAGAGCAATGGAAACAGCGGAGACCTTCAAAGTCCACGACAAAAGCGGACTCTACGCTTGGGCAACAACTCGCTCCACTCTTCTTGAGATTCTAAAGAAAAAGCAAGAAGAAGAGAAGAAAGCTATAGGTGGATTCACAGCAGAAAAGATCCGCGACCTACTTGAAGGCAAAGAACGCCTAATCTGCATCTCCATCGCAGACCCGTTCACAATCAAAGAACTCGTAATCAACCTCTCACGCGACCTACTCGCCCGAAGAAAAAGAAGATTCCAAGTCAAACCCTACGTCCTCTTCGTATTTGACGAAGCCCAAGAATTCATACCCGACCTCAGCAGCGCCACAGGCATAGACAAAAAATGCAGCAAACAAGTCGAAACCCTACTGAGGCAGGGAAGAAAATACGGCTTAGGCGCCTGTATAGCCACACAGCGCATTGCTTACCTCAACACAAACGCCCTACAACAACTCCACACATACTTTGTAGGAACCCTACCACGACCATATGACCGCCAACTGGTAAGCAACACATTCATGATAGACCAAGGCATACTCGAAAAAACCCTGGAATTCGCACCCGGAGAATGGCTATTATCAAGCTACATAGCCACTGGCATAGAAAACGTACCAATCTTCATCAAGGCAGACAACGCAGAAAACGAAATAGAAAAACACCTTAAACTAACCTACACCGAAAGCAGGTGATTTTTCATTGCATGAAATAACGATTCCTTCCTGATAATCCATTATTGTTTCCACTCAAAACTGCAGTCTAAGCAGAGCCAGACTTTTCGGTCTTCATCAGAGTGGATATGCCGTGACTCATAGTGTTGGCAAGGATTCTGGCGTTCTCTCTTTGTCTTCAAGCATTTTGTTCCAGCAAACATCCTCAAAGCCTCTTCTTCCTCATCCAAAAATCCTACCTCCGCGAGTCACTCTTAGCAACGGGCTGTCCTTGTCTTCTCTATCGCATTTAGTATAGTCTTCCTATCGGCTTCATTTATTTCGTCAGCTTTGATATGCTGAACTTGCCATAATCCGCTCTCTTTTATTTGTCTTTTCGGGGAGAAATTTCCTAACCAATTTTTTGTTGGCTTACAAAGTTGACAATGGGCTACTGTTCCAATAAGAGCACTTTCAAGACCCTTAGCTCCCATACGCTCCATCTGACTGCTTATTTCAAAGAACCTAAAAGAAAAATTCTCCCTCAATATCCTCGTGATTTCCGATTCCAACTCTTTTTCCTTTCTAACGTTCCTGAAATGCCCAAACTTCTCCCTATTTTTCTTTGTTGTGAAATCAATTTCCCATATCTGCAAATAATCATCCCTCTGTTGATTAAGTAAGGCTCTTCCAATATTTTTTCTAAAGATGCTTCTCTCATGAGGCGCCGGTTGAGCGGCGTCAAAGTTCATTTTTGATTCATCCAAAAGATAGTGCTCTCCAATGCGGCTCTTAAAATTGCCATCCCTATGGGTGCCAATTCTAACTATCCTTGGCTTTTGACCGCCATGTCCCCAAATTTCGCCCTGTTCATAAAAAAAGTAAATCCCATTTTCAGGTAATTGTTGCAGTTCAAAAGGGAACTTGATAAATGATAGCTGTTCTAGCTGTTCATGCAACCATTTACATCGCTCAGACATAATAGCACCCTTACAAGATTTCATCCAGATGCGAAAAGGGAGTTACCTTGCCTTTCACTTTTATTTCCTCTAACAGTTTCTTGTACAAAGGGTGAAAGCGGCCCGGATTATGATAAAAGTAGATTTCGTCATAGTCGCCTAGTTTTTCCTCAAAGTTTTTCAGGAGATTCTCGAACTCCTCTTTCGTAACAGTGTCTGGGTCCTTCTCGTACCATTCGTGCTCCTCATGGGGTAACCAAATGCCATATTTATCAGAAAAAATGGCCCAACAAACTTCTCTCTCTTTACATCTCCTTATAAAGCGCTGTAACGGTGTTGCGGTGTACAATCTATTCGGAGTTACTTTTTTACAAGTACCTCTTAATGAACTATCCTTCTTCGCTGAACAATGAGTTATGTAGATTCTCATATCATCCCCTTCATAGAGCTTAAGACGATTGTATTCTTCTCTTGAGAGGGTCTTTATTTGTTTGAGGGTAAATCAAACATGTTTGTTCTTTTGTCGAGTTTCCTTACTGCCCAGACAAAGTCTCTCATTTTGCAGTAAAATTCTCCTTTCACTCTATCAAGCTCGACTTGCCGATCCGCAGGATGCCCTTTCCCTGACATTATGATTTCTTCTAGCCTATGCGCCAACGAATGTATTTCTTCATCTAAATCCTGAATGCCCTCTTTTATTTTGGGTGGAATTTCAACTTTAGGCTTAACCAGTCGACCCAGAATCTTTTGTCCCTCTCCGTTGCTAAGGTTTAACCGTTTATCCCTTACGAAAGGAAAAACATTCGATGCTTCGGTGATGGCTGACAACATTTCCCAATCGACCCTCACCTGGGAAGGAAAATTGCCGCTCCAGGCATCTGGTTCAATATCTTGTTTAGCATCAGTTTCTGCAATGAAAGGCCCAAAAAGGACATCTGTATTAAGGTTGTAAAGGAAGAGGGTGTCTCCTTCTTTGACCTTCTTAACCTCATTCCAAAAGCCCCTTGTGTCACCAAATAGTCTTCTCTGAAAACACTCAGCTTCTGTAATTTTTGTACAAATAAACTTCCAAAACAATTTTATCACCCAATTTTTCTTTCCGTTCACGAATAAAAATAGTTTTCCAAACTAATCGACGTAATATTCTATATCCTAAACGCCAGCGAACTAGCCTGCCCCACGACAAACATAGACTAAATGTTCCAACGAAAACTAGACAAAAACAAAAAGAGAACACATTAATACGGCGAAGGACACCGACGCAAAACAAACTAAATGGACGATTTTTAACAAATTTAATGTAGTATGCCAATTTTTGGGTAACAACGTTAATTTTCTGCAAAGACTTCTGACAGCAATTTTTAAATATTTTAACGCAGTATGCCCTAAAAGGGATAACTACTTTAAAAATCGTGAAAATCCATGGTTACCAAAGTCGAAGCACTATACAATGATCTTCTACCAATGAGAGTCGTGAGTTTCAACAATATCATTGAAAAAGCCTCAAGCATCGTCAAAGTTGTTCCAAACCGCAGATACATTTACCGCAAATACGTAAACAAACTGGTCGAAAACGGCAAGCTTGAAAGAATCCGAAAGGGATTATACATCGTTTTGTCGCCTCTTGAGGAGCCCGAAAAACATGCAGTGGACAAGCTTCTTATCGCATCCAAAATCAGAACTAAATACTATATAGGCTTTCACACAGCCCTAGAGTACTACGGCGCCGCCAGTTCCCTCTACAACGAAGCCTACACATGCGTAAAACCAAATGATAGGTTCAACCCATTCCAATACAAACGCTTCAGCTTTAAACCCGTATTCGTCAAGGACGTAACATTTGAAGTAGAAGAAAAACACTACCAAAACAGCATAGTAAAGGTCAGCAGCAAGGAAAGAACGTTCATCGAATGCATTGAACGAATCCCATACGCGGGCGGCTGGGAAGAGTGCATCAAAAGCCTTCAAGGCCTCGGGGGACTTAACCTAGAAAAATTATTGACATTACTGCACAAATACAAAAACGATAACCTGTTTAGACGAACAGGTTACGTCTTGGAACTCCTGAAAAAACGTTCACCATTCTACGAGCATGTAGATGACCCATTACTGAACGAAATCCAGAGCCATGTAAAAGGACCGCCTCGATATCTTGTAAACAGGAAAAAAGGCATTCTTCACAAAAGATGGAAACTGTACATTCCAAAAGATTTTGAGGAAAAATTAAGAGGCATTTAAGTTGAAAAGAATGTACAATTTCAATGAACTTGCACGAAACTATGGCTTTAACATTCGAGAGATAGAAAAGGTCTGCAGAATCTCCGATCTATTAGAAGACGTTTCAGCCGTAAAGTTCCTCAGTGATCGCCTTTGCTTATACGGCGGGACCGCCCTCACCTTCATCTACTACAAGGAGATCCTACGCCTCTCAACAGACATAGACCTAAACTATCGCCACCTAGATACGAAAGATTGGGGAGAAGTAAGAAACGAAATTGACAGAAGAATAAAGGAGCTGCTCTACAGGCAAGGATACAATGAATCCGACATAGCCATAAGCCCCAGCTACCCACTAACTAGATTCACCGTGCAATACCCAAACACTCTAGGATTAAAAGACAACTTCACCATAGAAATCGGATACATGCGAAGATACCCAATCCTCAAAACAGACACCACGGCAGCCTTCAAACATATTGGTACACAAGAAATTTTCCAAGTGAAAACACCAACAAAGGAAGAGCTGTTCGCAAACAAATGGTGCGCCTTCCTCTACCGAAAGTCATCGAGAGACCTCTTCGACGTCTACCAAATAACAAAAATGAACATGAATCCCACAGTTTTCCGAAAATGCGCTATCATCGACAGCCTAATGCGTGGAAAGCCAAAACTTCACGAAATAAACATCGAAGAATCAATAAACGAGATTCCCATAGACTCCAGGCTAAAAAACTTACTGCAGATAGAGAAGCTTTCAAAATTTGACTTCAACACAATAGTCAAACAAGCCACAAAATTCACCATATCGGTAATCGCAAGCTTAACAAAAAATGAAGTAAAAGCAATCGATCAATTCTTTGAATTCAAGGCGTTTAAACCAAATTTGATCGATAGAAAGGGATTGCTCAACGAAAAGATAAGGGAGCATCCAGCAATTCTGTGGGCACTAGCTAACTTAGTTTAGCCAAAACAAAAAAGCGGGAGTTTGCGGCGATATCTCCACGGTTGAGTAGGGTTCAAATCTCCCCCAGCATACTTGTTTAAACAACTGAGACTCTTTTTGGGAAGACGAGGACGAATTTACGCCTCAAGAATTTACAAATTTATGTTAACATAGTTTGAATCACAGTCTTAATCTCGGCCGGAGCACCAAAAAAGAAAGGATGACCGTAAGGATGTTGATTTGCTTGCATGAGTTTACTTTGATTTCCATAATACGTTGATGTTGCAGCATTCCTGCGTCTAGGTTATTTGCTATTGTTTCAAATTCTGCTTCCGACTTGTCTGTGATTTTAAGATTTTCTGTGTACTCTATCGTCGGCGATTATTTCTATCAACTATGTTGCTGCAAGTGTTACACTTGTGAACTTGTTTCAGTTTGGTCATCCCATTGCTTCCTTTACTTCTTTTCTACCCTTTTCTAGTTCTTCAACTTGTTCCACATCTTCTTTCAGTAGTAAGGTTTGAAACTCTCCTACGTGCGTTTTCTCTTCTTTAGCCACGTCCAGTAGAATCTTTCTGATGTTTTCATTGTTCGTCGCGGCTGCTAGCTGTTCATAAAGGTTTATTGCGTCCAGCTCGGCTATTATTGCCACTCTTAATATTTCGCGGTCAAGAAGTTTCTTTTCAACTTTCTCGATTTTTATCGGTATTTGAGACATCATTTTCTTCGTTTCGCTCCTTCGCAGTATTTCTTGTTTTGCTGTATTAAAAAATTGCGTGTATGGTTTCAAAACCCATTATGCTTAAATGTGTTAAAGAAAGGCAAGACTAGTCTACTGAATTGGAAGAAAAACTTAACCCTGATAATTTAAGCCGATATTTAAATCTATGGTGGAACACCATTTTGCACATGTTACGAAAAAGGCCAAGCTTAGGCTTCTCTTTGAAGTTTTGCGATAAAACATCCATTACACTCGTGGGTGTGTGGGTAAAGTCTTTGACCTTTTGTTAATCCCCTTAATCCAAGAGATCCTATCTTAGGCTTTATCTCTGCAAGCCTAAACTCAGGATACAGCCTCAAGAGTCGTTCAATCAAAATTTCATTCTCTTCTAAAGTTATGCTGTAAGTAGAATAAACAAGCCACCCACTCTCCTTCACCTTTTCTGCACAGTTTCTAAGCATTTGCCATTGAATTCTCGCCATTTTAAGAATAGACTGCGGCGTCAGCCGCCATTTTGCAGAAGGCATTCGAGCAAAAACTCCGGTACCAGTGCATGGCGGGTCTAAAATAACTAAATCGGCTCTTTCATTGAATGGCAAAGGCTTGCGTGCGTCTGCAATTATTGGTAAGACGTTTTGTGCTCCCATGCGATTAACATTCCACTTCAGAAAACGCGTTCTCAGTCGAGAATAGTCGAAAGAATGTATTGTGCCCACGTTTTGCATCAGCATCGCCAAATGTGCGGTTTTGGTTCCTGGCGCTGCGCAAACATCAAACACAGCTATATTGGGCTTGGATACTGCAGTCTCAACCGCAAGGCAGCTTGCTTTGTCTTGAACAAGAAAAAGACCTTCTTTGAAACTTGGAGTGGTTGTTAATGGTTTTTTGGTTTTGATTATTTTGTAGGTGTGGTTAAGTTCTGGAACTTTTTCAACGCTCACGTCCTCTTTTTGCAGCGTTTCGATTATTTTCTCTTCTGAAGCTCTGAACGTATTTAGCCGGATGTAAGTTGGTGGAATGATCTGCGAGCTCCTAAGAAATTTTAATGCCTCGTCTCTTCCCAACAGTTTAAAACAATATTTAACAAACCATGCGGGATGACACGTTTGGAGTGCAACTTTTTCCTCGTCGTCCCATTTCTCGAAAACCTTTTCTGTTTTTAGGCTTAGCAACGCTCCTAACGTTTTTTCTATAGGTTGAAGTGTTTGCCAGCCCAAAATTGAGCGTCCCATGTGGGCAATTTCGACAGCCTCCCCATGTACGTCGCCGCTATGTTTTATTCTCGTTTCGTAAACGTAAAGCCTAAGAAACGCGCGCACGCCAAGCTCGTAATTGTTTATCGATCTAGGTTTCAAAACCTGATTGATAAGGCTGTCAAGGTAGTTTTTCCTTCGCATTGTTTCGTATACAAGTCTGTGTGCCAAACCTTTTGCGTTTGGGTCTGTTATATTGAGTTGTTTGACGGTTTTGTTCAAGGCTAGTCTTTCGTTTAGGTTTTTGAGTTCAATCCAGCTTAGGGCTTCGATAGCCAGTGTCCAAGCGTCTTTTAGCAACCATATCCACGTATTGAATGGAGTTAAGCATGTTATAAAAGCTTCACACGCTCGCAAGTCTTAAGAAGTCGCATGGATATAGGACGTTTATTATGAAGTATGAAAATGAGAAAATTGCAGGCACGCTTCTTTTCATTGGTGGCATTATAGGGGTTTTGGGAATAATTATTGCAGAAGCACTTTACTCTGGCTATAGCACTGCAGACAACTACATAAGTGACTTGGGTGTTGGACCATCTTCTCTCATCTTCAACTCTTCAGTATTCATATTAGGAGCCTTTGCAGTGGCAGGTGCATATTTTATTCAGCGGGTGTACGACTTCAAACTTTTCTCCATCTTCGCGGCCATCACGGGTATTGGTGCGATGGGAGTTGGATTGTTTACAGAGGATGCTGGAGTTTTCCACGTAGTATTTTCCTTCATAACTTTCCTTTTCGCAGGGCTGTCAGCCATTATATCTTATAAACTGCAGAAACCGCCTTCATCTTATTTTTCTGTCATATTGGGTGGCGTGTCCCTTTTGGCGCTTGTTCTCTTTGGTTCTGGCACCTTTCTCGGTTTGGGTAAAGGAGGAATGGAGCGTATGATTGCTTATCCTGTTCTGCTATGGACAATCGGATTCGGCGGTCACCTCATCGGCTGTTCTGGTGATACATGTACAACTAAGAAATCATAGTTACAAATTCAATTAGAACTTGACGAAGTTAATGAGACTCGCATTGAAAGCGGAAGCTTCCAAGCTGATTAAAAAAAGGCGCATTCCTTTGCTGATCAGATTGCAGAAACAACGCATGACTTTTGGGTTAGGATTTTAAGCGACTTAGAACTTTGAGATAGTAAAGAAAACAGTCTAGGAAGAGGCTTGCAAAATTGGACTCTATTTCACGCGCACAGATAGTTGCCTTTCGTTTAAGTCGACATCACCTAGACCATCGTGCACCATTGAAATCACTTGTAGAGGTTGTGAGCGATGTTTGTGGTGTTCAGGCACAACTTATGGCGGCTGCTGAGCAGGCCTTGTGGGCACGGGTTGAGAGTCTTACACGAGAAAAAATAACAGAGGCGTTATGGACAGAACGCAGCTTAGTAAAAACTTGGTGTATGCGTGGAGCCTCGCATTTGCTGGTTGCGGTGGACCTGCCAATCTATGTGGGCGGTCTTTTGCATCGTGGTTTACGTAGGGAGCGGCAATGGATTTCTAAGTATGGGATTAGTGAGGCTGAAATGGAAGCTATGGTTGAAGCTATTGTTGAGGCATTGGATGACGCCGTGCTAACTCGGAAGGAGCTGGCACGACATGTAGTTGCACTCATAGGAGCTAAAACGAAGCGTTGGGTAGAGCATAGTTGGGGCGGAATAGTTAAGCAGGCAAGTTTGCAGGGACTTGTGGTTTTTGGTCCCAGTCATGGGCAAGAGATTACTTTTGTGCGACGAGACAAGTGGCTGCCACATGTGAAAAACCGGCCAATAGAAGAGGCGGAAAATATGCTTTTGCAGCGCTACCTGCATGGTTATGGTCCGGCTAGTTTGGCGGATTTTGCGGCTTGGGCGAGTATGACTGTTGGTGATGCAATACCAATTAGGGAACGAGTTGGTGACGAGATTGTGGAGGTAAAGGTTGAAGATAAGACGGGTTTGGTGCTTCGCGGGGATTTAGCAGCGTTGCAGAAAGCAGCATTTGATAACCATGATAGTGTCCGGTTGTTGCCTAGTTTTGACTGTTTTATGCTGGGGCATCGGGACAAAAGTCATCTTGTAGATGAAGCTTACTACAAACGGGTTTATCGTAAAGCGGGATGGCTATCGCCAGTAGTATTGATAAATGGTAGAGCAGAAGGTGTATGGGCTTACAAGAAGAAAGGAAAAAATCTACAAGTAACGATAGAACCATTCCACAAGTTTTCTCAGAATGTGAAGAGACGAATCAAAGAAGAAACAACAAAACTTGCGCACTTCTACGATGCAGCTTGCGAATTAACATTCATAACATAAAAGAAACCGCTTAAAAAAATTGATGACAACTTTGGTTGAGAGAGATTATACAATTTTGAACATGTTATAAAAGCTTAACAGCCAAGACACAGAGGATTTTTAAGTCGTTAACCCATGCCATATAATAATAGCGAGAGCTGAGGCGCAAAATGGCACAAAAACGACTCGACGATTTTTCCAAGGTTCCAATCACAGAAACAAAAAAGGAAAAAGAACCACAAGCACCTCCTCAGGAAACCGCGCCTCAATCACTTGTAGAATCTGTTACAAAAGAAAAAGAGAGAATCAGAAAGAAGTTTGAAGCTCCAAACGATTTGCCGCCTGCTTATTTTGTTTCTGCAACCTATGATGGTCGCCGAAGTGTTGCTTGTATAAAACTTTACGAACCCACTTCCAAACGAATATATTTCTGGCATGACAACACTGGGCATAAGCCCTATTTACTAACTGATCTTTCTCCTATAGATTTGGAAAAAATTATTAAATTAACTTCGCATCCGGGGTTTGATCATTTTGAACTCGAGGAGAAATTTGATCCACTTTTGGATAAGAAAGTTACAGTGACTAAGGTAGTGGCGAAAGATCCCTTAGCCGTTGGTGGACGCCCTAAAGGATGTATGCGAGACATTATTCCTGAAGAGTTTTCTGCAATCGCTAATGTTGAGCCAGAGTCTGTAAAGGTTTGGGAAGCCCGCATCAGATATTACCAATCCTACATTTATGACCGAAATTTGGCGCCGGGCATGCTTTACAGGATTGAGAAAGGCAATCTCACTTCGGCTCTTCATGAGTCTTCAGAAGAAATTGTTAAAAAAACTTTACATCTTCTTAAAGCTGGGTCTAAGGAAGAACTCGATCACGTAGAACGTTGGGCACGATTGCTTGAATATCCTGCGCCCAAGTTTCGCCGAGTAGCTTTAGATATTGAAGTATTCTCTCCCGTGCCCACGCGTGTGCCCGACCCTCGAGAGGCTGCCTATCCTGTTATCTGTGTTTCCTTGTATGGTTCTGACGGTGTTAAACGTGTATTATTGTTGCAACGTGAGGGCGTACGTGAAGGTGGCGAGAGACTTCCAGCAGATGTTAATTTAGAATTTTTTGACACCGAAGAAAAATTGATTCGAGCAGTTTTCGATGTTTTATGGACTTGTCCTTTTATTGTAACGTTTAACGGCGACGATTTTGACCTTCGCTACTTGGCTCATCGCGCTCAAAATTTGGGCGTTAAGAAAAGTGAAATCCCAATCGAAATTGGACGTCGCGTTTGCTTGCTCCGTTATGGCGTGCACATTGACTTGTACAAGTTCTTCTACAATCGTTCCATACAAATCTATGCGTTCAACAACCGCTATCGAGACGTGACATTAGATGATGTTGGCAAGGCATTGATAGACTTGAGAAAAATCGGTCTTGAAAAAAGTTTAGGCGACCTCTCGTACACAGAGTTGGCTAACTACTGTTTCCGTGACGCAGAAATCGCTTACAAACTTACAAGCTTCGACGATGACTTGACAATGAAATTAATTCTCGCTCTTGTCCGTATCAGTCACATGCCAATGGAAGACGTAAGCCGTCAAGGCGTGTCTCGTTGGATAAGAAATTTCATGCATGCCGAACACCGAAGACGCGGATGGCTAATTCCAAACACTGAGGACATTCTCGCATTAAAGGGCAAAACCACAACAACCGCAATCATAAAAGGCAAAAAATACAAAGGCGCAATCGTTGTTGAACCAGTACCTGGCGTACACTTCAACGTTGCCGTAATGGATTTTCCAAGCCTATACCCATCCATCATCAAAGTATGGAACCTAGGCTACCAATCAATCCTCTGCCCACACGAAGAATGCCGCAACAACAAAGTGCCAGACACTCCACATTGGGTTTGCACAAAAAAACAAGCTTTAGAAAGTCTCCTAATCGGCTCGCTCCGCGATTTACGTGTTTTCTGGTATAAGCCGAAATCTAAGGATAAACAATTACCAAAAGAACAACGAAGCTGGTATGACGTAATTCAGAGCGCGTTAAAGGTTATTTTGAATGCAAGTTACGGAGTTTTCGGCGCCGACTCTTTCGACCTTTATTGCCCACCAGTTGCAGAAGCAACCGCCGCCATAGGACGACATTCAATCACATTAATCATTGAAAAAGCGCGAGAATTGGGCATAGAAGTACTTTATGGCGACACAGACAGCGTTTTTCTAAAAAATCCTCTAGAACAACAAATCAACGAGTTGGCAAAATGGTCTGAAAAAGAGTTGAAAATGAGTTTAGATGTGGACAAGGTTTATCGTTATGCTGTTTTTAGCAGCAGAAAAAAGAACTACCTTGGTGTGCTTGAAAACGGCAGCGTTGATGTCAAGGGTTTGACGGGAAAGAAAAAGCACATACCAGTTTTCATTAAAGATGCTTTTGATTTGATGAAGCAGCGGCTTGCAAAAGTAAAAACTCCGGCCGACTTTGAAGATGCAAAAAAGGACATTCGTGCTATAGTTTTGGACTGTTACACGCGGTTAAAGAGACGAGAATGGCAGAATATCTACGATCTCGCATTTCACGTAGTGCTCGGTGAGACCCCTAGAGCTTATACGAAAACTACGCCACAGCACGTGAAAGCCGCAAAAATCCTTGAACAACAAGGCAGAATATTAAAGGCGGGCGACCTTGTAAGCTTCGTCAAAACCACCAAAGAACCACATGTAAAACCAGTGGAACTCGCTTCTGATAAGGACATAGATGTTGACAAATATGTAGGCTATTTGCACTCTACTTTCGACCAAGTACTCGACGCATTAGGGCTAGAGTTCGAAGAAATAATCGGAAGAACAAGACTAGAAAGATTCATGTAATTTCAGAAAAAAATAATAAGCAAAAGGGAGCATCAACACAACCATGGAGCGAAATTGATTGATTTGTGTAGAACAATTAAAGATAGACGAGAAATCTGTAACTGGATTAAAAGTGGATTTACCTGATTCTCCACCGCTTTTAGCGATAATTGGGAAAATCGGTTTCATTATGTGCGGTTTTCTTAGCATAGATGTTGCAGAAAAATTGAACGTGACTGCAGCAGTAGTTAGTGGTGTAAAAACTTTTGAAGATGTTTTAAAAGCAGAGATAAAGGCTGCTACTTCAAAGGCGAAAATGAGAGGCGTAATTGTTGGAATGAAAGGAGAAGAAGCGTTAAAACTTCTATCTTAATACGCCATAGCGACTCTCACGATGTTTTTCGCCTTCTTTCCGCAAACAACGCATTTTCCGGAAACCTTTTCTTTCATGTCTTGAGGAATTCCTAGAACTGTCCCGTTGATTTCCTCTTCCAGTTTAAGCCCGCACTCTGTTTCGCCGCACCAAGCGACCTCTACGATGCCTGCCCGTTTTTTCAACAATTGCTTAACCTCATTCACGCTGTTAGCTTTGTGAATGCGCGTTTCCATCCATTTCCAAGCTTTTTGCCGCATTTCTTTGAACATTTTATCCATAAGCGACTGCACATACTTCACTAACGCGTCCTGTTTGACCGATACTTTCTCAAAAGTGTCACGCCTTACAACAACAACTTCGTTCCGCTTCACATCTCGAGGTCCAATCTCAATCCTTATTGGCACACCTTTAAGTTCCCAATCGTAAAATTTGGAGCCAGGAGTAAGTTCTTCACGCAAGTCTACTTCCACCCTGATGCCTGTTGTCTTTAGTTTTTCGCCGATTTTTGTACAGGTTTTGTTGATGTTTTCCATCTTTTCTTTGTATGGAATTGGAATTATCACTGTTTGGATGGGTGCGATTTTTGGTGGCAAAACAGCGCCGTTATCATCGCCATGTACACTAAGCACCGCGGCAACCCATCTTTCGGAGATACCGTAGCATGTTTGCCAAATATGTTCTCGTTCTCCACTCACCGTTTCGTATGTGATGTCAAAGGCTTTTGAAAAGTTTTGACCGAGGTTATGTACTGTTCCGAATTGTAGGGTTCTTCCGTCTGGCATGATTGTGTCGAAGCCATCAGTGTAGACTGCTCCAGCAAATTTGTCCCATTCTGGTCTGCGGGAAACGCGGTATGGCACACCTAATTCGTCAAAGAAACTTTTGTACACTTCTGTTGCTTCTTTAATTTGCGCCTCTGAGTCCTCAAAAGTGGCATGTGATGTGTGGGCTTCCTTGAAGGTGGATACTTCGCGGACGCGTATTAACGGACGAGTGGTTTTTGTCTCGTAACGAAAAACGTTCACAACCTGGTATAGTTTAAGGGGTAGGTCAGCATGGGAACGTATCCACAGTCTCAGCATCGGCCCCATCACGGTCTCGCTCGTTGGCCTCAGCGCCAACTTGATGTCTAATGGGTTCAATCCGCCTCGAGTTATCCAGAAGCATTCTGCTTCAAAACTTTTGACGTGGGCTGCCTCTTTTTGTAAAGAAGTTTCTGGAATTAAGAGTGGAAACAAGACCTCCTCGTGCCCAGTCTCATCTAACAGATTTCTGAGAATTTGCAGTCCATATTTTCTTATTTTGAAACCGTAGGGCATCCATACGCCACAGCCCTTGAGTGGATAACGATAGTCTGCGATGCCTGCGTCAATCAAGGTTTTGCGGTACCACGTGCCGAAATGTTTGCTCAGTTTTTCTTTTTTAGCGGTTGGCATTTAACATTCCTACTGCGAGTTTGCTCATTTAATTGATGTGAACCTATTAGTATTTTTTATGCATCAAAAATCCTTCTACAAAAACGTAAGCCACGCTACTTAAGCATAGGCATCTTGATTCCTTTTCCCTTGGCTATTTTCTTTGCTTTCTCGTAGCCCGCGTCTGCATGTCTAACTATTCCTGTACCAGGGTCTGTTGTGAGTACAGTAGCCAGACGTTTTTCCGCTTCTTCCGAACCATCTGCAACGAGACACATACCCGCATGAATACTATAACCCATACCTACTCCTCCACCATGATGCACCGAAACCCACGTGGCGCCGCCTACAGCGTTCAGCAAAGCGTTCAAAATCGGCCAGTCCGCAATCGCATCGCTGTCGTCCAACATGCCCTCAGTTTCACGATTCGGCGACGCCACGCTGCCACAGTCCAAGTGATCTCTTCCTATCCACACTGGACCAGAAAGCTCGCCTTTACGCACCATATTGTTCATGATTTTTCCAAATTTTGCTCTCTCGCCATAGCCAAGCCAACAAACCCTTGCGGGCAAGCCTTGAAACTTCACTTGCTCTTTTGCCTTTCTTATCCAGCGACAGAGTTCTTTGTTGTAGGCGAATTCTTTTAGGATGACGTCGTCGAGTTTGTAAATGTCTTTTTCGTTGCCGACCAGACTTGTCCAACGGAACGGTCCTCTGCCCTCACAGAACATTGGTCTGATGTAGCGTCGTACAAATCCAGGATAAGCAAATGCGTCCTTGAATCCTGCGTCGTAGGCTTGCTGTCGAAGATTATTGCCGTACTCAAATGTAACTGCACCTTTCTGCATCATTTTTACCATGGCTTTCACTTGAGCCTTCATGCTCTCCTTTGCCTTAACCATGTACGTCGCGGGGTCGTTTTCTCTGAGTTCGTCTGCGTCTTCTTTTTCCAGCCCAGCAGGATAATAACCGTTAAGCGGGTCATGCGCCGAGGTTTGATCAGTCAAAACATCTGGGGTTATGCCTTTTTCAACAAGCTTCGGATGAACTTCTGCTGCGTTGCCAAGTAAACCGATGCTTTGTGGCTTGCCTTCAGCCATTGCTTTTTTTGCTATGTTTACGGCTTCTTCTAGATCGTCTGTCCAAATTTCTAAATACCCATGTTTTAGTCTTCTTTCAATTGCTCGTTTGTCGATTTCCACAACCAATGCCACGCCTTCATTCATGGTCACAGCTAATGGTTGTGCGCCTCCCATTTCGCCTAAACCTGCTGTGAGAACGAGTTTTCCTTTTAGGCTTGCTTTGAAATGTTCTTTAGCGACTGCGGCTAAGGTTTCGTAGGTGCCTTGCAAGATTCCCTGTGTGCCGATGTATGCCCATGAGCCAGCGGTCATTTGTCCGAACATTATCAAGCCTTTTTGCTCTAATTCGTAAAAGTAATCCCAAGTAGCCCATTTTGGCACAAGTAAAGAATTTGCGATTAAAACTCTGGGCGCGAACTTGTGGGTTTTGAAAACTGCAACAGGTTTGCCGCTTTGAACGAGTAATGTTTCATCTTCTTCTAGGTTCATGAGGGTTTCTGCGATTTTGTTGAAGCATTCCCAGTTTCTTGCTGCTTTTCCTGTGCCTCCGTAGACGATTAGATGCTCAGGGTCTTTGGCGACTTCTGGGTCTATTACGTTGTAGAGCATTCGCAGCGCGCCTTCGATTTGCCAGTTTTTGCAGTGCAATTTTTTGCCAGTGATGCATTTGTCTGGTTTTGGAATAGGCGTCTTTACCATTGTTATTCCCTTTCATAGGAAGAATCTGTTACTGCGAAAGATAAAAGTTAGCATTTAACAAGAAGGTTCCGCGTCGATTATTGTTTCAACATTTTTCCTTCATCAACAACAATAACGCCATTTTTCACCACTTTGTCAACCATGTTTGTTCCAAAGCGATATCCCAGAAAACGGTGGTTAGGTACATTCATTACTAAAATATCTGCTTTTTTGCCCACTTCTAAACTCCCCATTTCCTTCGCACGGTCTATAGCGTGAGCAGCATTAATAGTCGTCGCAGTAAGCGCCTCCGCAGGCGTCAACCTCATTTCTCGACAAGCAAAAGCAATAATCGTCTGCATGCTCTCTACCCAACAACTAGGATTATAATCAGTGCCCAAAGCGATCGGCACACCCAATTCTATCATTTTTCTTGCATCCGCATATTTCCCTGTCATCAGTGTAAAAGATGCTGCAGGAAGCAAAACCGCCACAACACCACGTTTAGCCAATGCTCTTAAGCCTTCTTCAGACGAGAAGAGCAGATGTTCCGCGGAAATTGCACCTACTTCTGCTGCAAGTTCTGCACCTCCAAGCGCTGACAATTCGTCCGCATGTACCTTGGGGGTCAATCCATGCTCTTTTCCATTTAACAAGATTTTCTTGGATTGTTCAATGTTGAAGACGCCTTTTTCGCAGAAAACGTCACAAAACTCCGCCAAATCTTTATCGCCAATTTCAGGAATCATCTCATCAATGACAAGTTTCACGTAATCTTCCGTTCGCCCTTCACATTCTTGTGGAATTGCATGGGCGCCTAAAAAAGTAGAAACAATGTCGATCGGATGTTCTTCGTCTAAACGCTTAACGACTTCTAATATTTTTTTCTCGTCCTTTGTAGTGAGACCGTAGCCGCTTTTTGCCTCTACTGTCGTCGTGCCATACACCAGCATTGTATCCAAGGTTTTTTTGCACGTTTCAACAAGTTCATCTATGCTTGCTTTTCGTGTGTCTCTCACGGTCTGTAGTATGCCTCCCCCTTTCTCTAAAATTTCCAAGTAAGAAGCCCCCTTAATCCTTAGCTCGAATTCTGCTTCCCTTGCACCGGCAAAAACAAGATGTGTATGCGGATCCACGAATCCAGGCATAACCAATTTTCCAGCTGCATCGACAACTTGACTGCTCTCATATTTCCCTATAATTTCATGTGTTTTACCTATTGCAACTATTTTTCCGGCAAGAACGGCGATGCCACAATCTTTGACTATTGCCAAATTTTCCATTCGTTTGCCTGTTAGTAGCGCTTGACTCCCGCCACTCAGCGTCACAAGTTCTCCAGCGTTTACTATGAGCATGTCTGCCTTCTGTTTTGCCACTTCTATTCGCCTTTACCTTTTTCAAAAGCCTTCTGCACTGCAATTTCTAATACTCTGTCTTCTGTTAGATTGTCAATTTTCAAGTAATAATTAGCCACGTCAATCAAAGCCTTCAAGGGCGCCATTCCACAAAACTCCGCACCCACAATAGGTACATTGTATCTGTCGGCTTCAATTTTTATAACCTCAAAAACACGATACAACGGCGTTTTTTCAAAATCACTTATGCTCATGCCAATTTGCGTCGCGTTCTGTTCAGGGATTGATGCAGCCATAGCTTTCACCGTGGCAAATCCACCCTTCTTTGCATGCAACGCTTTCGCAATTTTCTTAGCCACTTTCAAATCTGCAGTGCCAAGGTTAACATTGAAACCAGCCATAACCTTACGTGCACCCGTTATTGTAGCACCAGCAGTAGGATGCGCTTCCGCTGGACCAAAGTCTGGTTTCCGTCCAGGCTTTTTTATTTTTTCTTTCAATGCTTCATATTCGCCTTCTCTTATCCAATCTAGGTCGCTTCTCTCGGGTTTTGTTGACGCCCTCCCGTAAAGGTAGACAGGAATGTTGCACTCTTTTGCGAGTGCTTTTCCAAATTTTTTTGCCAGTCTGATGCAATCTTTAAGTGTAGTATTCTTTATGGGGATAAACGGCACTACGTCAACCGCGCCTAGGCGTGGATGCTGTCCTTTATGTTTGTTCATATCGATGAGTTGGATGGCTTTGATTGCAGAGTTTAACGCTGCTATTAATACAGATTTTTTGTTTCCAACAAAAGAAACTACAAGTCGATTGTAATAATCATCAAAAGTGTAGTCAATAATGTAGGCATTTTTCGCTTTTCTAATCTCATTTAGTATTGCATCTACAACTTTTTGGTCAGAAGTACTAAAGTTTGGCACACATTCGACAATTTCTTTCAAACCCAATCCCTCTTTAACTCGTCTAGCATAAGGTTTAAAACAAGTTACTATTCAACCTTTATCGTTTTCCCTTAAAAAAGGAGAAATAAATACTGACTGAAGAATACGAGTTTGAGATTCCCTCTTGGGAAAAAATCTACGAAATGCTCCTGAACCTTGCACAAAAAATAAGGAAGAATGGCTTTAAACCTGACTTAATTGTGGGCGTCTGTCGGGGAGGCTGGCCTCCCGCCCGCGTTATGTCCGACTTGTTAGGAAATCCCCAGATGGCTAATGTTAAGGCTGAATTTTATCTTGGCGTTGTAGAAACAAAGGGCGAGCCCATTATTACGCAACCAGTTTCTGTTTCTGTCCGAGACAAGAGGGTTCTTATTGTGGATGATGTAGCAGACACTGGTAAAAGTCTTAGTTTAGTAAAATCTCACTTGCAAGAATTGGGTGCCACTGAAGTAAGAAGTGTGACTCTTTATTATAAACCGTGGAGCATAATCACCCCGGACTATAGTGAGAAAAAGTCAAAGCGTTGGGTAATCTTCCCGTGGGAAAGAAGAGAAACAGTAAGAAATGTTATCGAAAAATATCAAAAACAAGGAAAAACAATTGGAGAAGCGAAGGCGAGACTGATAAAATGTGGTTTTGACCGCAAACTTGTAGAGCGTTTTACAGAAGAGTTCTTTGAGGGGAAAAAGTGATTCACAAATTAAGCGACTTTAACATGTACGTCGCAATTGCAGGTTTTAGAAACGCAAAAATTGATGACATCGACCGATTCTTTGACGATGTTAAGAAAGAGTTAACTAATGTCCCTGCTGTTCAGTTTTTCGACGCCAAACTCGTCGCCACTTGGCAGCATCTGTATTTCGCTGCATTGAACGCTTTAACCGTCTTCTCCAACAATACAAACATATCGAACAGCCTCGCAATAGAAACACTCCTTTATGCCTCTGCACAGCGACAAATTAGAAAAGCCGCAGAAACAATAGGCGTCAAATCCACAACAAGCGATGTTGCAGTACTTGTAATTGCAGAAAACGAAAATTCAGTAAATAACGCCTTAAAGACTATTCAAAAGCTAATCTTCGGAAAACGTGATGACAGTGTTACAGAGATTAATCAAGAAAAATTCGATACTATTAAGCGGTTTTTCGGCATTTCCGATGTAGAACTTACTGCTACACTAAAAAGAAAAGGACTTGAAAAAGAGGCTTTAGTAGATCTGGTTATTGAACACTGTGCCTTATTGGCAACTCGACGATAATTTTTCTTTTTCTAAACTTTTTCTTTCATTGTCACCAGAATGTCAGTAGGTTTTATTATGGAGATACCTGTTAACCTGCCCACAACTTCGATTAGCACGATTTTATCCGGCTTGTTAAGGTCAACTTTCCTTTCTATGTTCAGCGCTGCAGCTTCGATCAAATCTTTCGTCGAAGTTTCAGTGAACCGCTTCTCAACAGTGACGCGGAAACTTTCGTTTTCTTCGATTTTTGAGGCTAATCCCATAACAACATTTTGAATCTCAGTAAGATCTGTACGCACTACCTTTTCTATTGGGATTATTCTAAACGAGTATCTGAATTCGTAAGGGCGTTCTTTCAGCAAACCACGAAGTTTTTCTATAACCTCTAACGAGTCAAACATGGTTTTTGCTGCAATTAATCCAGAAACGCCAGTTTTATCAACTTTCGCTGCAGTGTCACCAATTTCGCCAAGCAGATACCAGATCTCTGAGGAAGCTTCTTCCTCATTTCCACGCGCAGTCGTTACGAGGAGATTAAAATTTCTAAGCAAACGCTTCCTCCTCAAAGCAGTATTGTATATTAGAGTTTTAAGAGACTTTCGCAAACTTACGATTTCAGAATGTCTTCCAGTTTTATCGGTCCATGCCGCAGAATTTTCGGCTTTTTTGTAGTCAAGTCGATTATGGTTGATGATGCACCGATGGGTGCTGGTCCACCGTTCAATATGAAGTCGACTTCATCGCCAATCTGCTCGACTGCTTCCAAGGCGGTTTGTGTAGGCTTATTTCCAGTTTTGTTAGCACTAGTTCCAATAAGCAGCCCGCCGCACAAGCTAATTAACTCAAGCGCAACATCATGGCTTGGAATTCTAACAGCAACAGAGTCTAAGCCGCACGTAACCACGTCTGGAAGTAAAGGTTTTTTGGGTAAAACTATCGTTAGTGGACCTGGCCAAAATTTTTTTGCTAATCGTAGTGATTTCTCTGAAGTTTGCGCAATTTTTTCAATTTCTTCAATATTCGATGCTAATATTGGGAGTGGTTTGGCTCTTTCATCTTTTATTTCAAAAACCCTTTTTACTGCTACTTGATTGAATGGGTTGCAGCCAAGCCCATATACGGTATCCGTGGGATAAATGATTACTCCGCCTTCTTCCACTATGCGTGCTGCTTTCCGAATTGCCTTCTTTGTAACCTTTATTATTCTCATTTTTCTCTAATTTTCGATTGCTGAAGGCAAATATTAAATTAATCTATGCTAAAGTGTTTTTCAAAGGGATATCAATGAGGGCTCCGCCAAAAATAGTTATTCTCTCCATCATTCTTATTACCATAATTGCTATGAGTTCTTTTCTCTACATCTACGTGTTTTCACCTAAGAAGGTTAGGATAGGCTATTTGCAGGGCGATTAACATCAATTAGCGTTTTTCGTTGCCGTGGATAAAGGATTTTTCAGAGATGAGGGTATAGATTTTGACTATTTTGTTTTGGAGACGGAACAAAAGAAATGGAAGGATTTGCCACAAACGCCATTAATGTAGGCTATTTGGGCACTGCACCTGCATTGTTCAAACGCATTAGAGCTAACATTACAATCGTTGCAAGTGTGAATGCAGAAGGTTCAGCAATAATTGCCCGTTTAGATTCCGGCATCAATAACGTTAGTCAACTTAGTGGAAAGAAAGTGGCAATTCCAGACACCGCAACGGTTCAAGATGTTTTGTTGCGTCTTGCCTTGTCGCAGTATGGACTAAGTTACGGAAATCTTAGCAGTGGATATCCGGTTGCCCCGGTTGCGCCTTCTACCATGCCTAACCTGCTCAATAATGGAGAATTTGACGCTTATATTGCTTGGGAACCCTACTGCGCACTTTCGATAATAAACAGTTACGATTCAGTTGTTGTGAATTCTTCTCAGATATGGTCGGAGCATCGTGCTGTGTTCTTGCGGTTCGCAAAGACTTCTTAGACGAAAACTTGGATTTAGTTAGGAAAATAGTGAAGGTGCATATCCGCGCAACCGTGTTTATTCTTGAAAACCATGCGGAGGCTGCTCAAATAGCGAAAAAATGGACTGGACAAAACGAAACAGGTATCAACCGCGCAATGAGTAATATTGAATTCTTGTACTCACCTGATCCTCAAGATGTGAAAGATTGGCTTATTATTTAATTCAATTCGGTCTCCTTGAGGAAAACGAGATTCCGGGCGGAATTGACCAATTTGTTGCAGAGTTTGTTAACACAGAAATCGAACAAGAAGTTGAGTAGTTTTGAACTGGCTCAGGCGTCACAGAACTGCAAGCATCCAACTTTTGGCAGCGGCGATTTTTCTTTTTTTTATGGCAGGTTGCTGCTTGGTTTCTTAAATTGGTCTATTTGCCATCCTTATCTAACACTGTATTTGCCTTTTTTCAGCTTGTCGTTTATGGCGACATACAAGGGCATTCTCTGTTGGCGCACGCCTTCATAAGCTTATACCGCGTTTTTGTGGGATTTTCTATTGCGCTTCTTGTTGCTCTTACGTTGGGATTGCTTAGTGGGGTTAGTGAAACTTTTTACAGTGCATTGAAACCTTTGGTAGAAGTTCTTCGACCGATTCCGCCCTTAGCTTGGGTTCCATTCGCCTCTATCGCTTTCGGAATTGCCATAGGTGGGTACGCGTTTGTCATCTTCTTAGGCGCCTTTTTCCCAATTTTCCTTAACACGATTGCAGGCGTAAAAAAGAACCAGCCCGATTTTGGTAGATGTTGCCAAAACCTTCAAAGCAGACAAAACAGACACGCTGCTTAAGGTTGTAATCCCAAGCGCCCTTCCCGAAATAATTACAGGAATAAGAATAGGCTTTGGAATTGCTTGGATGTGCATTATTGCTGCTGAAATGATTGGTGTCCAAAGCGCTCTGGGTTTAGGGTTTTTCATTCTTAACATGCCCAACTTGGTGCTTTATCCAGAAATGTTTGCTAGTATGATTATGGTCGGGCTCACGGGTTACATTGTTAACGAAGTTTTTATGCAAATGGAAAAGCGTCTTTTCAAGTGGCGCGAAGAAATATCAAAATGACTCACATAAGTGGTCAGTGATTTTTCAAGCGTTTTTCATTGCAACAAAGGCTCTACGCCGTCGCCTCACATCATCCCAATAGACCATGCGCTTGAAGGTTATTTATCTGTTTTCTTCTCTGGGCATAGCGTTTAAATCTGAAAACTCTGCACTCTAACTCTTCATTACAACACACTGAAGTAGCGTGATGCGCTTGGACGTTAAAAAACCCGTAATTGTGGTTCACGGCGGCGCTGGCGAATGGCAGCCAGAAAGAAAAGAACCCGGCTTAGCAGGTGTAAGAGAAGCAGCAGAAAGAGGCTTCGAAATTTTAAAGAAAGAAGGAAGCGCCTTAGACGCTGTTGAAATTGCCGTAGAAGTGATGGAAGACGATGAGGTTTTCAATGCTGGCTTGGGTTCGACTTTGACAATTGAAAAACGGATAGAAATGGAGGCTTCAATAATGGACGGCAGAACCTTGCGCGCGGGTGCTGTAAGTTTGCTTAGCGATGTCAAATACCCCGTAAAACTTGCCCGCTTGGTCATGGAAAACACCGACCACCTTTATATCGTAGGAGAAGGTGCCGAAAAGTTGGCACAGTTATTCAATTTGGAAAAAAGAGACGCTGTAACAGAGTTGCGTCTCGAATATTGGAATAAACTTAAAGAAAGGCTGGAAAAGGGCGAGTTTGATTATCTGCAAAAGACGTATAAACTCGTAAAAGAGAACCCACATCTTTTTCAATTAGATACTGTCGGCGTAGTTGCTTTAGACATGTACGGCGATGTTGCTGCAGCCACGTCAACAGGTGGCACCACATGCAAGTTTCCTGGAAGGATAGGAGACACTCCACTAATTGGATGCGGCACTTATGCTGACAACGAAGCAGGCGCTTGCTCCGCAACTGGTATTGGCGAGATTGCGATAAGGCTGGTTCTATCAAAAACAGTTTGCGACCAGATGGGCGATGGACTTTCAGCACAAGAAGCTGTGGAAAACTCGATTAAAACAGTAAACCGAAGGATACGGGATACTGTCAGTCTAATTGGCTTAATTGCGGTAGATAAAAACGGCGGAATTGGTGTTGCACACAACTCGCCGAACATTTGTTTTGCTTATATGCAAACTGAGATGGACAAACCTTTGGCTGCTATGAAAGCCAAGTTCGTGAAGCAAGTTTAGTTATTCATGAAAAATTTCTATTGGACTATCACAAGGCTTAAATGTATGTTGTGTAGCGAATACTAACGCCCACTTCAGGAGGTGAGAACGATGGAAGAGGAAGAATGGGAAGAAGAATCCTCGGAAGAGGAAGAATGGGAAGAAGAGGAATGGTAACTTAATCAAAAATTACAACCTTCATTTTTTACACTTATTTAGTTTTTAAAACTTAAACCAACTCAACCCTTATTACATCATTTATTTATCACTAATTGATCCAACATAAAGTGATTTGTCTATGGTCCGTGTTGCAGTATTAGACAAAGACAAATGCAGACCAAAACACTGCGATAGCATATGCGTCAGATTTTGCCCTAAAGTTCGCAGCAAAGTTGAAGCAATACGTTTCGAAGGTGAAAAACCCATAATTGTAGAATCTTTATGCTCTGGTTGCGGAATCTGTATCAAAAAGTGTCCGTTCAACGCAATTAGCATAGTTAATCTGCCAGACGAGTTAGAGGAAGAAGCAAGCCACAGATTCGGCGCCAACGCCTTCAAACTCTTTCGTCTACCAATTCCATCATCTGGAATCGTTTTGGGTCTACTTGGACAAAACGGAATCGGAAAAACAACAGCCATCAAAATTCTCTCAGGCGAAATCAAGCTTAATCTAGGAAGATGTGATGAGCCTCCGGAATGGCAAGAGACAATCCAACACTTCAGAGGATCGACGCTACAAGAATATTTCCAAAGACTAAGCGAGAAACGTTTAAAGATTGTGCATAAGCCGCAATATGTTGACAAGATTCCGAAAATAGTCTCAGGCAAAGTTCGCGACGTGCTTGAGAAAGTTAACGAAAGCGACAAGCTAAACGCTGTTGCTGAGCAACTTCAGCTAAACGCAGTGTGGGATCGTTCGTTGAATGTTTTAAGCGGCGGCGAATTACAACGAGTCGCAATTGCTGCTACAATTTGCCGCGAAGCTGATGTTTATTTTTTTGACGAACCCTCAAGTTATTTAGACGTCAAACAGCGTTTGGAAGTTGCGAGAGCTATACGTGGGCTAAAGCGTGAAGGAAAAACAGTCATAGTGGCAGAACACGACCTTGCTGTTATTGATTATCTTTCTGACCAAATTTGTATTTTCTATGGCACTCCAAGCGTTTACGGTGTTGTTTCGCATGTACACGGCGTAAGAGTCGGCATTAACATCTACCTACAGGGATTCATCCCAGACGAAAACATGCGTTTCAGAAACGAACCAATAGAATTTCACGTAAAACCCCCGACTACAAGCTGGGGCGTTGGTAAAACACTAGTAAAATGGGAGAGCATGAAAAAGTCTTACAAGGGCTTCAATTTAGAAGTTGAAGCAGGAGAAGCCAAAGAAGGCGAAGTTATTGGAATTCTCGGACCAAACGGCATCGGCAAGACCACTTTTGTTAAGCTTTTGGCAGGAATAGAAAAGGCTGACGAAGGTATGCCTGTGTTATACGAGTTGCAGGTAGGCTACAAACCCCAATACATTTCCGCGGAGTTTGATGGTACGGTTGAAGAACTTTTGCGAAGTGTTGCCAAGGACGACTTTACGTCTGGATGGTATCAAAGCGAAATTTTAAACCCACTTAATCTGCGGTCATTGTTAGACAGGAACGTCAAAGAGTTAAGCGGAGGCGAACTGCAAAAGGCTACAATCGCTGCATGTCTCTCTCAACACGCTCAGCTCTATCTTTTAGACGAACCCAGCGCATACTTGGATGTAGAAGAAAGATTAGCGATGGCAAAAACTATTAGGCGTGTTGTGGAAAGCCGCAATATAACTGCCTTTGTTGTAGAACATGATGTTGTTGCACAAGATTTTATAGCTGATCGCCTAATCGTATTTAACGGCGAACCCGGCGTTAATGGCCAAGCAAGTCAACCTGTTAGTCTAAGAAAGGGCATGAACACTTTTCTGAAGAGCATGAATATCACTTTCCGCAGAGACATGACCACCAAAAGACCACGAGTTAATAAAGAAAATTCCAAAATGGACAAACATCAAAAAGAAATGGGCGAATATTATTACATTGCTACTTCAAAGGATTAATAACGTTGAGATAAAATTAAAGGCAAGATCAGCACAAGATAAAGACCTTAACTGGTGAAGATTTCATGTCTCAACTGAACAGCAAAGAACAAGAGTTGCTTCAAGCAGCGCTACAAGCAATGAATAACGCGTACATACTTTGGGGCTTCAAAGTTGGTGCAGCGGTGCTTGCAGAAGACGGTAAAATCTATGAAGGGTGTAATGTTGAATCATGGATATCTGGACTTGGAACCTGCGCAGAAAGATGTGCCATAGATCATGCGGTTTTGCATGGAAATCGGAAGATTAGGATGGCTGCAGTTGTGATTGAAGATAAGAATGTGGAAAAATCGAGGCCGTGCGGTGTTTGTTTACAGTATATTAAGGATTTTTCTGAGAATGACGTGAAGGTGATTATGGCTGAGTCGAGGGCTGGAAAGATTTTATCTGAGAGTGTTGATGTGAAAACTATTGGGGAGCTTTTGCCCTTCTCGTATGAGTCGAAACAGAAAGCGTTAGACTCTTTTTTGCACGGTTAGATTTTGAATATGCGGTAAAAGTTAAATACTAAAAAAAGCGAAAGTGGAAATCGAGGTTAAACTGTGGTAAACGAAGGAAAAGGACGATTATTCAGAAGAAAAGACGGAAAATACTTAATCTACTTGCCTAAAGACTTGGCTGAGGACAGCATGTTTCCATTTAAAACAATGGAAAGTGTAAAGGTTAAGGTAAGCTTCAAACTTGGCGACGACAAAATGCTCATAGAAAAATGGAAAGAACCCAAACCAGCCTAAAAGAAACTTTGACACCAAATCTTCAACCGTTGTTCTGTCAATAGTTGTTTTTCTAAATCATCCAAAACGATTTTAATAAACACATTATATGCTATAGTCGGTGAAACATCAATTGCAAAAAATCCCAATGCCCCTCATACTGATTAACTTCAAAACCTATTTAGAGGGAACAGGCAAAAAGGCAATAGAACTCTCCAGAAAAGCCGAAAGAGTCCATCGCGAAACCAACGTGTCAATCGGACTTGCACCGCAATATGCTGACATCACAAGTTTGGCGAATACGGTTTCGCTTCCGGTTTTTGCTCAGCACATTGACTTTGAAAACGCGGGCAGTTTTACTGGATATGTGCTTCCAGAAGCCATTAGGGAGGCTGGTGCTGTTGGTACGCTTATAAATCATTCTGAGCGGCGGTTAAAACTTGCCGATATAGACGCCACAATCGCAAGGGCACATGAATTAGACCTAGTTTCAGTTGTTTGTAGTAACAATGCCAAAGTGAGCGCTGCGGTTGCGGCTTTGCAACCTGACATGATTGCTATTGAGCCGCCAGAACTTATCGGCACAGGGATTCCTGTTTCGAAAGCGAAACCTGAGGTTGTTAGCGGAACTGTTGAGTTGGTTAGGCGTGTTAACCGAGAAGTCACTATTCTTTGTGGGGCAGGCATTACCAAAGGTGAAGATGTGGCTGCTGCTTTACGCTTAGGCACTGCTGGTGTTCTAGTTGCAAGCGGCATTGTAAAAGCGAAAGACCCATATGAGGTAATGCGTGAATTTGCTGATTCTATGACAAAATGATTTGGTGTAATATTTGAAAGTAGAAACAGAATGCGCTGGATGCATCATTCATCGTGGTCACGCCCAAATCATTGAAGCAACAAAAGATTCGACTCTGCGATTTAGGGCCATGAAAGCATTGTTTGAGTTTTTGACAAAAGAGTTCAATCCAAATGCTGTTCCAGCTTATCTTGGTACAGAGCGCGATAGGCTAATAAGAAGAATAACTGGAAACCCCGACCCTTATGCTGCTAAAAAGCGGTTGAGCAACGAGAAAGCTTTGGAGATGCTTCCTTTAGCAGAAAAAATTATCGCCAGTAGTCTTACTGGAGAAGAGCGTTTTAGAAAAGCCCTCCTTTGCAGTATTGTGGGAAATGTTATGGAGTTTGACATCCCTCTTCACTCGTTCGAATTTGACGATCTTGAAAAACTGATTCAACAATCCGAAAGAGAACTCGCTGTTGATGAAATTGCTAAGATTTTTGATTTGGTAAAGAAATCGAAGAACATTCTTTATCTTACGGATAATTCTGGGGAAATTGCTTTTGACAAGTTATTTGTAAGAGAATTGAAGAAGCATGGAGCCAACGTGATAGTTGTAGTCAAGGCAAGCCCGATACTGAATGACGCAACGCTTGAGGACGCTAAATTTGTTGGTATGGATAAAGTTGCAGACGCAATTATCACAACTGGAACCGACGCAGTTGGGCTAAACCTTGAAGAGTCTTCTGCTGAATTTCTGAAACTCTACAACTCAGCAGACCTGATAATCGCAAAAGGTATGGGATACGCAGAAACACTTACAGAAAACAAATTAACACGTCCCCACGCTTTGTTGTTGCGGACAAAATGCAACACTGTTGCTCATTTTTTCGGAGTGCCAAAAGAAAAAAACGTGGCGAAAATTCTACCCTAACGCATAACAATAGCGGGTTGCGAATATGAGTTCATTTTTGCCTAAGATGTGTTTGGATGCCAAGACTTTGCAAAACATTGGTCATGCGCTTAGTCTTGAATGGCTTGTTACTAATGGTTTGGGCGGATATGCTTCTTCGACAGTTTTGGGAGTGAACACGAGAAAATATCATGGCCTTCTTGTTGCTGCTTTAAATCCGCCAGCGAATAGGCACGTTTTGCTTAGTAAACTTGATGAAGAGATTCAAATTGGAAACGAAACCTACAAGTTGGGAATAAACGAATTTCAGGACACATTCTATCCCAAACCACACAATTTACTTCACGAATTTTCGCTCAACCCGCTCCCAAGATTCAAATACCAAGTACGAGAGGTTGTGCTTCAAAAAACAGTGCATATGCCAACAGGCAAAAATGCGGTTGTCGTGGTTTACGATGTTCGCAATGCTGGCGAAAAAGACGCTATTGTTCGAATTTTTCCACTCGTCAACTTTCGTCACTTCTATTATACAACAGATAAGAACCATTTGACATGGAACCTTAACCAAGAGCCACTAGACCACGCCACAGTTCTCAGATTCAATCCGCCCACACATGTTCTATATCTTTCCGCAAACAAAGGAAAATATCAGCCCAATCAAGGCATTTGGATTGAAAAAATGTATTTCCGCGTGGACAATTCGCGAAGAGAAGATTGCTTTGATGACTGTTTCTTGCCAGGAAACTTTGAATTACAGATTAACCCTGGAAAGCGAGAACAGTTTTTTATTTTTGCGGTTGCAGAGGAAACCTTAGAAAAGGCACGAAATCTTCTCGCAGGGCTGAGTAAAGACGATTTGTATGTTCAAGAATTGAAGCGCCGAGAAGAACTGTTAAAGGCTTTTCAGAAGCGATATGCTGATGTAGATATGGAGAGTTGGTTAAAGTGGCTCGTTTTAGCAACGGATTCGTTTGTAGTAAGCCGTGTGTCTACGCATAGAAAGACTGTTGTTGCTGGCTATCATTGGTTCGAAGACTGGGGTAGAGACGCTCTAATTTCTATTACAGGATTAGCCCTAGTTACTGGACGATTTAACGATGCGAAAAAAATCTTGTCTACCTTCAAACAATATTGTAGCGAAGGCATAATTCCCAACCGCTTTCCAGACCGCGAGGGCAGCAAGCCAGAATACAACACTGTGGACGCGAGTTTGTGGTACATTAACGCCGTTCTGCAATACGTCAAATACACGGGAGATTTCGACTTTATCAAAAAGGAATTATGGAGCACTTTACAATCAATCATAGACAATTATGTGAAAGGCACCGAAAACAACATCCGCATGGACGAAGACTGCCTAATTATACACGGTCCACAACTCACGTGGATGGACGCAACCATAAACAACATCCCAGTCACACCGCGAGCAGGAAAAGCAGTAGAAATACAAGCACTATGGTACAACGCCCTAAAAACCATACAACAACTCGCAAAACATTTCAACCAAAAAAACCTCGAAGAAAAATCCGCGAGATTGGCAGAGAAAACCAAAAAAAGTTTTGTAGAGAAATTCTGGAATCCAGAGAAAAACAGCTTGTTCGATGTGGTTGCGGATGGGCAAGAAGATGCATCCTTAAGACCCAACCAAATTCTTGCAGTTTCCTTAGATTTTTCAATGCTTGATGAAGAGAAAAGTGCGGCTGTTGTTAGTGTTGTTCAGAATAACCTCTGGAACGAATACAGCCTTAGAACATTATCTGCTGATGGCTCGCGCTATATCGGCAAATATGTAGGCGACTGGGCACAACGAAATCAGGCCTACCACAACGGCACTGCATGGCCATGGCTTCTAGGGCCATTCACCACAGCGTTCCTAAAAGTGAAAAAGCACGAAACAAAATGGCGCGAGTTTGCTTTCCAAAAGTTTCTCAATTCCTTCTTTAAAAAGGCTATTTTTCAAGCTGGACTTGGAACAGTTAGTGAAATATTTGACGGTGACGAGCCACACTTGCCGCGTGGGTGCATTGCTCAAGCGTGGAGCGTTGCAGAGCCTTTGAGGGCTTTCATTGAAGACATATTGTTCAGACGACCGCGTTTTGAGGGCAAATTTGATTTGTAATTAAGAAGTTAAATAAAGGTGAAGGCATAACCTTCTGCGTTGCATCCTGTAGCGAAAGTAGGCAAATAAAATGACTGACATCTGCTTAATGTTCGAGGTTCATCAGCCGTTTCGGCTAAACCGCAATTTCCATGTGGATCTCTTGTCTCGCCCATCGGTAACAAAAAAGGACCTCTATGAATTATACTTTGACAACGGATTAAACAAGCACATTTTTGACAGAGCAGCAAGAAAATGCTATTTTCCAGCCAACAACATTATTCTAAAGGAGATTGAGCGTTTTAAAAACGAGGCTAAACAGTTCAAAGTTTCTTTCGGGCTTTCGGGCGTTTTCATCGAGCAATGCGAGCGTTGGAATCCGGAGCTTTTGGAATCGTTTAAGCAGCTTGCCGAAACTGGATGCGTCGAGTTTTTGGAAGAAACATACTATCATTCACTTTCTAGTCTTTACGGTGCTGATCGTTCAGAGTTTATTGAGCAAGTCTTGATGCATCGCCAGCTCATGAAGGATCTGTTTAATTACAAGCCTAAGGTTTTCGAGAACACTGAATGCATTTACAACAATTCTATTGCGAAGATTGTGGAAAGCCTTGGGTATAAAGCCATGATTACTGAGGGAGTTGAGCGGGTTTTAACTTGGCGGAGTCCAAATTATGTTTATCAGGCTGCAGGTTCGCCGTTGAAGGTTTTGCTTCGTAACTACAGGCTTTCCGATGACATAGGTTTTCGTTTTTCTGCTCGGTGGTGGAAAGGGTGGCCTTTGACTGCTAATAAGTATTCTAGTTGGCTCGCGGGAACTGCTGGGCAGGTGATTGTGCTTTTTGTGGATTATGAGACGTTTGGTGAGCATCATTGGCCGGAAAGTGGGATTCATGAGTTTTTGCGTTGGCTTCCTGGAGAAGTGAACAAGTGGGAGCATTTGTGTTGGAGTACACCTTCTGAGATTGTGGAGAGGCATTTGCCTGTGGGCGAGTTTTATGTGGATGATTTTAACGCGGTTTCGTGGGCTGATCTTGAGCGTGACCATACTGCTTGGATTCAGAATTCTATGCAGTCTATTTCTTACGAATTTTTGAAGGGCTTGGAGCCTTTGGTTAAGGGTGTTGGCGATGTGGATATGTTGCGTTTGTGGCGGTATTTTCAGATGAGTGACCATCTTTACTATATGAGTATTAAGGGTGGCGGACCAGGCGATGTGCATAGTTACTTTAATCCGACTGGGAATCCTATTGAAGCGTTTGCTATTTATTCGCGTATTCTTTCGGATTTTGAGGCGCGGTTGTTGAAGGAGTTGGAGAAGCCTGAGGTGGCGGCTAGGTGGATTTTGCGGAATCTTACGGGTGCGAAAGGGTTTACTTTCTTTTATGAGTTTGCGACTCCGGCACCGTGGACGGTGTATAGTCTTCGCGAGTTTTTGGCGGCTATTAGGGCGGTTGACGTGAGTTCTGTTCAGTTTCATACTGAGCGGGGTGATTTTGAGCGATGGATTCGCGAGGTGATTGGCGACGTGATTTTGGCTGATAGGTTGGGGGCGGTTGGGAAG
>Ga0209636_10000336_pt1 | contig 44105 bp, 40 predicted proteins | sample DeeMarSWOR152_54_FD_187464 | JGI IMG/M metagenome (GOLD analysis project Ga0209636, IMG submission 187464) | Marine sediment microbial communities from White Oak River estuary, North Carolina - WOR-1-52-54 (SPAdes) (version 2) | ecosystem: Environmental > Aquatic > Marine > Intertidal zone >...
TAACTTAATCCTTAAAAATTTACGGGGGATATACTATAAGAACTTTATGAAAAATAAAATTATCCCAAGGGAATTCTTCATCTCGCTCATCTGCTTGATTTCACTCTTCTCTATCAATAATCTCTCATGTAAAAAGAGCGATGAAGTTTATCATATATCTGCTTAGTTAAAGGAACAAACCGATCCCTCGCTCCTCAGAGCAAATGACATCAAACTCCACCCGGCTTACCAGGCCATGTATTTCACTACAGAAGCGACAACCATAAAAGGGGATGCAATAGATCTGGGATCAGGAATCAAAAGAACAAACTATCTCCCAAAAAAGGATCGTGATTTCTTGCTCCAGCTTGAATTGTTCGCCAAAATTAAGGATCAAACAACCATCCGGCTTTACCAAAACTGCTCGCTTTTAGTGGATAAGCTCCTGCCCCAAGAAATGACCGACGCTTATATCGATCTTTACGATGCAGAAATATTTGTGTTTGACCTATGGTTTGGCAGATTTCTGGATTATTTACACCTCGAATCCGAAGTTGGTTTGATTGATATAATGCCTTTTATGCTAAATTACTACAACATCCCTTTTGATAAAAAAACGATAGATGGAATAGATTTGATGCAAGTTATAAGAGGTGAGAAGCGAAATCGAGCCCTGATTTCATCCCGGACCAGCGGTTTTTATATTCGGAGCCTGCGCTTTAAGATTTCAAGGATTGATAACCATCAAAAAATCATATTCAACCTACCATATACGGGAAAAATCCTTGCTTTCTTTCACACCCCACCTCCTCCCTACAGCCAGTTTGAATACTATGATCTGCTCCAAGATCCCAGAGAAAAGACAGGCATTCATGAATCTCAGGTTCTAGAAATCAGGAAATACAGAGAGTTGTTCGAAGTCATCGTCCAAAAGGGAAGAAAAAATCTTACTGCCAAAGACAAACCAATCGAACTTGACAAAAATTTTATAGAAGCGTTAAAGTCTCTAGGATACGCACACTAATCTTCAGGACCCTTTTTCCAGAACGGCACGACCAAAGAGAATGAATCATCTCTATACACTTTAATTCTTTCTAATACTGCACCAGTATTGGGGAACATGATATTTTCCCAGGAGTCCGTTGCCTGTAACAATGATTTGTATTTTCTGTCAAACTTTAATGTTTTTTCCTCGCTTATTGGAATCGTCAGCTTGTTCTCACCGGTTACAGGTTCGGCTGACAGGTAAGATAATGGATACAATCCCTGAAAAAGAGAACCCAGTTTCCCAGGACTTGACAGGTGAAATTTTGTGGGGCCTTAACAGCTGGAGACAGAAGAGATCCTTTCTCTACAAACGCTATTATATGCAGAGAATCTTACATTTCCTGAGATCGTGACCGGTCTTCTCCTGGGAGGTTCCGGTACCAGGTGAACCTCAGCACAAAAACAGCTGTCAGTCCAATCCCGAAACATATGAACGAGGATTTATACCAATGTCCCACCAGATACATCGGAAAAAGATAAAAGGCTGCGATGGCAACCATTCCCAGGAGAACATTCAGGATCGTGATCCAGACATTTTCTGATTTAGAAATGAAGTCTTCTTGAGCAAGGATGGAGATTTCCTTGATCGGCTTCCAAAAACCAAAGGGGCGCACAGACTGATAGAAGGAAATGAGCACTCCTTGCTCAACTGGACGAGTGAGAAGAGAGCCAAAAATGCTCAAAAGAAGTGAGGTTGTTACAATTAAAGGAAATACTACGAAGGTCGGCCATGTGTCGAAGAACAGGGCAATCGTCGAAAGGAACATTCCCCCCAACGTTCCCCATGCATATCCCCAACCATTCATTCGCCACCAGTACCACCGAAGGACATTGGGTAAAACGATTCCTGCGCCCAAGGTAACCATCATCCAGTTCCATATTTGAGCAATCGACTGGCTCTGAAAGCCTATACTCAAGCCCAATACAACCAGTAGAATCGTCGCCAAGTAGCTGAACCGAACGGCTTGTTTCTCAGTGGATCGGGGACGGAAGTAAGGCTGCCAGATATCACGGACGATGAAAGAGGCTCCGCTGTTGACAGTTGAACTGAAGGTAGACATGAACGCGGCCAGTAGACCTGCAATGACGATTCCCCTTATTCCTACAGGGAGAAAGTCACGCAGCACAAGGGGCATTACTCTCTCTGAATCCACAGCTCCAAGTACTCCTGTCAAAGCTAAAAGAGCAATCCCCATCGCCATGGCCCAACGTACGATGAGAAAAGCACTCCACGAGGCTCCGATTTTAGCCGCATCCCGGTCATCGCGGGCGGCTAAGAAGCGCTGAAAATCATACATCTGTCCCGGCCCACCCGCATTCATCAACAGTCCTTTAAGCACCCAAATGATGACTATGGCTCCAAAGAATTCAAACTGGGAGTTTTCTGTACCAGCAAACTCCGAGAGCCGCCAGGGAATATGTAAAGAAGCAAAACCCTCAGGTAATTGGATCAAAAAGTCAGGAGTGAGCTTGGTCCAAGCAATGGCAGCGATAATCAAACTACTCAGGGTAAGAACGATGGTCTGGACAACGTCGGTAATCACAACGCTAAAGAGGCCTCCTAAGACGACATAAAGTGTCGTGATGCCTATGATGATGATTGCAAGGAGGGCGGCTTTGTGTTCGGTCAAAAGAGCATGAATCCAGGGCGTCTCTACTTTTGACGCCAAAGATTCTAGGGGAATATAAACAGAAGCAAATTTTCCGATGCCTTGAAAAGCATAGCCAATAAAACTGGCTAAGGTAAGGATGGCCATTAAAGCATAGGCAGTGCGGGCCACCCGGCCTGGTGTTCCATCGCCAAAGCGGGTTTTCATCCATTCTGCTGCGGTCATCACATTCGAGCGGCGCACCCATTTTCCCATGTAAGCCAGGAAGAAAGCCCCCATCAGGAATCCCCACATCCAATGATGCCACATGGATTTCATTCCCAACACAAACAGGATGGACACGATCCACATGGTGCCTGTAATATCGAAGTTGGACACCGACCCGGACATAGCCAGCAACAACCAGTGAAATTTTTTCTCCCCCAAGAAGTATGAATCGAGACTCCTGGAGGCCCGCTTTTTGTACCAAAAGCCCAATCCTATCACCACTCCAAAATAGAGGACAATGATTCCCGCATCCAAAGTCGTCATGTTCTCTCTCGAAATTAGGGGATTCTGTTGATAGCACTGAACATAGCTACAACATTCTCTGGGGGTACATCGGCCAGGATGTTATGAACCTGTTGGAATACAAATCCTCCTCCTGGCTTGAGCAGCTTCACTTGATCTCGAACATGGGCAGACACTCGATCTGCAGATGCATGAGGCAGAACATCCCGCGTGTCGCACCCGCCTCCCCAAAGGCATATTCTGCCCCCATACTCGGCCTTCAACTCGGCCGGATTCATACCAGCTGCGTTGATCTGCACAGGATTGATAGCATCCAAACCCGCATCGATGAAGTCATCCATCAATTCTCGCACTCCTCCGCAGCAATGGAGCATGACCTTGACATCGGCCAACTCCTTTGCATGCTTCCAAAGTCTCTGATGGAAAGGTTTGATCATCTCACGATACATTGGGGGGGATATCAGTGGACCGGTCTGCCCTCCGAGGTCATCTCCAAAAACGATGATATCGATGTAGGGACCCACGGTTCCCAGCCATTTTTCCAGGTTTTCCAGATGGAGGGCACAGAGTTTTTCAGAAAAACGAATAACTTGATCAGGAAAAAGACCCAAGTACATGAGATAATTGTCGTTTCTGAAAAGCATCTGAGGAATCTCGAACATATTTCCTCCAAATAGGCCGAGGATGGCTCGGTCTGTGGATTGTCGGAGTGCATGGGCCCGAACAGCCATCTCTGCAAGTCCCTCTTCATCCAAAGGCAGATGTCCTCCCGGACTGGCCACGCCGGTCCAGACTGTTTGGGAAAGGACATCGTCTAAATCCGAAAATTCCTCATCTCTAAGTTGTCGATCCTTGAGAGGAAAATAGGTCTGCTCGAAATACAGGAATCCTTTTTTTTGAACGGCAAGCTCCTGCCCGCTCTCGGTCAGAAGCAGCCATTCCTCCCCCCGGCGATCAACCTGAACATAAAAGGGAATTTTGCACGGCGTCCCATCCGGCAAGACCCAGTCTTTCCAGTCTTTCTCTTCCAGTAAAAAGCCTCTTCCCATCTCGATGGTGTCCACCCCGAAAAGATCCAGCACGTCTTCATCCACTATGGCCAACTGCTGGATCATATCATATACCCGAACCGGCTTAGGAGGAAGGCCCAGATGGTGGCGCAGTTTTGGGTAAATCAAGGCTGCAATCCCCGAGGACCGATGTCCGGAAAAATCAACAGGAACTCTGTCTGTCTCTATATTTTCCAGGGAAGCTAAAATCCTTTCTCGCGAAGTCATTTCATGAAAGTATACCTCATCCGAAAACTTCAAGTAAATCCATTTCTGTGCGTTTGACCTAGCAGTTTTTCATAATGTGAATATCTAGGGATGCTCCAAAGTGAAAATATTAGAAATTCTTAACCGTCATTATCAGTGATATTGTGGTTCAATCAAATGCCTTAACAGAATAATACAGCGATCCAAATCACAGGATTCAGGATATCTGGAGAATGAAAGAGACATCTAAAATTTTAAAAATTCATAGGGAAAATCACCGTCAAAATCACCCTTAAGGGCTATTTACTCTCTCCAGAAACTTAATGATAATGAACATGAATATCATATGGCAACACTTTGAATTTGGAGATTTCCATGGAGATCCGACGCAGGGATAAACGGTTTAAAGAGAAAAATGAGGTCATAATACAGTATGCGGCTGACAGAAGAAAGATCAATAGTTACATAGAGATCAATGCTACTACATTTGATCTCTCCATAAGCGGAGCAAGGATCCTCTCGAAAAAATCTTTTTCTGTCGATACCGTTTTAAGAATCCAAATCGATCTGAAAAAATCGAATCAGGTTATCAAAGTCGACGGAAAAGTTAAATGGGTGAAAAGAATGAGTGATGAGGATTTCTATGAAATGGGCGTGGAGTTTCAGCATGATATCTCAAAAACTGTTTTATCCCTGCTCAGGCATCTGTATGGAGAAAGCAGAGGAATTCCCTCGACTGTATCATAGACTGCCATCGCTAACTCTAATGATTCTCGAATAAAATTTGGTCCGTCACATCAACCGACTCTGATCATACCATATTCATTCCTTCTATGCGTTTTGAATGTGTTAAACAGCGCGAAAGATTGGAATATCGATAGAGCTTCATTTATAATATCGGTCACATGAGCCAGCAAAGATGATCAAGGCATTCAGGATCTCAATTCTTCTTCGCCATCTATACTCAGTGCGATATGCGGTATGGACCACTCTCTTCGTCTTGTTGATCCCCACTCCTTCATCATTCCAGCAAAAGTTTCCTCTCCTCTTCTCACCACCTGTGGGTGACCGACTTATTTACATGCTGAATACGTCAGTCCACGCCGAAGGTAAAGATTTTGCAGGAAAAGATCTATCCCTGAGCTTGACCGCATCAGGCAAGATCTCATTCGATGTAAAAAGGGCCGTCCGCAATCGTGTGTTTATGGGAATGACAACTCCTGGAATTCATGTTGAAGCACAGACGCTTACGGGACTGCAGAGGTATTCCCTAAAAACAAACCAAAACATGGCCCTTCAGGCCGCTTTTGATCCCAGGGGCAGCGTGCGCGAAATTCACAACCTCAAGGCACTCAATAGCAACAAAGTCATGAACGTCTCCCTCGTACAGATTCTTCGCGACTACTTTCCTGTTTTGCCGGGCAGACCTGTTTCTATCGGCGAAATCTGGATGGACAACAAACGTATCAACATCCCTTTTCAAGAGATAGATCTCGAAGTCTCGATCGAAACGAAGTACACCCTGCACAATGTAATCTTCTCTGTTGAAGAAGAAGTTGCTGTTATCTCTATGGATTATGAGGTGAGGCTTTCGGGCTCAAAAAATCTGGGAGAATGGACAGGCACCTTCGAAGGAAAGGGAACAGGTGGAGGTCTTTTAAACTTCCTCCTCCAGCGGGGCTGCTTCCAAGAATTCAAGGCAGACTACCAGACAGAGGCTGCTCTTGTTATTAAAAAGGAGGGGAAAGCATTCATGGAATGGCCTTTTCATCTTTCCGTCTTTGCGTCTGCTGTCATGACCAATTAGTAGCCTTATCTTTTATTTCAGATGGTAATATCTATGACCTCCACTTCGCTGAGATTAGATGTACCCAATCCTGAAGCATCGGCACCGACTATAATGGGCAACGCCATATCAACCGTAAAATCTTGGTCGAGAGCGGCCAGAATCTCAGCACAGTAGGCATCTGTCGCAACGATGTCACCGCAGAGGACGACCTTGTTATCATCGACAGGGACACCAGCTTGATAAGTGGGACCTCCGACAGTAAGCACAGTCCGTGCATCGACGATGTTGAGCTCAGGATTCACAACTCCCGCAATCTGGACAACGGTATCCATAAAAGAGGGGGATTCATAATGAAGGTAGCGTCGTGTGGAGACCGCGCCAGGACCGGCCACCGTTCCCACATTGTTTTTGATGGCACAACTGTAGTTGGCTGTATGATGCCGTTTAAGCACACAGGTGTTGATGATGATCGGTGCGTCATAAACATCTGTGTAGATATTAAAATCCGGTACATTTGAGTCCCAATTGCTCCGTCTGACTTTGTAAGTTTCGTTTAGAGTAAGGAGCGTAGCACCTTCCTGCTCGACTTGGGGATCCATCCCTGAGTACACATAGACGCCTGCTGAATGCGCGTATCCCTGATCTCCCACACTGATAGTCCCACTTGTCACCTTCTTCAATTCCTTGATAATGGACAACAGACTGTTTGTGTCTGTAATCCCGGGATAAGGATCACTGGCGTTGCAGTTGGGCTTTATCAGGACATCCTGGTTAGCACTTATTAACTTGCTCAGCCCTCCTAACTGAGAAAGTCCTGCAGCCAGCATCGTTTCAAAGTCTGTACCGGTGACACAAACGAGAAGCGGTCTTCCTGCCTGATTGACAAAGGGATTCGCTACTCTGCTCCTTGGAGAAAGGATGGTTGGCTCCTCTTCCTTAGGCTCGGATCTTGACGGCTTTGAGTCCGCACAAGATCCCAGGATAATCGCTGAAGCTGCGGCTCCAGAGAGATTTTTCAAGAAATCTCTCCTCGAAAGGCGGTGGACTTTAGTTATGTTCTCTTTTTTCACTCTCTCTATCTCCGAAGGTAGTTTTTATGTCTAACAAGCTGGCAAAATCCATGCCATCCTGTCTTTTCGCTGGACAGCTTATCCGAGATTCAGTTGAAGGAGCAAATCTTTTTTTCAGTTTCCCTAATAATTTGCAAATTTTCTTTACAATACCTTTGGTTTGAATTTTAATTCCATCGATAAAAACCTGCTCAATTCTTAATATCGGATCGCTCAATGATTTCCCAAGATTCACCCTGGATTCGGCTATAGTCCCATTCAGAATTCTTCATGATGTACAATTTGGCAGGATTGGAGTCTTCATTTGAGGATTCTTTTTAAATCTTGGACCTCGGGTCCCTTTCTTTTTAAGGCATAAAGAGAGTAGTTTTCCTCCTCATCCCTCATTCCATAAAAGACGAAATTCCGTGTGATTCTCAAGCCTAAAGAACCTGTCAATCCTTGGACGAGAGCTTTCCCCTCATTATTCAGAAGCCAGTATTCCACATCTTCTACTCCTTCTTCTGTCGTTCCTGAAATCAGGATATTTCCTTCTGGTGTTTGGAAAAGCCCGCTCAGGTTTGGCTTAACATCATGGACAGACCTTTTGTATTTTTCAATAACTGTTCCAAAACGATTGTACCACATCTGATCTCCGATGTTTTCCTTTCTTCTCTCTCGCCAGCCATCAAGGTCTTTCTTGGTTACCTTTTCAGGGTAAGGGAGCGGTGTTTTTATCTCTTTAATCAGCTTGCCATCATACCCGACCACTTGGAGATTTGAATCTAATCCTTCGGCAAACAACACTGTTTCCCCTTTATACGGGCACCAGGCAAAGTGAGGAGAGAAAGGAATTGGAGAGTCAGCGCCATCATCATGGTAGGAGATGCGGGTAATATGGCTCGTTCTCTTCAGCCTGGAAACGACCTTGCCTTGGGAGTCGATGCGAACGAGTTCTCTAGGGGATTGATAGAGAAAGTAGTCGTCCTTGACCTGAGGCTTTGAGGAATACGATAAAAGAACGAGAAAACCACCGTCTCTTAAGGGATGAGATCCACTAATGCCAAAAACTTCAGGTATCTGGAGTTTTATTGTTTGGTAAAGATCTCCGGACAACTCCATGACGGTGATCCAGCGGTGTCCGCCGATAAACTCAGTGAAATACAATTTATCATCAGGCGTGAAACCAAACCGGACACCTCCCGCTCGCTGTATCTCTCCGGGCCCCTGGCCTTCTCCTCCTAACTTTCTTATAAACTTCCCTTCAGGGCTATATACCTTTATGAACGCATCTACTGCATCATAAACATAAATATTTCCGTCCGGCCCCTCTTCCACTTGGTTGGGATAGATAAGTTCTCCCTCTGCACCAAGCTTGCCTATGATTATGGGCCGCTCCTCAAGAGCAGGCAAAAAGCTTCCCCAAAGCAAAAATCCGATCCCGATAAAAATTATTTTCTTCATTTTCATATTATCCTCTCTGCATTTCGATAAAATATACTTGATTTTCAGTCAAAATGTTAATACTTTTCTCAGATCTGCTTATGGAGTCTCATTGGATATTTTCAGATACATGGGATAATATAAAATAAACGTTTGAATCAAATGTTTAACGCAGAGGAGTATGAAAATGTATAAGACGGCCCTTTTTTTTACCTGTCTAGCGCTGCTCCTTGTCTCTTGCTCCAAGCAAACCAAAGAGACTCCAGTCGAACCCGCTCTTGCCAATCCGTTCTTGGAAGAATGGGACACTCCGTTCGGAGTCCCTCCGTTTGAGCAAATCAAGGAAGAGCATTACATGCCGGCCTTCGAAGAAGGGATGAAGCAGCACAAGCTAGAAATTGAGGCACTCGTCAACAACAGCGATTCCCCCACTTTCGAAAACACCGTGGAAGCCTTAGACCGAAGTGGAGAACTGCTCACCAAAGTGGGGAATGTCTTTAATAATCTGACCGGCGCCCATACAAATGTACAACTGCAAAAGATCGAAGCAGAGGTCAAGCCTCTCCTGGCCAAGCATAACGACGACATCAATCTCAACGAGGATTTATTTCTAAGGATAAAAACCGTCTTCGGACAGAAGGACACTCTGGACCTGACGCCAGAACAGAGCATGCTTTTGGAAAAGACCTACAAGGAATTCGTCAGGGGCGGCGCCAACCTGAGCGAGGAAAAGAAAGCCAGATTCCGTGAGATCAACGAGGAGCTCTCCGTTCTTTCTGTGAAGTTCGACAAACATGTCCTTGATGAGACCAATGCCTTTGAGTTGGTGATAGAAAAGGAAGAAGATCTAGCGGGGCTCCCGCAGTCAGTCATCACGGCCGCATCCGAAGCAGCAAAAGAACGCGGATACGAAGGAAAATGGATTATCACTCTCCACAAGCCCAGTTTTATTCCTTTCCTGCAGTATTCCGAAAAAAGAAATCTAAGGGAGAAGGTATTCAAGGCTTTTGCTTCTCTGTGTAACAATGACAATGAGTTCGACAACAAAAAGATCGTTTCCAGGATAGCCGCTCTCCGTGCAGAAAGGGCTCAGCTGCTAGGATACAAAACCCACGCAGATTTTATCTTGGAAGAAAACATGGCCAAAAATGCCGATCGAGTCTATTCCTTTCTCGAACAGATCTGGAAACCTGCCCTGGCCAAGGCAAAGGAAGAAGCTAGAGAATTGCAGGCTATGATCGAGAGGGGAGGAAACAACTTCAAGCTACAGCCCTGGGATTGGTGGTTCTATGCAGAAAAGGTCAAGAAGGCGAAATACGACCTTGATGACAGCACCTTGAGGCCATATTTCAAGCTCGAAAACGTTCGGCAAGGTGCCTTCGAGGTGGCGAACAAACTCTGGGGAATCAGCTTCCATGAGCTCAAAGATATGCCTAAGTACCATCAGGACGTAGAGGTAGTGGAAGTCAGGGATGTCGACGGTTCTCATATCGGCATCCTTTATTTGGACTACTTTCCCAGAGCCAGCAAACAGGGTGGCGCCTGGAAGAATGCTTATAGGAAACAATTCCGCAGGAATGGTAAGGATATCCGTCCCGTAATCGTCAATGTGGGAAATTTCACAAAGCCCACTGCCGATACGCCATCACTTATCAGTTTCGATCATGCCTTGACTCTTTTCCATGAATTCGGCCATGCCCTTCACGGGCTTCTCTCCGACTGCACTTATGAGAAGCTTTCAGGCTCAGACGTGCCTAGAGATTTCGTGGAACTTCCTTCCCAAATCATGGAAAATTGGGCCTCTGCGCCTGAGGTCATCAAATCCTACGCACGGCATTACGAAACCGGTAAACCCATCCCTGATGAATTGCTGGAGAAAATTAAAAAGTCGAGGCATTTCAACCAAGGATTCGAAACGGTTGAGTACTTGGCTTCCTCCTTCTTGGATATGGAATGGCATACCTTGACAGAAGCCGAGGAGATGGAATGTACGGAGTTTGAAAGCACGGCCATGGAGAAAATCGGTCTGATTCCAGAGATCATCCCCAGATGGAGAAGCACCTATTTCGGGCATATCTTTGCCGGCGGGTATGCATCAGGATATTACAGCTACATATGGGCAGAGGTCTTGGATTCTGACGCCTTCGAAGCATTCAAGGAAACCAGCCTTTTTGACAAGGAAACCGCCCAATCTTTCCGCGAGAACATTCTGGAAAGGGGAGGAACAGAAGAGCCCATGACTCTTTATCTGCGTTTCCGGGGGGCCGAACCTAAAATCGAGCCCCTGCTGAAAAAACGAGGACTCCTCTAGAAAGATTCACTCAGAGAGGACTTTTTTCAGCTCCTCCTTCAGGGGCGGGATGACCTGGAAGAGATCACCGACAATACCGAAATCTGCTACCTTAAAGATGGGCGCCTCGGGATCCTTGTTTACGGCAACGATATATTTGGAAGAGGACATCCCAGCCAGATGTTGAATGGCTCCAGAGATTCCAAACGCCATATATAGATTCGGAGAGACCGTCTTTCCTGTTTGTCCCACTTGGTGCTGGTGATCGATCCACTCGGCATCCACAGCAGATCGGGATGCTCCGAGGGATGAATGAGGGAGGAGTGAGACCAGTTCTCGCAGAAGGTCAAAATTCTCCGGTCCCTTCAAGCCTCTGCCTCCTGAGACTATGATGTCTGCTTCAGTCACATCCAATTCAGCGCCTTCTGCTCTAACGATCTCCGTTACCCTATCCCTGACTTGAGCTTCAGGAATCACGACCTCTTTCTTTACGGTTTCTCCCTGGCTATCAACGGGATCGCCCAGAGGAAAAACATTGGGCCTTAGGGATGCCATTTGAGGTGTGGACTTAAAAGTGAAGCTGGCAAAGGCTTTACCTGCAAAGATCGGCCGCACCACTTCCAGTTTTCCATTATTTATAGAGGTCTGTGTGCAATCTGAAGCCAAGCCTACTCCTAACTTCGCCGCCAACCGCGGGGCCAGATCTTTCCCCATGTATGTGGCTGCAAAAAGCATGACCTCTGGCTTTATCTCTTCTGTAAGAGAAAGCAATGCCTGAGTATATCCAGAAGGAGAATAGTGGCTGAGCAGAGAATTCTCGAGAATGTAGACCTTGGAGGCTCCAAAGCGTGAAACCTCTGGTGCAAGGCTATCCAAGCCATGGCCCACAAGAACAGCAGCCGTCTCCATACCCAAATCTCCCCCTCTTCTTTGAGCCTCGGACAGAACCTCCAAAGAAGACTTTTTTATCTTACCTTCCCGGACTTCCATGTATACGAGTATCATCCTATCCTCCTCTCAGATAACCTTGGCGTCATGGTGCAAAAACTCTACGAGTTTCTTTACCGCCACATCTGGTTCGTCCTCGATGATTTGCCCTGCCTGTCTTGCCGGGGGGCTCTCCATCTTGACTGTCTCCAACTGGGGCGCGATTTCCTCAGATTGAAGCTCCAATTCCTGCAGGGTGATCACCGGAATTTCCTTCTTCTTTGCTGCCATGATTCCTTTCAAAGTCTCATAGCGAGGCTCATTCAATCCTTTTTGGGCGCTGATCACAGCGGGTAGCGGAAAAGTGACTTTCTCCAATGCTCCCTCAATTTCCCGGTATGCTATCCCTGAATTGCCTTCAATAACGAGCTTCGTGATAACATTTACCTGTGGTAAATCCAGAAGAGCCGCCACCATTGAGGGGACTTGAGAACTGTCTGCCCCAACGGATTGCTTGCCAAACAGAAGCAGGTCGTATTCTGTGTATTTTTTCTTTAGGGCTTGAGCAATAATCTTGGCTGTGCGCAAGGCGTCATAGGTTTCGCCGCTGTCATCCTTGATGAGGATTGCCTCATCTGCGCCCATGGCCAAACACTTCTTCAACACCGTCTTCGCTTCTTCAGAGCCAACAGAGAACACTGTCACTTGGCCTCCCTTTGCTTCCTTTATCCGCAGGGCTTCTTCAACTGCAAATTCGTCATATGGATTCACTACAAAGTTCAGCCCTTCCTCAACGATACTCTTTGTCTCGTGGTTTATTTTTATCTTTGATTCAGTATCAGGAACCCTTTTAGCAAATACGAACAAATTCAATGCGTCCTCCTTAAATCTGGGTTGATCCCTCACTTCGGATATTATACACAAAGGACAGGAAGAAACGGTTTTTAATCAGAAAAAAATATCCAAAGTAAACGGCCGATCCCTAAATATCATTCGTCAAAGCGTTTGAATACCAAAGATCCGTTAGTTCCGCCAAAACCAAAGGAATTGCTCAATGCATACCTGACCTCGGCGGATCGGGATTTATTCGCCACGTAATCCAGATCGCACTCTGGGTCAGCATGCTCGTAATTGATTGTTGGGGGCATGATCTGGTCTTTCAGACAGAGAGCCGATACAGCTGCTTCCAGTCCTCCAGCCGCACCGAGGAGGTGTCCAGTCATAGATTTGGTGGAATTCACTCCTATTTTATACGCATGCTCACCAAATAACCTTTTTACAGCCAGGGTTTCAATCTTGTCATTGTAAGGTGTGGATGTACCATGTGCGTTTATATAATCAATTTCCTCTGGGCGAATGTCGCCATCCTCCAGAGCTCTCTTCATCGCTTGATAGGCTCCTTCTCCATCCAACCTGGGCGCTGAAACATGATAGGCGTCACCGCTCATTCCATAACCTGCAATCTCGGCATAAATCCGGGCTCCTCGATTTAAAGCTATTTCTAATGCTTCAAGGATTAAAACTCCCGCGCCTTCTGCGATGACAAATCCATCCCGTTGGGCATCGAAGGGTCGGGAAGCTTTATGAGGCTCATCGTTCCGCACCGAAAGGGCCCGCATTGAACAAAAACCTGCCAGCCCCAACGGGGTTATGGGAGCCTCTGCTCCCCCAGCAATCATGATATCCGCATCTCCTCTTGCAATTATGCGGAAGGAATCGCCCACAGCATGGGTGCTGGTTGTACAGGCAGTGGCTGTTGCTGAGTTTGGTCCTATGGCTTTATACTTAATAGAAATCTGGCCGGCAGCCTCATTGATTATGGACGATATCAAAAAGAAAGGCGAAACCCGGCTTGGTCCTTTATTTAGCAAAATTTCATGTTGATTTTCGATGGCTCCAATACCCCCAATTCCTGACCCAATAAAAACGCCGGTCCTCTCTCCCTCCAGAATATTTCTCGGAATGCTCGAATCCTCAACAGCTAAATGAGCGGCTGCGATAGCATACTGGATGAAAGGATCCATTTTTCGGACTTCTTTTTTTTCGATGAAGCGAAGGGGATCGAACTCCTTAACCTCTCCTGCAATCTGGCTGGAAAATTCAGATGCATCGAATTTCGTGATGGGACCGATGCCGTTTTCACCTGCCAAGAGACCCTTCCAATTTCTTTCCACGCCAATTCCCAGAGGAGAAACAATCCCTAACCCTGTTATCACGACTCGCCGCAAAGAGATTTTTCTGGTGGAATAACTGGGATTTGTCATCAAAAGGCTTCAGATCTTATTTTTTTGATAGATGCTCCAGGACATAATCCATCGCTTTTCCAACAGTGGTCATCTTCTCTGCGTCTTCATCTGGAATATCCATATCGAATTCGTCCTCTAAGGCCATGACTAGCTCTACCGTATCCAGAGAATCGGCTCCTAGGTCGTCAATAAACGAGGCATCTTCAGTGACTTGATCTTCACTGATGCTAAGCTTGTCAGAGACGATAGCCTTGATTTTTTTCAGCAGTTCTTCTCTTTCCATCTTGTCCTCCTCTTTTTATTCATTTTCAAATAAAACACGGCTACATAAGCATCCCGCCGTTTATGTTGATTATCTGACCAGTTATGTATGCGGCGTCATCTGATAGAAGAAACCTTACAACCTGAGCGACCTCTTGGGGAGTACCGAACCTTTTCATCGGAATGAAGTCGAGGAACTGATTCTTCGTCGCTTCGGGAAGATTATCCGTCATCGATGTTTCTATATAGCCGGGAGCAACAGCATTGACTGTAATTCCCCGTGATGCCACTTCTCTTGCTAATGATTTTGTAAATCCAACAACTCCCGCCTTTGAGGCTGAATAATTTGTCTGGCCGGGATTCCCCATCAATCCAACCACAGAGGAAATGTTTACTATGCGGCCATAACGGTTGCTGATCATATGTCTAATCAGAGACTTCGAAAAATTAAAAACTCCTTTGAGATTGACGGCCATTACCGAGTCCCATTCGTCCTCTTTCATGCGCATCAGAAGATTGTCTCTTGTAATACCAGCATTGTTAACCAAGTGATGAATAATCCCATGATTTTGGATCATTATTTGTATGATTCCAGAGACCTGTTCCCATTGAGATACATCGACCTCATAAGCAACTGCTTTGCCGTTGTTATCTTTGATCTTTTGGGCAACTTCATCCAATTTCTGTTTCTGGATATCAACAAGGATAACTTCAGCCTCCTGTTGGGCGAGATCACGTGCTATGGCTTCGCCAATACCCTGAGAGGCTCCTGTAACCACCGAAGTCCTTCCTGAAAAATCCATATCTCTCCCCTAAACCGTAACCCCCTGAGAAAACACAGCGATCTCCGACTGAATTTTCTCCAGGATATCGCCAGCCACAAAATCTTTGGCTAAGCGAATCGCATTCTTTACAGCAGTCGGATTCGATCGCCCGTGACCGACGACACAGACCCCACTTAAACCCAATAACGGTGCCCCTCCGTATTCAGAATAATGGATTCGTTTGTACAACTTCTTCAAGTTCCTCTTCATTAAGATAAATCCGATCTTTGAGAAAAAATTCTTCATTATCTCTGTCCGGGCCATGCTCAAAACGGTCTCCACGACGCCCTCGCTAACTTTCAGAGCGATATTCCCGGTGAATCCATCGCTGACTATTACCTCCGCGTTTCCTGAATAAATATCTTTTCCCTCGACGTTTCCGATAAAATTTAGGCGAGACACTTGAAGTCTCTCAAAAACCTGCTTAATGAGATCGTTACCCTTGGTCTCTTCTTCTCCGATGCTCATCAAGGCAACACGAGGATTAGCAACTCCACAAACATTTTTCATGAATATATGACCCATGATCGCAAACTGAACCAGGTCATGGGGACGACAATTGACATTCGCTCCAACGTCCACCAATAAGGTCAATCCCTTAAGGGTGGGAACAAGAAGAGAAAGAGCTGGTTTTTCAACTCCCTTCAGTGCACCCAAGACTTTTTTTGATATATAAACAACAGCTGCTGTATTTCCTGTGCTGACAAAAGCGTCTGCCTCTCCATCTTTAACCAACTGGGTTCCCACGCGAATGGAAGAGCGTTTCTTTCTTCGAAAAGATAATAATCCCTCCCCCATTCCAATAGCTTCAGAGGCATTAAAGATGGTTATTTTGGGGCCAGAGGAGTTGGATTTTTTGATCTCTTTTTTTATCAGGTCTTCAACCCCGACTAAAAGAATTTCAACCTGGAATTCCTGCGCTGCTTTAAAGGCTCCCTCAACCATGACTTTGGGGCCAAAGTCTCCTCCCATGGCGTCAACAGCAACCCGCATAGCCTCCTCTTGCTATTCCTCAGCTCCCTCGATCACCTGCCGTCCTTTATAATACCCGCATTCAGGACAAGCTCGATGAGGTATTTTGGGGCTTCCACAGTTAGAACAAAGAGAAAGGGAAGGGACTTCAAGCGCATCGTGAGCTCTCCGTTTTCCTTTTCTCGAATGAGAATGTCGTCTTTTTGGATTGGCCATTTATCTTTTATCTTTCAAAAAAATCTTTAATTTCTCGAGTCGAGAGTCGGAATCATCCTTTATGCAGGAACATTCGCCGCTGTTGATATTCCTTCCACAAACAGGACAAATCCCTTGACAGCTTTCAGAACATAGAGGCTTAACAGGAAAAGTAAGATTGAATTGTTCAAGAACCACTTCCTTCAGATCTATTCTTCGGCTGTAATAAAATGAGGTGTTCAGATCATCGCTACCCAGTTCATCCTTAACCTGTTCTAATTCTTCAGGAAGATATACGAGATCGAAGTGGGAATCTATAGGAAATTCATACGGAACGAGACATCGGCTGCACACAAAGCTAAGGATTGTTTTAATCCGGCCTTTTATGAAAACTTCCTCCCTAACTTTCTTGACAGAGATCTCCGCATGGACGGGTTGGAAGAAAACCGCACTCTCCTCAATGATTTCACCATTAGAGAACTCAAACTCTTTGCTTATTTCGAGTCCTTCTCTGGGTAATCTATCAATGTCTATAATCATTTTTTTTCTCTAGAAAAAGTCATTCTATTATACCATCTCACCTTACTTTGTCAATAAAAGGGCCCGGGGAGTAAGCGCCTGTTTGTGAATGAAAAATTCATAAAAATTCAGGCACCCTTGCTGGATAGAGTGATATTTATCCTTGCGGTAGTGGCTTGATATTCTGCCTGTAGGGTGTATAATGAAAGTCAAAGGATGGCTGGAATTAACAGTACGATCACACGGAGCGGTGTGGATTTCCATGTCCAGACACAAGATAAAGGAAAAACAGCTCATTACGTGGAATCTACAGTTTACAAATCCGGCCGCGTCCTATCCTCGAGAAAAACTTTCTATACCGCTATTCTTGATAGCCCTAAACGGGAGGAACAAATCAATCAGATCATCCAGGAACAACACCACACAATCCTGCGGGAGATTGAAGAAGGAAAGTTTGATCATTTGTAAATCTTCCTTTCTCCTCGATATTATAGGCCTCTCACCGGTATTCTGGAAAACAATAGATTGGCTTCTCCGATTATCGAGCCCTGATGAGTAAAAAGAAGCTGTTTTTGGTCGATGGTTATTCTCTCCTCTACCGCGCTTACTATGCCATCCGACGCCTCTCTACCTCCCAAGGTTTCCCTACCAACGCCATATTTGGCTTCCTTAACATGCTCAGAAAGCTGCAGGACAAGGAAAGTCCTCACTATCTGGGGGTCGTCTTTGATGTGAGGGGGTCAACCGTACGGCATGAAGCATTCAAAGACTATAAGGCTCACCGTAAGCCCATGCCAGAGGATTTGGCCCTTCAGATTCCTGTGTTAAAAAAAATCCTCAATGCCATGCGTATCCCTTTTTTCGAACACGAAAAGTACGAGGCTGACGATGTGCTAGGCAGCCTCGCACAAAAAGCCTCCTCAGAAAACGTAGCTACTGTAATCGTCTCTACCGACAAAGACCTCCTTCAACTCGTAGATAAGCGGACCATCGTTTACAATCCAGCCAAGGAAATTTACATGGACGAAAAAATGGTCGAAGAGAAGTTTGGCGTATCTCCAAGCGAGGTTATCGATGTCCTCGCTCTCTGGGGCGACACCTCTGACAACATACCCGGTGTACCGGGGATTGGGGAGAAAACATCCAAAGACTTGATCCGCCAATTCCATTCGATCGAGAACATGCTCAAGCATCTTCATCAGATTTCGAAGACCCCTCTAAAAGAAAAAATCCAGGCAAATCTGGAGCAGCTTGAATTGAGCAAGCAACTGGTTACGATAGAAAAAAACTTGGATATCGATTTCAATCTGGGCGATTTTACCATCTCTGAACCAGAATATGATGCGCTCATTCCCCTGCTCCAAGAATTGGAATTTTCATCTTTGCTGTCGGAGCATCTAAAAAAGCAAGAACAGCCCAAAAAAAATTACAGTATCATTTTAACAGAAGAGCAGCTTTACAATCTTGTTTCCCTGATCAAAAGGGAGAAACGCGTTTCACTGGATACCGAAACGGATAGCCCCTTTCCTACAAGGGCGCGATTGGTTGGAATGTCTTTCTCAGTAATACCGGACCAAGCTTTCTACCTTCCTCTACGACACGATTACTCCGGAGCCCCTGCACAGCTCTCCGTGGAGAGGGTTTTTCAAATCCTTGGGTCGATTCTCACAGATCCCAGAATTAAAAAAATCGGCCAGAACATCAAGTACGACTATATCGTACTCCGAAAAGAGGCTCTAACCCTCGAGGGAATCGATCTAGACACCATGATCCTCTCTTATCTCCTTGAGCCCAACTGGGGAACACACAATCTGAACAAACTGGCATTGAATTATCTGCAGACGAAAACCATAGCCTATGAAGACATTGTGGGAAAGGGGAAAAACGAATCGACCATGAATGCAGTGGATATCGATCGGGTGAGTCCCTATGCCTGCCAGGACGCCGATATTGCGCTCAAACTCAGCAAAATTCTCTGGCCCAAAGTCATAGAAAATAAATTGGATTCTCTCTACTGTGAGATAGAACATCCTCTCATTAACGTTCTGGCAGACATGGAAACATGGGGTGTAAAGATCGACACTGCGAGACTCAAAGACTTGAGCGAGGAGCTACAGGAGTCGCTCGATCGTATTGAGGGAAAAATATACGAAATTAGCGGAGAAAAATTCAACCTCAATTCACCCTCTCAACTAGCATACATTTTGTTCGAAAAGCTCGGACTTCCTGCCTCTCGAAAGACAAAAAAAACAAAAGGGTACTCCACAAGCGTCACCGTGCTCCAGGAATTGGCAGCAAACCATCCCATAGCTCAGCATGCGCTGGAATACAGACAGCTGGCTAAGCTTAAGTCCACTTATGCTGACGCCCTCCCTTTGCTTATGCATCCAGAATCAGGAAGAATCCACACTTCTTACAACCAGACAGTCACTGCTACGGGGAGACTTTCCTCGAGTGATCCCAATCTCCAAAATATCCCTGCAAGAGGAGAGTGGGGACAGCGCTTCAGAGCGGCCTTTGTTCCAGAAAAAGGGAATCTTTTGCTTTCTGCGGACTATTCACAGATCGAACTGCGGATTTTAGCCCATCTATCCGAAGATCCTGGCCTTATGGAAACCTTTGTCAAGGACCGCGATATCCACCAGGAAACAGCGAATCGGGTTTTTGGAGACACCACCGTCCTCTTTCCCGAGGAGCAGAGAAGAAGAGCAAAAATTATCAACTTCAGCATCATCTACGGAGCCACCGCATATTCTTTGGCCAGAGAGCTTGGCTCTTCTAACTCGGAAGCCCAGCAATTTATCGACCGGTATTATGAAAAATACCCGAAAGTGAAGGAGTTCTTAGAAAAGAGCGTTCAAAGTGCCCAAAAGAAAGGATTTGCCGAGACATTATTCGGGAGAAAAAGGCAAGTCCCTGAACTCAAGCATAAAGACAGGACCGTTCAACAATTCGGGCGGCGTATCGCCCTCAATACACCCATACAAGGCACTGCTGCCGATTTGATGAAGATAGGAATGATAAACATCTGGAAGGACATCAAAAAACGAAGCTTTAGAGCCAGGATGATTCTTCAGGTCCATGATGAATTGGTTTTTGAGGTCCCCCAAAATGAATTGGAACAAACAGAAGCTCTCGTCAAGAAACAAATGGAAAAAGTTTTTGCATTGAAAGTTCCGCTTAAAGTCCATCTCGGATGGGGGACCAACTGGGCTGAGGCAAAATAGGCTTTTTCCTTTCTGAATCATTCATAAAAGAAGCCCAATTCGCTTAAAAACCATATTTCAGAAAAACTTTTATCTTTATTGGCATTTTTGTCTCAGGGGAGTCATCGCCATTCATTCGCACAGTAAGGGTGTGGCGGATTAGCCGCGAATAACGTTGATATTCAGCATTTGACAACCCTGATGGAGTGGATTAATCTAGAAGAAGAAACAGAAGAGATGAGTTCTATAAGAGCAGGACAGTAGAAGCGATCAAAAAGAGATGCATGGTTTCTGATCAAGAGAGCAGAATGAGAGATCTTGTGTTCTTCAATAACCTGAAAGAATGAGCCAAGAAGAGGCCTTTAAGAATCTCTTCACCGCGATCAAAGTGTCTCTGAAAAATGCCTCTTTCTACCACAAAGATCACCCAGCCTTTTCAAAGTCGGTAGAGGATCTTAAGGGGAAAGTGGACAATTTCATGGGGGGGATCGAGTCGGTAAAAATTGGATTCACTCCCTACTCTCTCTTCTATCAGAATAAACACTGGGAAGAGGAGAAGATATACCGAGAATTGGCCAGAGCTTTCCATTTCCGCAAAGTCAAGAGTCTTGAAATTAAGAGGGGATTAACCCTCCAAGAGTTGACAGCATTCATCTCTAACGTTCATCTTCCCCCCAAAGATATTTTCAGAGAAGGCGGGCTTCTGAAAATCTTGGATAGGGAGAATGTGACCCACCTCTTGGTAGAAGAGTTGGATTATTCCCAGCTCCTAAAGGGAGAGGGAGAAGAAGTAAAGGATGTCTGGACGTATCTTCTCGATGAAGCCATGGTCAAGAAGGATCAAGAGAGGCTCGATCAAGTGGCGGAGAGTTTCGAAAGAATAGCAGGTCAATTAACACCAGAGGATTTCACAGAAAGTGAAGAACTTCCTGTAAATCTCGGCAAACTCATGAGCTACATGAAAAGGGCCCAAGAGGAACGCTTTCATGCCTGTGCAAAAATTTTAGTAAAGGCTTTTACAAAAAACAAAAAAATGGCACAGGCATCCCGCTTCGAGAAACTCCGAGTCATCTTCTCTGAAATCGGAGAAGAGGATTTCGCTTCAACTTTATGGGAGGAAATCGCAACAGATGTTGACTTCGACACTCTCAGCTTCAGCATCTTTTCAAAGCTGACTGAAAAGGACAGACAGGAGCAAATCGCATCCAAACTGAATGAAGAAGCCAGGAAGGATGATAGACTTATAACATCTGCTGAACTGAGAAAAAAAATAAAAGCGCTTTTATCCGGAACTTCTAGTCCCTTCGTGTCAGAGATATACAGAGAAACCCTTTCCTCTCTTCTCCAGGATGTCAGCTTCCAACAAGAGCTAGTGCTGAGCAGAGATCAGCTCTCAAGAAACTTTCGGTTTATGCTTCTCAACCTTTTCGAAGAAACGACCAATTATGAAAACAAGAAAGCCTTTTTGACCAAGATCCTCGAGGAATGGGAGGAGATAAAAAAGACCGGTGATTTTGAGTTTCTCAAACACCTCTCTGTGGCTTTAAGGGACAAAGGAAAGGATTTTACTTCCGATACACTCGCAGTAAAAACCAACAAGCTGATCGCAGATCAAGTGGAAAAAGCCATACTCTCGGGACAAACCAGTCCTTACTTGGATTATTTTCTCGATATCCTCGAACACAGCACACTGGGAGTCAATTCCTATCTACAGGGAATATTCACGGATCAAAGAATCTCCCCCTCGATCCTGCAGTTTTTTTTCAAACTCTTTTCTGACAGCATGTTGTATTTTTTTATGCATCTAGAGGAAAAGGCTTCGGACAGCAAATTTCTGGACAGAATGACAGAAAGCCTGAAAAATATTGATTCCCCTTTGTCTTTAAAAGCTCTAAAAACAATATACGGATTGGGAAACAGCTATGTAAAGACAAAGGTTTTAAGGGCCATGCAGCATCACTCTACCTATGACAGGGATTTCCTGATGGAAATTCTGGAAAAAGGGAGTCACCCTTTAAAGAAAGAAGCTCTGTTGAACCTTGTAAGAAAGGATGCCACAAGAGAGAAAGCTCTGGAATTTCTTTTTTCGATTCCCTCTCCATTTGGAATCAAAAACAAAATCCTCCGCAGGCATATCAAAATCGTAGAAGAAACAAATCTCTTAGAGGCAAGGGCCTATATCCTTGCTCTAAGTCAGAAAAGGGATGTTTGGAACAAGAAGCTCCGTAAAGAAGCCAAAAAAACCCTGGAGAAGCTCGATGCTAGAAAAAATTAAAAACGCACTCGCTAACATGAGTTCAGCCGTCCAGGCCGGGAAAATATATTCAACCGAGCATCCCAGTTACAAAGATTTCATCCTCCGGGCATACAAGAGTTTTTGTGAAGTGCTTCCCCATAAAAAGGAACTCATTATCGGTATTGTGGAGGAAGAGCTGGCCTGGGAAGGGGAGATCTTTTTTTCTCTTAGCGAGAAGCTTAGGGCCTTGCTTTTCTACCTTCAGGAAAAAGGGATCGAACGTATCATATTCCTCCCTGATCTAAAAGAAGACGAGCTGGATCGGTTCATTTCATTTCTCATCGATAAGGAAAAATCGGGTTCAGTAAAAGCACAGGAACATCTGAACGGTCTAGGAGTGAGAAATATCCGTGCCGGAAAAATCAGAGTCCTTTCCGCTCAAAGCGAAGTTGCCGAAGAGCCGAAACTGCCCAAGAAAAAAAAGAAGGAAAAAACCATCCATAGCGTCTCTCAAGTCATCGAACGGGTGTTGAACGAGGAAGACCTGGATTACTTGGAATTGAAATTCAACGTGCTCAACTACATGGAAGATTATATGGGGAGACGCGAGGAGTTGATCGATCTGGTCTCCGTCAAACAGAAGGACTTGAGCACCTACCTTCACCTGCTGAATGTCTCCATTCTCTCCATGTATGTGACTTCGAAACTCGGATACTCTAAGGATGATGTATTGGACCTTGGAATATCAGGAGTTTTTCACGACATTGGAAAACTTGCTATTTCCAGGAGAATACTTCAAAAGAAATCTAAGCTGGAAGAAAAGGAGTTTTTCAAGATCAAGCACCATCCCACTGCAGGGGCAGAAATCCTGGTGAACTATGTGGACACGATTGGTCATCTGCCTGTTATCGTCGCTTACGAGCACCATCTGCGTTATGATCTGAGAGGTTATCCTCCGCTTACTTATCCTTATACTCCTCACCTGGCTTCTTTTATCGTCTCCATCTGTGATGTCTACGATGCCCTAACACTTCGAAGGTCGTATAAAAAAGATTTTCCACCCAAAAAGATCTATAACATCATGATGGATGGTAAGGGAGCCTTGTTTCACCCCCATCTTATAGAAGATTTTTTCAGAGTTATGGGTGTATGGCCGGTAGGAACAATCGTATCCCTCAGCGACCGAAGTATCGCTGTGGTCAAATCAGCTAACAATCAGGATATTTTCCGGCCAACAGTCGAGGTCATTCATCCTGAAAAAAAGAGAAAAGTAATCGACCTCACAAACAAAAAAAATAAACTTACTATTAAAAAATCTTTAAATCCTTTCAAAGAAGGAAAGAAGTACCTCGAACGAATGAGGAATGATACTTAAATCCATAGATTAAAATGCTACCAAATTTTGCTCAAACTCCAAGAAAATACGAGTATGGAAAGGACGAGAAAAAAATGAAAAAAATTATCGTTCCGGCTGTGATTGCCAAGGATCAAGTAGAACTGAATGCCATCTTTCAAAAGATCTCCGGTAATGTTGACTTGGTTCAGTTAGATGTCATGGATGGAAAATTTGTTCTCAATCACTCCTTGGATTTTGACTTTGAACTCGACGAAAAATACAAATATGAGGCTCATTTGATGGTAAAGGACCCAGACTTCTGGATAGAGACATATGGGAAAAGAATCGACACCATCATTGCCCATTATGAGGCCACTCCGAATCCTGAAAAAACGATACGGATTATTAAGAAGTTGGGGAAAAAGGCCGCCCTTGCTCTGAATCCCGAAACAGAAATCGAAAAGGTCATGGATTATCTGAATGATCTCGACCAGGTCCTGATCATGACCGTTCAGCCCGGATTCTACGGAAGTCCTTTCCTTCCAAAAGTCATGGGTAAAATCACAAAATTAAGGGAGTTGAGACCCGAACTGGATGTGGAAGTGGATGGAGGGATCAACCCAGAGACAGTCGAAATGACCAGCAAGGCAGGAGCGAACATGTTTGTCTCCGGCTCTTATTTGGTCAAAGCGGACAACATGGAGGAACGAGTCAATCTCCTTCTTGATATGGTTGATAGAGAGGGGTGAGCTTTAAACCTTCTTTTCAAGCATAAAATCATTCGATTCTCCGGATTTACCCAAAGAAAATTTACTGCACATCATTGAGCATTTAGGGCTACTTTCAGATTTGGAGAAAACATACATATCTGAGAATCCGTCGGATCATAGAATAGCCCTAGAGCCTTGATTCTTATTCTCTCCCTTTGTGCTCTGACCAAAAGTTCGTCTATCCGAGCATCTGCTGATCTGTTTGGCTTAAACGCTCTCACTCCAGAAAGTGCTGCCATAAATACAACCATGCCCCTTCCTCCTCCCCTTGCCCAATCTATCAGGTCTTCAATATGTCGCTGACCCCGAAAGGAAGGACAATCTGGATACATGGCAAAGCTGCCCTCCTTCAATACGGCGCTTTTAACTTCGAGATACAAGGGATCTCCCCCGCAATCGAACAGATAGTCAATAAAGGAATTTCTCAATCTGGCATTCCTTCGAATGAAATGGCATTTTCTGAGCCAGGGCAAAAGATCCATCTCCCAAGCTTTTTCGAAAGCTTTCATTTGAAGCCGAGTATCGATCAGTGCCGCCATTTTTTTCTCTTTAATCGCGAAAAGTCGAAAGTCCGTTTTGCCTTTTCCTGGGGTTTTAAAACAGAAAGCTTCCCTTCCTCTAATCAAGAATTCCTGGAGTCTGCCGGTGTTGTTGATGTGGGCTCTGGATTGCCTCCTTTGAACTTCGATCGAAACCACGAACCTGTTGAGGCGTTCAAGAATCCGGCAAGATAGAGAATTCTGGATTGGAAAGAGTGGGACCACCGCGGTGCTTTTCTCTTTAATATTTATCCCCCTTTTCCTCGCTCCTCCAGATAGGAAAGGAAATCAAATACTCCCGCGTTAAATTTATCAGAATCTTCCATGTTCATCATGTGTCCCACTTTAGGAATCTCCAATTTTCCTGCTCCAATGATCTCCTTTTGCAGCCTATCGGTTGCCCTCCGATTTTCTGGATGATCCCTTTCTGCAGTGACAAGGAGGACGGGCATTTTTATTTCCGCTAACCTTTCAATAGCAAGGGGTGACGCCGGTTGCATCCATCCTGGGTCCCACCGAAATCTACGAAAAAAATGAGTAGCCATCTCCCTTATCCTGCTTCTCAAGGGGCCCATCTTGGGGGATGGCAAGGTATAAGACCAATAGGGATCCTGAAAGAGGCGTTTTATCCCTTCTTCCTCCCCTTTTTTAAGGGCTGCGGAAAAAAGCTCTATTCCCTTAGCCAGAAATTCTTCTGAATAGGAGAAGCCATGAACCGAAGGTCCAGCAAGGATCAATCCGTCGACCATATTAGGAAATTCAAGAGCAAAGTCAATCGAAACTCCTCCTCCCATGGATTGTCCCATAATATAGGCTCTGTCCACCCCTAAAAAGTCTAAGAGCACTTTGAGATCAACATGCGGATGAAAGGGAGCCTGGGGAGAATCAGACCGGCCAAATCCTCGCAGGTCATATCGGACGACTCGAAAATACTGAGCAAAATAAAAATACTGCTCTTCCCACATCCGGCAATCCACCAATCCTCCATGGACGCACACCAAAGTGGTTCCAGAACCTGTGACTTCGAAGTAAATCTCCCCTCCATCTAAAGAGGCATACCCAGTCTCCGCAGCCATTCTCTGCTCACCTCCGATAATCTAGGTATTTGTTATTTTATATTAGAACAACAAAACAAAGGAAGGCCTCTCACGCCCTGCATGTTTTTCCTGGCATTGCGCGGAGGGGTTGGCACGAGGGCAGGAAAAGTATAGACTGATACTATGTATGATTTTCCTCCCTTCCGACCACCAAACGAGGCTCGAAGCGCCCTGATCCGTATCACGAGGGGATGTCCATGGAATAGGTGCACATTCTGCGCGATGTACAAATCCGTCTCTTTTGAACAAAAAACACTCCAAGAAATCAAAAAGGATGTGTGTGAAGCCCGGTTGATCTACGGAAAAGTGAAAACCATATTCCTGGGGGATAGCGATAACCTCCTCCATAGAGATCTACCGGAGATCATTGCTTTTATCCGGAAAACCTTCCCTGAAGTCAAAAGAATCACCTCCTATGCTCGGGCCAAAACCATACTGAGAGACGGTATGGATTTCCTGGTTGCCGTACGCAAGGCAGGCCTCAGCCGCCTCCACATCGGCCTCGAATCTGGCGATCCTATCATTCTTGAGAAACTCTGCAAGGGAGCCGATCCCAAGCAAATGATTAAAGCTGGACAGAAAGCTAAAAAGGCTGGGTTTGAAGCCTCTTTCTATGTCATCAGTGGCGCTGGAGGTATAGACAGATGGGGAGCGCATGCTTTAGAGAGTGCTAGGGTTCTAAACAGGGCCCGGCCTGATTTTATCCGCTTGAGGTCTTTAACCATACAGAGAGGAACGCCCTTGAACGAAAACTTGGTAAATGGGGAGTTTGAGCTCACGCCTCCTTTAGAGCGACTAAGGGAGGTAAAGCTTTTTATTCAAACCCTTGATTTGGAAAATTGTTCTTTAGCCAGCGATCATCTGACTAACTATCTTTGGGCAGGATCTTCCATCATTTATCGAGGTGTCTCCGGCCGGCTGCCAGATGACAAACAGGCTATGATCGAGACGGTTCAGCAGGCTATCAAATACGTACAGTCCTCCTCTCTGCCGGTAAAGGACTCCAATCATTTGTACAGAAAAGGAATTCTTTTTGCTCTTTGAGTCTGGTGATTCTTAAAGATTCTTCTTGTAAACGCGGAATTTTTTATACAGCTTTCCCCCCATCTTTTCCATCTCTGCTCGAACACGGACGTTGCTCTCCAGCTCATGGTGTGTATCGATCACTTCCAAGCCCGCCTCACGGGCGGACATGATCATCCCAACACCCATCAGGACGTCCAATCCCCGCCCTCGATAGGACTCTTTAACAGCGCCCAACAACAGATCCAGCTGCTTTGTTTTCTTTGCTGCTCGAAGAATCTTTATGAATCCGAAAGGAAAGAGTTTACCCCTGGCCTTCTTGATTCCTTTTGTCATATCTGGCATTCCCACGATAAAAGCCACGGTCTCCTCCCCTTTTCTGACTACTTTCACCAACCTGGGATCAAGCACAGGCAGATAACGCTTGGCTAAATCTGACATCTCTTGCTCATCAAGGGGAGTGTATCCATAGATATTGCTTCCAATGTAACATTCATTCATCAGCTCAAGAACCGGGATAATCCAAGGCTTTATCTCTTTTCTTTTTTTAAACTCGACAATCTCAAAATTGCCTTTCCTCTTCACTCGCTCATAGATCTTTTTGTAGAAATCAGGAATTTCTTTCGGTACTTCCAGCTTGTACACAAAATAGTCTACATCTTTCGTATAACCCTGCCTCTCTACCATCTGAGGCATCCACTCAAAATTGTAATAGGTCGCAATTGTCGCCCTGTTTTTAAAACCTTCGATCAAGAATCCCTCCGGATCCTGGTCTGTGAATCCATAGGGACCGATGATCCTGGTCATATCCCGTTCTTTGGCCCATTTCTCGACTGCTTGTAAAAGCGCCCGAATGACTTCTTCGTCTTCCCAGGTTTCAAGATATCCAAATCGAGCCGTCTTTTCTCCTTTGTATTCATTGTAACGCTTGTTGATGATGCCCATAATCCTGCCTACAGGATCTTCTCCTCTGTAAGCCAGAAGCAAAATGGTATCGCTGTAGGAAAAGGCCTTGTTCTTTTGGGCATCGAAATATTTCCATTCATCCATGTAGATGGGATGAACCCAGTTATCGTGCCTGGCATGTATTCTCTCAGGAAGATAGATGAATGTTTTCAACTCCCTGCGGGATTTTACTTCTTTGACGGTTAATTCCATAGCAGCCCCTAATATCGTGTTGACTCTTTTTTATCCTATATTGCTCGACAAAAATCAATCAAAATTTGTCAACATCCCTATTTCCGTTCATTCTTCCTTCCAAGAAGACTAAAGAAAAACAGGATAATCATGATATGAGTGTTGACATCTTCATAGCGTAAGAATAAACTTTTAAATCACATATTTAAGCCGGTTGCCCCATAAATGAGAGTCAAAACTTTCCCTCATGGAATCCATCCTCCTGAAGACAAAAACGCGACAGCCGAGAAGAATTTGGAAACCCTCCCTCCTCCGGAAAAATTATACATTCCTCTTCATCAGCACTTTGGACATCCTGCTGAGCCTCTGATTAAAAAGGGAGAGGCGGTCCTCATCGGGCAAAAGATCGGTGAAGCTTCATCGCTCTTCTCCGCCTCTATTCATGCGTCCGTCTCAGGAAAGGTTCATTCTGTGGATGGACACCAGCATCCTCTTGGAAAACCCGTTCTCACCGTGGTGATCGCTAACGACGGAGAAGACAACCTTCTCCCTGAGTTATCTGAAACCGATGATCCCTTTTCCTTGGATCCACAACAGATTCGTCAGAAAGTCAAGGATGCAGGAATAGTCGGCTTGGGCGGAGCCGCATTCCCAACAGCGGTCAAATTAACGCCTCCCAAGGACAAGCCTATTGATACGGTCATCATAAACGGTTGTGAATGCGAGCCCCTCCTGACGGCTGATTATCGACTGATGATGGAACATCCCGATGATATTCTCAAGGGAGGCGAGCTGGTGAAAATCGCGACCGGGGCCGAAAGAGTCTTTGTGGGCATCGAGGACAACAAGAAAAAAGCTTTTGATCTTTTAAAGGAAAAAGCTGCACAAACCTCGGCAGAGGTCTTCCTGGTGAAAACCAAATACCCTCAAGGGGCTGAAAAGAATTTGATCTATGCCTTGCTCGGGAGAGAGGTTCCAAGAGGCGGTCTTCCCTTCGACGTGGGTGTCGTCGTGCAGAACGTGGGGACAGCCAAAGCTATTTGGGATGCTGTAAAGAACGGAAGGCCCCTGTATGAGAGGGCTTTAACCGTGTCGGGAAATGGCATCAAAAATCCTAAGAATCTCATAGCCAGGATCGGAACTCCCTTCCAGGATGCCATTGATTTCTGCGGTGGACAGGGTGATGAGGTGAACACCGTTATCATGGGCGGCCCGATGATGGGGCTCTCCCAATGGTCTTTGGACGTTCCCATCATCAAGGGAACGAGTGGCATATTAGCCTGGTCTGCACCAAAACCAGCAGAAGAGTTTTCCTGTATTCGGTGTAGCAGGTGTATCAACCACTGTCCGATGGGATTGGCTCCCACTCAGCTCATGAAGTATGTCAAATATGACCAGCTCTCTCTGGCAGAAGCGTGGGGTATTCTAGACTGTGTGGAATGTGGAAGCTGTCAGTACAGCTGTCCGGCAAAAATACAGCTGGTCCACTGGATTCGTCTTGGTAAGAACCAGGTTATGAGTCTGAAACGGAAAAAGAGCGCCTGATGTCGAAAAATGCCTTCATTGTCCAATCATCCCCACACTTCGAGGACAGAGATTCTGTTCCCAAGATCATGTATGCTGTCGTCATTGCTCTCACTCCGGCTGTGCTTGCCTCTGTGTACTTTTTCAGGCTTAAAGCTGTAGGCTTGTACGCATCCTGCCTGATAGCCTGCCTTGCCACTGAAGCGATCTTCCTTGGGGTAAGAAGAATGCCCTTGAAATCTCTATGGGACGGGTCGGCCGTAATCACTGCTCTTCTCCTGGCCATGACTCTTCCCCCTTCGCTTTCCTTAGAGCTGGCTGTTATTGGATCGGTTGTGGCAATAGCCATCGGTAAACAGGTCTTCGGAGGCCTGGGACACAACATCTTCAATCCTGCTTTAGTAGGGAGGGCCTTTCTTCAAACCGCTTTTCCGGTTGCCATGACCACCTGGTTTCCTCCGGCAACATTGAGCGTCGATACCGCAACCTTCGCTACTCCTTTGGGCAACCTGAAATTCCAGGATGCTATCGCTCAGGGAACGCTTACTCCACTCCAAGATCTTTTGTGGGGAAACATCGGTGGATGTGTGGGGGAAACATCCGCCATCGCTCTTCTCCTCGGCGCTCTCTTCCTGCTTTACAAAAAAACAATTGATTGGCGAATTCCTGCTGGAATTACCCTGGCCCTCAGCATATTCACTGGCGTGTTCTGGCTCGTCAATCCGGGCAAATATGCCTCTCCTGTCTTCCATATCCTGGCGGGGGGTCTTTTGATCGGAGCCATTTACATGGCCACTGATATGGTCACCTCCCCGATTAACCATAAGGGCACCTGGGTATATGCTCTCGGCATAGGTATCATGGTGGGGCTCATCCGTCTCTTCGGAGGGTTTCCAGAGGGAGTGATGTATTCCATCCTCTTTATGAACACTTTCGTCCCGCTGCTCAATCGATCTTTCCGACCCAGAATCCTCGGAGAAAGGAGGAGCGCCTCATGAGTCTCTCCTCTAGAATGGTTATTGTCCTCACCACGGTAGGCCTGATTTCTGGAGGCTTTTTAGCCGGGGTTGCACAACTGACCAAGGAAAGAATCGCCCTCAACATTCAGAAGGAAATCGAAGAGGCCATCGTTAAAGTTGTTCCTGGAACCACTCAAAATAGGAAATTGTACGAGGAGGAGGACTATACAATATATGGAGGACAGGATGAATTAGGGGGTACAACCGGTTATGCTATCCAGGCGACTGGGATCGGCTTCCAGGATAAAATAACCCTGATGTTTGGGATAGACGATTCTCTCAAGAAAATAATAGGACTTACCATAATCGATCAGAAAGAGACCCCAGGCCTCGGTGCCAAAATCACGGATTGGAATGCTTTTCTTCAGTTCTGGACAGACAGAGATGCAACTGGACCGCTTACACTTCGTAAGCCTCCAGTCAGTTCTTTGGAAGCACTTTCCTCCTCCGAGATCAACACCATCACAGGTGCCACGATATCGTCACAGAAGATCTTGGAAATTGTCAATCTTTCTCTGGAAAAGCTGAAAAAATTCATATCGGAAGAAAAAATTGCAGGAGCGGGACAAAATGTCAACTAAAAGCATGGGAGCAGAATATCTCAAGGGACTATGGGATGAAAATCCCGTATTCCGCCAGCTCCTCGGCATGTGTCCAACTCTTGCGGTTACAGGAACCGTAATCACCGGGCTTGCCATGGGTTTAGCCACAACCTTTGTGCTGATTTTCAGCTCCCTTGTGGTCTCATCGATAAAAAAGCTCATCCCTTCACAGGTCCGGATCGCCTCGTACATAGTGGTCATTGCGAGTTTCGTGACCATAGCCGACCAATTTTTAAAGGCATATTTTTATCCGATTTCTAAAGCCATGGGCCCCTATGTGCCGCTGATCGTCGTTAACTGCATCATCCTTGGGCGTCAAGAAGCGTTTGCTTCAAAGAATTCTGTCGGACGCTCTCTCATCGATGCCTTAGGCATGAGCTCAGGCTTTATTCTGGCACTGTTGGTCCTAAGTACTATCAGAGAAATCCTCGGTGCCGGCACTTTTCTCGGCTATCAAGTTATGGGATCCTGGTTCAAGCCCTGGATCATCATGATCCTACCTGCTGGAGCCTTCCTTACTTTGGGTGTCCTTCTGGGAATCGCACTGGTGATCGAGCGAAAAACAAAGAGGAGTTAGAAGTGGAATTGGCTGCAATTTTTATCTCGGCAGTGTTTGTCCAGAACTTTGTCTTATATTACTTTCTGGGAATATGTCCCTTCCTGGGGGTAAGCAAGAAAATCGATTCGGCCTTTTCCATGGGTTTGGCGGTCACATTTGTCATGTCCATCACAGCCGTGGTCTCCTGGCTGATCAATAACTTGATTCTGATCCCTTACGGCCTGGATTACCTTCAAATCGTCTCCTTTATTCTCGTGATCGCATCGCTCGTTCAGCTTGTCGAGATGTTCATTCGAAAGATCAGCCCCCCGCTCTATCAGGCATTGGGAATCTACCTTCCTCTGATAACAACCAACTGTGCCATCATGGGTTTAGCCCTTATCGCAGCGCTTAACGAATACGGATTTGTGGAAACCGTGGTTTTCGGATTCGGATCAGGCATCGGTTTCACCCTGGCCATCATTCTGATGGCTGGAATCCGAGAACAGCTAGACCTGGCCGATGTCCCAGAGCCTTTAAAAGGGGCAGGAATTGCCCTTATCGTGGCTGGAATCATGGCCCTGGCCTTCAATGGATTCATAGGAATGCTGACATGACAGAAGTCTTGATCCCGATCGCTACCATGACCGCACTCGGTTTTCTGTTCTCAACAGGGCTCGTGTTGGCCTATAAAAAATTGAAAGTCGAGGAAGATCCCAAGATCGAGAAGGTTTCTGAAATGCTTCCCCAAGTCAACTGTGGGGCATGTGGCTTTTCGGGATGCAGAGCTTTTGCCGAGGCTGTAGTCAAAGGAGATGCAGAGGCGAACGGATGTCCTGTCGGCGGCCAGGAAGTCGCCCAAAATGTGGCCGAAATTCTCGGAGTTCAAGCTGGAGAAATCATCAAAAAAGTTGCCCGACTCCACTGCCGTGGAACCCAAGTTGCCGCCATCGAAAGAGGCATCTATCTTGGAATCTCCACCTGTTCTGCCGCTCACCTGGTCGGTGGGAACAAACAGTGTTCTTTTGGATGCATGGGTTATGGAGACTGCGTACGGATTTGTCCTTTTGATGCCATTTATATGGGAAAGGAAGGCCTTCCTGTTGTCAGAGAGGACAGATGCACGGCCTGCGGCAAATGTGTAGACTCATGCCCGAGAAATCTTCTAGAACTCCATCCTTCCTCCCAAAACATTCTGGTTTTTTGCCGGTCTGAAGACAGAGGCCCCCTAGCAAGAAAGGTCTGTAAAAATGCCTGCATTGCCTGTGGGATATGTGTCCGAGCCTGTCCAGATGCCATCGTTCTCGAAAATTATCTGGCAAAAATCATAGATTATAAAAAGATAGACCCAGAAAAGATCCCAGAGATCGAAAAATGCCCAACGGACTCGATCGGGCGCTTAAGGAAGGGCGATGAGGGATAACGGATTGGTTCTTGCTGTGGAAAGGAATCTGGCAGAAGTCGAAGTCAGCTGCCTTGAGGGATGTGACGACTGTGCCGCCCGAAGCCTGTGTATCGGTCACAAACAAACAAGAGGGCGACTATCTGTAAGAAATTCTCTCGGAGCCAAGCCCGGAGATAAAGTGATCATCGAAATTCCTGAGGAACATTACAGCAAAGCCCTTGCCCTGCTTTTTGCTGGACTGCTTATCGCAATGCTTGCCGGCATGGGCGGAGGCTACATGCTGTCCTTCCTTCTCCCTTTTTCATCCTTCTTGACCAGCGTCTTTGGATTTGTGGCCGGCTTACTCATCGGAGGTATTGTTCTCTCCCGTCTCTTCCGGAAAAAAAACGAACAAAAACTCTATCCTGAAATCATAGATATTCTGAAAAAAGGAGACCATTATGTACAGGCGTGATTTCTTTAAGACCATGATTGTTACTCCGTTTCTAAACCCCTTTATTCTTGCTTCAAAATCATCTGCATATGATGAGCTCTTTCTCATCTCTGATAAACCTCAAATCATCCTTCCCTCTCTTCTCGAAGATTTGGGAAAATTGACAAGCATACCCAGTAGAAAGTTTGCCTTTTCAAGCGACCACCCAAAGAAAAGAGCTCTTATCCAAACCCTCGATAGACAGGGATGGGTGCACGTCCTTCCTTCTTCGCAATCCTATATGTCGCTCTCCTTCCATCCTCTGCAACAACACACGCCTGCTTCCTTCACTCTGGTTAGATCAGGACAAATTTTAGATGTCCGCTCCCGCAGGCTGCGCTCTCTCTGGAAGGAAATGAATTCGAGCCACGCTTCCTCTTCTTGTTTAACCATAGCCTCTCTCCGAAAAGGTCCCAGCTCTTTGACTGCCGGAGAAACAGTCCGTATCTACAGGGATGGCTGGAGGACGCATGATCTATCTCTGAAAAAAGACCGAGTACTGTCTTTCCAGGCAAGAAGGGGATCGCTCATAGTCAAAATCCAAGGGGGCAAGGCATGGATTCTAGAATCATCGTGCCGTCACAAGATATGCTGTTTGACACCCTCCATCTCATTTGCCGGTGAGCGCATCGTCTGTGCCCCCAACCATTTCCTTGTAGAAATCCGCGGGCCTGGAATGGTTGACACGGTTATCGGGTAGGAAAGTATATCTGTCTAGGGGAAAAGTTCTTTCACGTATATGTTCTTAAAATAAACAGGGGATCTGCTGTCGTGATTTTGCAGCCCTATGTATCCCTCTAAGGAAAAATCTTTGACCTTTCCTCGGGGTTCGGCTTCCCAATCAAGAATTAAAACATCGTTCAGCTCCACTTGGATATGATTCCCAATGACGCAAATCTTGAAATGGTTCCAGTCTCCCGGGGGTTTAGAAGCATCAAGTTTAGGTTCCTCGGCGTCATAGACGGCTCCTGTTCTATGGATGCCTTCCGAAGTATCATCGATCTGTATCTCGAAAGAGTGGAAGATATAATCATTGCTGACAACAATCTCAGGAATCCGAAAAAAAATCCCTGAGTTTGTGAACTTGTCAGCACACTTATAATCCAACTCAAGAATGAAGTCTTTGTACTTTTTTGCCGAGTACCAGAGGAGGCCCATCCCTCCTTGAGATTTCAAGACGCCTGAGTTCTCATCCAGGATAAAATATCCAGGGCCATAATGGTTCCATCCATGCTTGGTGTACTCCATATTTCCCTGCCTTAAGATTTGTTCGTAATCCTCGTAATAGGTGATGCTCTTCACATATTCCATCCCTTTCTTTATGGCTGGAGAAGGATTGTTTGCATCTTCCTTTTTCTCGTACTCTATGGATATGTATCCCGAGTAATCCTGGATGGTCAGCTCCGCCAATATGTCATGGACATTGGCCTTTCCTTGACCGAAAGGCACATCATAGGCCTCTTTGATCCCAAACTCGTTCAAGTCTTTGAGGTGAACGTCCTGTATACGCCCTTTGAGGGCTCTCAAGGCCTCCACAGGATTTACTCCGGACCGCATCCAATGACCCGTGTCTGCGCACGCTCCTATTCGCGGATCCAAGCCATCTACACGATAGATTACGGTTTCTGGTCTGGCATATTTTGACGGAGTCGGGTGGTTATGGATGGCGATATTTATATTATACTTTTTGACCATATTCTCGATGAGAGAATAATCATCATATCCGGGCTCGGTCACAATGGTACGGATGCCCATTTTCTTCGCAAATTCAAAAACCTTTTGGGCTCCCTGCTCCTCGTTGTCGAAGTTAACGACGCCATAGCTGACAAGGGAGAGTCCCAGCTCCTCAAGCCGCTTCTTGATCCTTTCAATCTGGTCATCAGCCATGTTATGATCAAATTTCAATTCCGGATCATTCTTTTCGAGCACCTGTCCTGGATAAGGCTGGACATACGAAATTCCAAGATCTTTTATCTTCTTTAGGGCCTCGAAAAAGGAGAACTTCCGATAGGTCCAGCACTGTACAGCAAAAGGAAATTTTTTTATCCTTACGCCTTCATATTCTGAATTCTTTTTAATCTTCTGTTTTTCCAAATCGTCAGGCTTTGCTCTATATGTCTGGTTTGCTCCAAAGGTCGAAAAAATCATTGCACAAAAAAGAACAATCGCCAAAAATAAAATTATCTCTTTTTTCATGTCCCCTCCTCTTTCCTGTTGACACGGCTATTCTTCTAAGTTCCCTTTCAACCCCTCCGGGGATTCCACTCCCCTTTTGCTACTGCCGGAATGAAGGACTCTAGATCAGCCGGGGGAAAAGGGATGGTTTTTTCCTGCTCGGCGCTCATATAGGCCGTCATAAGGAGTTCTGTGACGTTGACCCCATCGCTGAAATTCTCTTCGGGCCTCTTTCCTTCAAGAAACGATTGTACCATATGCCGGTTTTCTGCAGTATATCCGTACTCTGTTTCTTCGCTACTCAAAACAGGCATGAGCCCCATCTCTGCATTTTGCTTCTCCACAAAATCTTCCCCTGCGCTTCCTTTAACCTCACGGCTGAAAAACACCTTTAGCCCAGATTCCAGAGAGTTGACAACAACAGAATACTCTGGCCCCAAAAGCTCCATTGTCAGCCGGAGGCCCGCGCCGACAAAAGACCATGATGTGGTCGTCTCAACGATAAGCTTCTCTCCCTTTTCATCTTTGTATTCGATAAGAGAGCGGGCAAAATCCTCTGCAGGCCTTTTTATATAATCTATCTGACCTTCGCTTCTACCAGATAAAATCTGCGCGTAATTCGGATTCTGCCATTTTAGGCATCCGATGGAGGCTGTCACTTTTACAGGAGTTAGAACACTTCTGTCTTTACCTGGTGGAGTCAGCATGAAACGAGCTTCTTCTACTGAATGGCACATCATGTCGTTGAGCACGCCTCCACCTTGGAGTTCTCCTTCCCAAAACCAAGGCATATGAGGACCGCTGTGCTCCTCTGCCGCTCGAGCAAGATAGGGACGTCCGGTTAGGCTCGCCCCGCGGGACCAGGCAATTTCTTTTCCTCTTACGATAGCGGGAGCGAAGACCTGATTCTCAAGATATCCGTCAAGGAGTTGTGCCTTTTGAGCCAGCACCAACATTTTTTTTGCCTCTGATACATTGCGGCCGAGAGGCTTCTCGCAAGCAATCCCCATCAATTCTCCTTTGCCGGATTCAATCGTGTGTGCGATCTCTTCCATGAGCTCGATGCGAGTAAAGTTTGGCGCACAGATCCAAAGAGCATCGATAGCCGGGTCTGCAATCATCTCTTCCAGCGAGCGATAGGATCTAGCCTCACCTACCCTGAGCTTTTTTGCGAGCGCTGCGGCCTCCGCCGCTGTATCCTGCCGCCGGCTTACCACTCCGAGAATATCCGCATCCCGCACTCCAATCCACGAGCGAATGTGAAAGCGTGCGATGAATCCGCCACCAACAATCCCGATACCTATTCTTTTCTTTTTCATTTTCTCCCTCGTCTATTCAGAGATACATCTTCCAACAGTTGTTAACAGGATACTCAAGTTGTCTTTATTTTCTGGGTCGATCGATTGTCTTTCACGAAAAGGAGGAAGGCCACAGCACAGAGCACGGTCAGGACGCAGGGGACAAGAAACACCCCTGTCCAGTTTGTACCTGCCTCTGTCGTGAAAAACTCCTGAACCTCTCCGGCAAAAAGGCTTCCGATATAATTGCCAATCCCATAGGTAACCAACATGATCAAGCTCTGGGCCGAATGCCTGACATCTCTCGGGGAAACCGTATCGACATAAATAAAGGCCGCTGCAAAGAAGAAGACAAAACAGAGACCATGGAGGCTTAAGGAGGCAATGACCAGCTCAGGTGGTTTTCCGACAGCAAAGATAATATAGCGAAGAGGCCAGGCGAGAACCCCTATGACAAGCACGTTTCTAATTCCTATCCTCGTGATAAAGTAAGGCAGAAGAATAGCCAGCACAAATATTTCTGCGACCTGTGCGATTACCATCACTCCTGGAACGCTAGCACTCGAAAGACCTATCTTGTCGGAGGTCAAGAATGGAGCGGTCAAAACATAATAGAACATCAGCTCTGTGGCTACTACAAAGGAGATGATCACAAAAGCCAAAAAGTTTTTGTCCCGCATCATCTTGATCGCCTCTAGGAATGCAAGAGGATTGGATCCTTCCTTCTTGGGCGGGGTACGGGGCAGGCTGAAGGCTTGAAATCCCATGATGATTGAAAATATCCCTGCCAGAAATAATGTGTCTCCTCTTATGGCGAATGTTTCGCCGTATTGAGAAAGGTGCCTCCATCCCATCAATATGAGACCAGCAGAGATCCATCCTATCGTCCCCCAAACTCGAATGATTCCAAATTCCTTCTCCGAATCTTTTAGGTTGATAAATGCCACAGAGTTTGTAAGGGCAAGCGTCGGTGCATACAGAAGACAATAAAAAAGCATGAGCCAAATCATCATTGAATAGTCTGTTACGGTCGATGTGTAAAGCAGCAATCCGCCTCCAATCAGCTGGAGGAAGGCAATAACCTTTTGGCTGGAAAAATATCGGTCGGCAACCTGGCCACCAATAAAAGGAGTAACGATTGTTGCAAGGGGTAAGAGACTGTAAATAATCCCGACCTGTGTGCCGCTGAATCCGAGTTCGTTGATGAGATAATCAGAAAGAACCGGAGACCATGCCCCCCAAATAGCGTACTGCAAAAACATCATAAAACCGAGACGGAATCTAACACCCATGAGTTGAATTCTCTTTCTTTTCCTTCTCAACGAAGGGATCTTGTTTGAGGACAGAAACAAGATATATATATTTTGTTTGGCTGTCAATGACAAATGCGGCTGTTTTCGTTGACTTTTCTTCGGTATTTATTGAAAATCTAAGCTCGATCATAAGACGCCCATATGGTAAAAAAACACGTCATCCTCTCTTTCTTTGTCCTTTTTATCATCCCCAGCTGTCAATCCCCCAGGAAATGGGAAACCTCTACGCTTCTTTTCTTTGATACAGTATGTGAACTGAATCTCCACTGCTCTCCGTCTCTTTTTACCTCAGCTAAGGAAGAGGTCAAACGTACGTTCACTGAGATCGAAAATCTTTTTTCTCCTGGCCTTCAGGCCATTTCCTCTCCTCTGGCGATGAGCCTTTATCGAAGGGCTCTGGATGTCTATCATGCCTCTGATGGATACTTCGATATCACCGTGGCTCCATTATCAAATATCTGGGGTTTCCGCAACGGTTCTCACCGAGTGCCTTCTCTGGATGAAATTCATGCAGCTTTAAACCATATCGGGATGGACAGGATCGAAGTAAAAAATGGTGAACTCTCCCTCGATCCTGGGATGGAGCTCGACTGGGGTGGAATTGCTAAAGGATTTGGGATTGATCTCGCATCTCAAACCCTAATACGGATGGGAGTGGAAGATGGATTCATCAACGCAGGGGGGGATCTTTACTGCTGGGGAACAAATCCCGAAAAAAAATCGTGGAAGGTAGGTATCAAGCACCCCAGGCAAAAAGGCTTTTTAGGTGTTCTTTTGCTCTCCCAGATCGGCTTGGCCACCACAGGAGATTACCAAAGGTATTTTATAAAAGAAGGCCAACGTTATCATCACGTCTTCAATCCGAAGTCTGGCTATCCTTCAAAAGGAAAGCAGAGCGTTACAGTCATAGGCCCAGAAACTTTGCTCTGCGATGCTCTATCAACAGCTCTCTTTGTATCGCCTCAACCCAAGGACATCTTGTTAAAATTTCCGGAATATGGAGCTGTTCTCGTCGAATCAAACGGAGAGACCACTTTACTAGGAAGGTCCTTTTCTTTTCAATCTTTCGACTAATATCTATATTTTCATGGGCATCAATACATAAAGGTACTTGACATCGTCATCGGCTGCAGGCTTCAGTAAAACAGCACTATTTTCGTCCTTCAGCTCGAATATAATATTCTCCGCTTTTACCGTAGTCAAAAAATCCAAGATGTATTGGGAGTTAAAACCGATCTCCATCTCTTGTCCCTTATAGTCCACATCAACCTTGTCTCTTGCTTCTCCGATCTCCGGATTTGAAGAAAAAAGCTTGATTTGGTTTTGTTCGATGTTGAATTTGATTCCCCGAGATCTCTCTGTTGAAAGAAGCGATACCCTTCGAATGGCATCCGTTAGTTTTTCTCTCGAAATCTGGAGCATATGGGGATTTTCTTTGGGAATAACAGCCTCGTAATTGGGAAATTTCCCCTCGATTATCCTCGAAATAAGAGTTCTGTTCCGGACATGGAAGAAGAGGTTGTTCTCATCGAGATCGAATTCTAACGCATCATCGTCAAACTTCCTCAGTTCATTGAGAGTCTTTTTTGAAATGATAGTTCTGATTTCATTCTCGACTTTCTGTCCTTCGACTGTAAGCAGGGTATAAGCCAGCCTATGCCCATCTGTGCTCACCAGCTCCATCTGGCTATCTTTTAAAAGCATCAAGGCGCCATTGAGATAATACCTCTGCTCCTGGGTAATCGCATAAAACACCCGATCGATCATTTCCTTTAACTTATCTAGGGGAATAACGATATTCTTTTCGAACTTTGGCTCTGGAACCTGAGGATAATCTTCCTTTGGTAAGCAAAGAACTTTGAATTCACTCTCTCCAGAAGTGATCTCCATCATCAGGTCTTTGCCTTCGTTGAAGTAGACAGTCTGTTCGTCGGCAAGAGATCTGACTATCTCAAAGACTTTCTTTCCTGATATAGTTATAGATCCCGTCTGTTCAATTTGAGCAGGAAAGTGCGTCTTGAGGCCGACCTCCAAATCTGTTCCTATGAGTTCAACCTCGTTTTCCGCTGCACTTATCAAAACATTTGCCAGGATAGGCATTGTATTTCTTTTTTCAACGATTCCCTGAAGGAGTTGTAATTCTCTAAGTATATCCTCTTTCTTAATCGAGAATTTCATTTTTCCACCTTTTCACAGTATTTTATATATAGATATAAATTAGATTAATTAATAAGAATAATAAAATCAATGAAAATGTGCAAAACTCGTATAATCTATTGATTTTCCTAATGGATTTGATGGATCAACGTGTTTAATTTTTTGTCAAATTCTGTGTCTTTCGTGCGTAACTTTTCAATCTTTCTTATGCTGTGAAGAACTGTAGTGTGGTGTTTCCCACCGAATTTTTTCCCGATTTCTGGAAGCGATGTCTTAGTCATTTGTTTGGAAAGATACATCGCAATTTGGCGGGGAAAGGCCACTTTGGGCGAATTGTTTTTTGATTTGAGTTGGGAAATTTTGATTTTGAATTCGTGGCTTATCGCTTTCTGAATTTTTTCAACAGTAACAATAGTGGAAGAGGAATCCAGAAGAGTTTTTAAGGCTTCTTTGGTTAGATCTAAATCAATGGGTTCGCCTTTAAGTGAAGAGTAAGCGATGACGCGTCTCAAATACCCTTCGAGTTCTCTGATGTTCGAGTGGACCTTATCGGCAATATAGAGGGCAACACTTTCAGGGAGGAATATATCTTCCAGTTCGGATTTCTTCTTAAGAATGGCAATCCTGGTTTCAATATCAGGAGGTCTCAGGTCTGCTATCAATCCCCATTCGAAGCGAGAGCTGAATCTTTCTTCAAGATTGGGAATCTCCTTGGGTGGACAGTCACTGGATATGACAATTTGTTTCTGGCTGTCGTAGAGGTGATTAAATGTATGAAAAAATTCCTCCTTGGTTCTCTCCCTGCCAGAAAGATAGTGGATATCATCCATGAGGAGGACGTCAACGCTTCTGTATTTTTGTCGAAAATCCAAGATTTTTCCGTACTGTAGATGGTTGATGAGGTCATTCATGAATTTTTCTGTCGTTATGTACAGGATTTTAAGTACGCGATTCGTCATAAGGATGCTGTGACCAATGGCATTCATCAGGTGGGTCTTTCCTAGACCAGCTCCTCCGTAGATGTAGAGAGGATTGTAGGATTTTGCTGGATTACTGACTACGGCCGAGGCGGCAGCGTGGGCGAACTGATTGCAAGAACCGACGACAAAATTTTCAAAGGTGTAATTAGGATTTAAGTTTGGATTCAGCAGGGCCCCGTGTTTGGCGCGTCTTTCGTGCGGCATACGCCTCATGAATGAAGCCGGGGTGTCATCGAAGATATATTTTATATCAAATGCTTTTCCGAAAAGGTCGAGTGAACATTTGTTTATTTGGCTGGAATAATGAAAGGAAAGCCAGTCCTTAAAATATGAATTCGGGACCTTTATATAGAGGCAGTTGCTTTCCTGTCCTATATAGGATGTGGGTTCGAACCAGGTCTCGAAGCTGTTCCTGTCAATTTCCTTCTGGACAGCTCCTTTGATTTGGAGCCAAAGGTTCGATTTTTGTTTACTTTCCATTTAAGAGATTAAGATTTCCACAGATTTTTCCACAACTGTGGAAAACCTTCTGCTGTGCTGATTTGGAATTATGAAGAAGGCTTCGACATCATAGCACTACAGATAATCAATTTCAAGCGATGAAAAAATTTTTTTTAAAAATCAAACCCTATCCAGAATTTCGTCTGAAATCCACCATATGATTTGATGTCGAAGGGCTTAGAAAAGTCGGCAATTTCGAGCCGTTTCGCAAATTCTATGTGGAAGGGTAGTCCTAAGAAAAAGAATTCAAATCCGAAGCCATATGATCCAATAGCTTCAGCTTTTCTATAGGAAGGACGACCGATTGAATCAAATCCCTCAAAGGTCCAAAACTCTGCAGGATATCCTTTCAGTTTTGAACGTGTCATATCAAAGAAGGCCACGCCTCTGACAGGGCCTATTTGTCCGATGAGCGTCGAAGCGACGGATACCAACGGCAACCTAAATTCAAGGTTTGTGTACCATCCTTCATTGGCGATGATGTTGTAGTAATCGGCTGAACGGACTTGGTTGTTTCCACCATAATAAAGAAGATAGGGATTTTTTCCTCTACTGGCGAATCCATTGAAGCGGAGAGCAAATAATGTGTTTCCTCCGAGATAGAGATATTGCCGAAGGTCCAATTCAACGGTGGTGTTCTGAAGAAAGTTGCTGCTTACAGGGATGGACTGAGTAAGACTAAGCCTGAAGGTGTTCCCGGTCATCGGTCCATAGGAATTGAAACGGGTTGTCTCTCCTACAAGAGAAAAGGAAGCAGCCAGAGAATTCCCATTCCAGAAGTACTGAAATCCCTGGGTTCCACCCTGTTGAAAGAGATAAGGGTCAAAAAAGTCCTCTTCGTAGTTACCGAAGCTGAGACTAGCCTCCGCCCTATAGTATCTGTTGAAGGGATAATAGGCATCGAGACTGACACCTGAGATTGTCCTTGTAGCCATGGCATCACGGTAACTCAGATACTGGTAGTACATGGGATTTATATAGTTATAGGGGGCATAATAAAAGATTGTGTATTGGTAGGCGCTTGCCCCGTATTGTAAGCGACGCTTAAGGTTTGCGTAAGAAAAAACATAGGACCGGAAGCTTCTGACTTGGTAAGCCATGAGAATGAAATTGTAATCTCCCATCAGGTCGGAGAAAGAAAGAGCTGTTCCGCCATAGATCGATCCATCAGTTGAGATGATCGCACCTATGGGAGGCCTGTTGTTCAGGTAGAGTTGACCGATGCCCTTGTAAGGCTTGATTTTCTTCTCGTCTATAGCTACGGTAACGATGGGCTCAAAGCGATCAAATTCTTCTTCAAAATCCATATCTGCAAAGGTGACGGTTTCTACCAACTCTCCTTTTAACTCGCTCTTAAAAATCTGGAAAGCTCCTTTATTGAAAGAGGAAAAGAGGAGCGTGTTTGGCTCGTTGGCTAGCGGAGAGGGAAAAAAGTTGCCCGTTCTCACATCCGAATATTGTTTGAGTTCTCCTGTTTCAAGAGTTAGGGAGTAAATGTTGTAGGCTTCCCTCGTGTCTCCGACAAAAAAGAGCTCTTTGTCGTCTGACGAAAATTCAGGGGTGATGGTATTCCCTTGTCCGAAGGTCAATTGCGTTCTTTTTTTCAGATTATTGAGAGGAGAAATAAACAGCTTATCATAGGCATCTATCCGGATTGTGTAAGCCATAACCTCACCGCTGTGAGAGATGGTGGGAGCCTTCTCGAAAAGATCGTTCTTGGTTAGATTCACGACTTTTTCTGTTTTGAGGTTGAGTTTGAAAATGTCATGGATGCCTTCCTCGAAAGCCGTGAATAGGAGCTCCTCGCTATCAGGAAAAAAGCAGGGGGAAGAAGGCTGATCCTGCTGGATTTTAATATCC
>Ga0209636_10000338_pt1 | contig 44009 bp, 43 predicted proteins | sample DeeMarSWOR152_54_FD_187464 | JGI IMG/M metagenome (GOLD analysis project Ga0209636, IMG submission 187464) | Marine sediment microbial communities from White Oak River estuary, North Carolina - WOR-1-52-54 (SPAdes) (version 2) | ecosystem: Environmental > Aquatic > Marine > Intertidal zone >...
ACAGTTAGAGGACCAACAGGCAGCCAACCAACAATTACAAACACAATTGCAGGAAGAACAATCAATCAACGAGTATATCACAAAGATGGCGTACTTCTTTGGAGCAACAACTATACTTCTCGCAGCAGTGACAGGATTCCTCATCGTACTTTACAGAAAAACAAGAATCATAACACAACCTACAGCCTAATCACTCGAGACCATCGTCCAAATGGCGTGCCTCCGAGCAAAGTGGTGAGGCGACGATATTTGGAGCCTTGTAGATGAAGTATGCTGAAAACGACCTTTTTTTTCTAAACACCAAGAAATGAAAAAGTAGCAATTAAAATCACAGAAAAAATGATACACGCGCATAACTACCAAAACAACTAAATGTCCTAATGATAAACTGTAATTCACCATGAGCGACAAAAAACCGACTATGCCGATAGTGATATCAATCCTCGGTGGAATCATCTGGCTCATCTTTGTCTTGTTGCACAGTCTCTTCTGGTCGAAAAACTTCACGCTCTTCCAGAACGGTATCATAGGCCTAGTATCCTTCCTTGTGGTAGGATCTCTAATCGGACTGTTGTGGGCAGTCTGGGGCATTAGACAAAGTTAGATAGGTATGACATTTGCCTTTTTGCGCAGCGTCGTTCAACTTCTCAAGCAGTTTTTCTGGTTCAAGCTGATAGGGCGTCGAATGGAAGAGTTTTCAAAGCAATTTATATATGGACTATATGAGCTATCACGTTCAGGAGGAATGAGCGATGAAGGTTGCAGTTGTGGGAGTCGGTCAGACCCCTTTCAGTAGAAATTGTGGAGTAAGCATCCGAGAGCTATGCTTTGAGGCTTTTAAGGACGCTCTAGAAGACCTAAATCTTACACCTAAGGAGATAGAAGCCTCCATAATCTGTTCAGCCCCAGAGTACGATAGACAGAGGTCCCCAGCCGGACTAATAGCTGAATACCTCGGTCTAAACCCACAGCCAACATTTCTAGCGGAGTCCATCTGCTCCTCAAGCAGCACTGGAGTGAAAATTGCGTATAGCTTCATAAAATCCGGTCTCCACGACACAGTTGCAGTTATAGGCTTCCAAAAGATGTCAGAAATATCGTCGGCAGAGGTCCAAGAAAGAATGGGTAGAGGTGCAGACATACAGTGGGAATCACCTTTCGGCACGATGATGCCTGCCGGTTACGCGATGTGTGCCCGTGCACACATGCAAAAATATGGAACTACCGAAGAACAACTAGCAAAAGTCAAGGTCAAAAGCGGAAAATACTCGTTATTAAACCCGAAAGCTATGTATCGAAGAGCTGTAACCTTGGAAGAATGCCTAAAAGCCAGAGTAATAGCAAGCCCACTAAAGATGTTTGACTGCTGTGCAAACGCCGATGGAGCTTCTTGCATAATTTTAGCAAGTGAAGAGAAGGCCAAGAAAATAACGGACACCCCAGTTTGGGTTGAGGGAATAGGTGCAGCCTGCGATACACAATCCACTACAGGCAGAACCAACCTAACGGGTCTTAATTGCGCCATTGAGGCTGGAAAACAGGCTTACCAAATGGCTCATACAATGCCGAAAGACGTGGACGTGGCAGAGGTGCACGACTGCTTCACGATAGCCGAGATAATGGCATACGAGAACTTAGGATTCTGCAAACCCGGCGAAGGCGGCAAGCTAATTGAAGAATCACAAACCTACATAGGCGGCAAAATCCCTGTGAACATCGACGGCGGATTGCTATCCAAAGGACACCCAATAGGTGCCACAGGCGGCTCACAGATCAGAACAATCGTGCTCCAGCTCCAAGAAAAAGCCGGCAAAACCCAAGTAAGCGGCGCCGAAGTCGGTCTCGTCCATAACATTGGAGGCGTTGGATTGTACGGAAACGTGACAATACTCAGAAGGTGACCTCTTTGAGTTTCGAAAAGTTCGGAAAGATAGCCTACATCTCCGAGACAAAAGTAGCAGATTTCGTAAAGCATCTAGAGCAAGGAAAGATCATGACAACTAGATGCCGTAGGTGTGGACAAATCTACTTCCCCCCCAGGACCGATTGTCCTCGCGACCTGTCAACCGACATGAAATGGGAAGAGTTAAGCGGAAGATGCAAACTGCTCACGTACACAACGGCTCATTTCGCACCCACTGGCTTCCAAGACGATCTGCCTTATATCTTAGCATTAGCGCATTGCGAAGAAGGTGTGAAAGCGTATGCACGTTTGAACAAAGATATCAATGAAAACGAAATCCAAATCGGCATGAATCTTAGACTTACGCCGTTGAGGCTACCTAATGGCAGAATTACCTACGAGTTTAAAAAAGCGTAAGTCCAGTGCACAAAAGCATGAGGTAGGTTTTTGATATGCGCGCTCATGAGTCAACAAAGTTTGGTGTTGAAGGTCCCAACTACCCTTGGGAAGCAATACACGATACAGCCCTCCTCGCGGAAAAGAATGGATTCGACTCATACTGGATGCCTGACCACCTCGTGGCTACCGGGGTCAGGCGTTGGGACGCGCTAGAGGCTTGGAGCACACTTTGCGCCCTCGCGGTAAAAACCAAGAAAATTAAACTTGCCAGCGGTGTAAGCGACACCTTCCGTTGTCATCCCGCTGCTCTAGCTCAAAGAGCAGCAACCTGCGATATACTATCAAACGGCCGAGCAATACTTGGTATAGGAATTGGCGAAGCGATGAATCTGTTGCCTTTCGGCATCGCCTACGACAAGCCCGTCGGAAGAACGATTGAAGCAATTAAGATAATCAGAAGGCTTTGGAGCGAGGATTTTGTGGATTTTCAAGGAAAGTACTTCACACTGAAGAAGGCCTTCTTGCAACCCAAGCCCTCGGTGCCGATATCTGAAACAAAATATCGGCCAACTGTTCCAATCTTCATAGCTGCGAGTTCACCGAGAACTTTGAAGGTAGTAGCCAGATACGGCGATGGATGGCTGCCTGCAAACTTGACACCTAAAGAGTACAAAGATGACCTTGAAAAAATACGAGAAACAGCAAGAGATCATGGGAGAAATCCTTCCGCGATAGAACCTGCTCATTTCATGTACGTAGTGATCGCTAAGGATGCCGATACCGCTAAGAAGGCTATGATGTTATCTGGCAAGATGATGTTACTTTCGAGACCGAGAATACTTGAGAAGATTGGATTCCAGCCGCCAACGCATGACTTTGAAATGACATTTAAACTTGTTTTTCCAAGGGACGCTGAATCTTGGTTAGCGAAATCGAGGGAGCTACCAGATGAAGTTGTTGAAAAATCGCCATTCCTCTATGGGGCGCCAGATGACATAATAGACAAACTTGACAAATTCACCGAAGCTGGTTGTCGTCACTTCGTTATCAATTTTCAAGTCTCACCAAAGATTCTAAAGGAAACTTGTCATCTTTTCGCTGGAAAAGTCATACCATACTTCAAGGCGAAGTAAGTCGAGGGAAAACTATACCAAAGACATCGCTTGAAGTCATGCGCGCTTCTCACTCTTTTAAGGCTCGCTTGTAAAAATTATACCATCTGACAAAAGTAGCCCTTCGCCTCTCAGGATTTGTATACGCATAGAAGCTTGGAAAACCATCGTATTCCGCTACTTCTTTTTCGGTGAAACCGTTGTCTATTAACTCCTTTATTATTGCAGTTGCGTCTTCAAAAAAGCTCAAGTATACATCAACTTCTTCAATGTCGCAAACTGATCCATGTCCTGGAACAATCTTCTCTATCTTTAATTTCTTGAATAGTTTCAAAGTGTCTATCCATTCCGTTGGGTTGCATGTTTTGTCCCCACCCCATGGAAATTCCTTTGCAAAGATCAAGTCTCCGCAGAAAAGGATTCGGTCTTTTGGAAAATAAACAATGGAAGAATCCGCTGTATGACCACCAACACGCGTTATTTCTATTGAGAAATCGTTGTCTTTAAGACCAAGGGTGTCTTCAAATGTTATTGTTGGAAATGTCATTTCTAAATCCTTTAACTCAGCGAGTTCTGGTCTCTCTTCTATTTCAGAATCTTTCAATTCAAATGTACGTGCTTCCTCTTGCATGCATTTCAGCAGTTTAAGGCTTGAGATTATTCGGCAGTCCTTAAAAACTTGATTCCCAAAAACATGGTCCGCGTGGTAATGAGTTAGAATAAGTTTTCGAATAGGTGATTTTATCTGTGCTTCTAAAGATTTTCTGAATTTCGCGGCAGTGGATGGAAACATCGTTGAATCAATTACAACAGTGTAGCTCAGCAGTTCTATTGCTCCGATGTTTCCTCTGCCTTCGCCACGTGTGTCGGCGAAGGTCCTTTCACTAAGCCGATTTGCCTTCATTAAGATTCCCTCTTTAGAGGAAAAGAAAATAGGGTTGGCTAACTAGAAGAGTAGGTCTTTGTTGACCCATTCTGGGAACCATTTGTAATATTCTAGAGGTTTTGCTTCCTTTAGTCCTTCATAGGTTGCCTTTGCCAGTGCTATGTTGCCCCGTCTATCTTTATACAGCTTAGCGAAACCTTTAGCTTCAAGTGATGTCAATAGTTTGACCAGTTGTTCGTCATGAACGCCAGCTAGTTTCTCTTTCATGTCATCTTTACTCATGAAAATTCCAGGGTTCACACGGTAGTCTTCCGCCAGCATTTCTAGCAGGTTTTTCTCGTTGATTTCATTTATGATTACTGGCTTTGTGGTTGAGATAGGTATACCCAGTTTTGGATGCATTTGTCGATGAGGCATTTTTAACTCGTCCCTCATTGCTCGTATTCCTTGTCTGAAGAGAACCATTCTCATGACCTCGCTTGTGCCAGCGCCTAGTTGATTTACTTTGGCGTCTCGCATGAAAGTTTCCAAAGGATAGAACCTAGTCCAACTGTCTCCACCCATCACTTGTTGTGCATCCATGACCAGTCTTTCGTAGGCTTCTGAAGCGTAAAGTTTAGCCAAGGTTGCTTCCATTACGGCTTCTGTTTTCGTGTCCATTATGTATGCTGAGTAATGGGTGAGAAGTCTGGCGGTTCGCAGCCTCGCTAACATGTCTGCAATCTTGAACTGATTTACTTCAAACTCGATTGTGGGTCTGTCAAACTGCAGACGTCTTTGAGCATGTCCAACCGCGTATTTGATTGACTCACGCATTGGACCCAGCATTCCAGCTGCGAAAAGGTTGCGTTCGAAGTTGAGCCCATCTACCAGCACTTTCCAACCATCGCCTTCCGCTCCAAGTCTGTTTTCAACCGACACTTGTGCATTGTCGAGGTTCAGGTAGCCGTTAAGTTCGCCTATCCAGCCGCCGAGTTCATTGATTCTTTCCACCGTAAAGCCTGGTGTGCCCTTTTCTACTATGAAGGCGCTTAGGTGACGATATTTAGCTCTGTCTTCTAGACGGTCACTCGTTTTAGCATAGACACAGTACATGCCAGCAACACCAGCGTTGGTGATGAACCGTTTCTTTCCATTCAGCACGTATTCGCTGCCTTCCAGTTTGGCAGTTGTCTCTATCCCCGCCGCATCGGAACCAATAGCGGGTTCAGTTATGCAGATGGCACCAAGCATTCCTTTAACGATCTTAGGCAACCAACGCTTTCGCTGCTCTTCAGTGCCGAATTTTAAAAGCTGTTCTACTCCGCCGAACAAGGTTACCGAGTAGGCGCTAACCAGTGCAGAGCATATACGGCTTAACTCTTCAGCTACAATACAGCAACCCATCACGCCGACGTCTATGCCCCCGTAGGCTTCAGGTATAGGCGCGCCAAACCACCCTTTATCAGCAACAGCCTTCAGCAGGTCTGCTGGAAACTCCTTTGTCCACGCTATTTCTTCTCCGCGAGACAGGTTTTGATCCGCAAACTTTCGAGTTTCTGCAGCCAGCTTCTTCTGTTTCTCATCCCACCAAGGGTAAATCTCCATCATTTTCCACTCCAAGCAAGATAAACAAGTAAACTCTTCAACGACACTTAAAACTTTGCTGGGTTTGTCCGATTAGAACGTTTATACTTGAAGGTATGCAAAAGCTCTATTAATTGAAAATGAGCATTTCTTACGGGATTTACATGACCATAACTCAAGAGTTCAAGATCAAAAAAATAAGAAAAAGAGATGGGAGAATAGTTGACTTCAACCCCGATAAGATTGCAGAAGCCATATGGAAAGCAGCGAGATCTATTGGGGGCAAAGACCGAGCGCTGTCAGTGAAGCTGGCTGAACAAGTTGTGGAGGCACTTGAAAGAGAGCTTCAGCCGAGCGAAGTTCCAACCGTCGAGCAGGTTCAAGACCTTGTTGAAAAAACCCTTATAGAAAAGGGACATGCGAAGACCGCCAAGGCTTATATTTTGTATAGGCAGAAGAGGGCTGAAATAAGAAAGGCCAAAGCTTTATTGGGTGTTGTAGATGAGCTTAAGCTTCCTTTAAACGCGATTCTTGTGCTTGAAAGGCGCTACTTAAGGAAGGATGAAAATGGCAGAGTAATAGAGTCAACTGCTCAACTATTTAGAAGAGTCGCAAAAGGCATCGCTGCCATAGAAAAGCGCTATGGAAAAAACGAGGCAGAAATAGCGAAGCTTGAAGAAGCCTTCTATACGATAATGACGAATCTTGAGTTCATCCCAAACTCGCCAACACTTATGAATGTTGGCACCGACCTTGGGCAACTCAGCGCTTGCTTCGTTTTGCCTGTTGAAGACTCGATTGAAAGCGTATTCGACACCCTAAAGGCCACCGCTTTAATTCACAAAACTGGTGGTGGAACAGGCTTCTCCTTCTCGAAGCTAAGACCACGAGGCGATGTAGTCCAAACCACGGGAGGCATTGCGTCAGGTCCAATATCATTTGCCAAAATTTTTGACACTGCAACCGAGGTCATAAAGCAGGGAGGACGAAGACGGGGAGCCAACATGGGTATTCTACGCGTGGATCATCCAGAAATTTTGGACTTTGTTGTTGCCAAAGAGAGGGAGGGCATCCTCCGCAACTTCAACATTTCGGTTGCTGTGACAGACAAGTTCATGGAAGCTCTGGAAAAAGATGCAGAGTTTGAGCTGGTTAATCCCAGAAATGGAGCTGTTGCTGAAACCCTAAAGGCTAAAGTCATCTGGAATCTAATAATTATGATGGCTTGGAAAAACGGTGAACCAGGTGTAGTTTTCATAGACACGATAAATCGGCATAATCCAACTCCTCTGCTCGGAGAGATTGAAGCAACTAATCCTTGTGGTGAACAGCCTCTCTTACCATATGAATCCTGCAACCTAGGAAGCATCGATGTCAGCAAGTTTGTAACCGACGAGAAGAAGATCGACTGGAATCATCTAAAAGATGTTGTAGGGCTGGCTGTGCGATTCCTCGACAACGTCATAGATGCCAACGCTTACGTTCTGCAGCAAATAGAGAAAATTACAAAGGGAAACCGCAAAATAGGCTTAGGAATAATGGGATTCGCCGACATGCTCATCAAGCTTGGCATACCCTACAACTCGGAAAAAGCACTTGAAACCGCTGAGCAGCTGATGAAGTTCATCACTGATGAAGCAAGAAAAATGAGCATGGAATTGGGCGAAGAAAAACGAAGCTTTTCAGGCTTTAAAGAAAGCGTTCTAGCAAAAAACTATCGAGCAATGCGAAACTCCACTGTGACAACGATTGCTCCAACAGGAACAATAAGCATAATTGCAGGTTGCTCGCAGGGAATTGAACCCCTCTTCGCCATCAGCTACGTACGTGAAGTTGCTGAAAGCCTAGGCAGAAGCCTCATCGAAGTTAACCCGATATTCGAAACAACCGCATTGAAGGATGGCTTCTACAGTGAAGAATTAATGAAAACAATCGCAAGGAAAACAGCGGTTCAAGACGTGAAAGAAATTCCAGAGCTCGTTCGAAAACTCTTCGTAACCGCTCATGACATCAGCGCCGAATGGCATGTTCGCATGCAGGCGGCATTTCAGAAATACACAGACAACGCGGTTTCGAAAACTATTAACTTCCCGAATTGGGCGACACCTGATGATATTGAAAAGGCGTTTTGGCTTGCCTATAAGCTAGGATGCAAGGGGATAACTGTCTACAGACATGGAAGCAGACAAGTACAAGTTCTGCGACCAATCGAAAGCGAGGGCACAGTTGCAGACTACAGCAAAGTCTGCCCAACATGCGATTAGCTCTAACCTACTTTGTCTGTCCTATTAAAGGAGTTTTCTGAATGACTAGAAAATGGGGCACCATATACTTATACACAGGCGAAGGCGCTGGAAAAACAACCAACGCTTTAGGCTTGGCGCTCAGATGCCTGGGTCACGGCTACAAAGTGGTAATAATTCAGTTTCTAAAATGGTGGAAAACCACAGGTGAATACAAGTTCAGAAAGAAGTTCCCGTCTCAATATCAAATCTTTCAGTTTGGAAGAAAAGATTGGATTGGACTCGACAAGCTAAATGAAAGAGACAAAAAGCTCGTAGAAGAAGGATTGGAGTTCGCCAAGAAAATCGTTAAAACAAAGCCAAGACTGCTTGTTCTGGATGAAATCAACCTTGTATTACACTGTAATCTCTTAGAAGTTGACGAGGTGATTGAATTTTTGAAAACCGTGCCCAAGCAGACCAGCGTTGTGTTGACTGGACGTTACGCGCCCAGGGAACTTGTTGTATTCGCCGACTTCGTTAATGAAATCTTAGACATAAAGCATCCGAAGGAAATTCCGACGGTGAGAGGAATCCAGTACTAAAGGAAATGCAACATGACCAAGCAAGCCAAGAAAAAGACAGATTGGCACCTTAAGGAGCTAATTGAAAGATCTCAGCAGATAGCTAACTCGAAAGGCTTCAAAGTTTCCTGGAATAATGCGCCGACTTACCTAATGTTGATTGTTACAGAGCTTTCTGAAGCTATGGAACAGTGGAGAGATGACGACAGAGAAGGGTTTAAGGAGGAAGTAGCAGATTCGTTCATTCGGCTTTTCCATCTAGTCGGCGACTTAGGGCTCAAAGAGGGAATCATAAGGAGCATACTGGACAAGCTGAGATATAACGAAACCAGACCCTACAAACATGGAAGAGCTAGATTATAGAGTTTCAACCTTTTCAGAACTTCTTACTTAGAACTCTCCACAATTCTTCTTTTACGGGTTCGGTCAAATCCAGCATGGTTCCGTTTTTCCTCAGGATATTAGATCCTTTGCTCTTGTCTACTGTCTCACCCACAATAGAAGCGCTAATGCCCTTTTCCCTAAGAGCAGCCACGATTTCCTTAGCTTTTTTCGGATGAGCTGAGATTATCAATGCTCCCGAACCTATGGTTCTAAGGGGGTCGATTTTCAAAGCTTGACAAATCAGCTTTGTCTCTTCATAAACTGAGATCTTCTTTTCATACGCAACTATGCCAACGTCGGATGCCCAAGCAATTTCTTGAAGCCCCGCAGCAACTCCCCCTTCAGTAGCATCATGCATCGCGTGAACTCCTCCAACCTTGACCGCAGTTAAAGCGTCTTCCACCACGCTAACATTTCTGATGAACCTTTGAGCATTCTTGATAATTCTTGAGTTAATCTTTCTCTGGAGCGGTTCAGCTAATTCTCTTGATAGGATGGCCGTTCCTTCGATAGCTGCGCCTTTGGTTACAATAACATGATCGCCGACTTTTGCTCCACTTGATTGTACAAGCTTGTCCTTTTCAGCTTCACCCATAGCGGTTGCAACTATGATTGGTCTTTTGATGCTTGGCGTTACTTCACTGTGTCCACCTACAATAGCGATGCCTAACTCCTTTGCTGCCTCGTCAATTTGTTGAGTTATATGTTTCAGCTTTGCAGAGTCTATGTTGTTGGGAAGAAGAAGCACAATGAGCATCCAGAGCGGTTTAACTCCTCGAGTTGCAATGTCGTTGGCAACGATGTTAACTGCCAACCAACCGATGTCTTCCACAGCGCCAGTTATGGGGTCCGAGTGGACAACAAGAACCTTATCCTTAAAATCAATCACCGAAGCGTCTTCTCCAATCCTTGGACCAAGAATCACACGAGAGTTAGCGGCTCCCAAACAGCTGAAAACAAACTGCTTCAGCATATCTGGTTCAAGTTTTCCAACAGACAGCGATTGCCTAGTCATATTTAACCTCCAATGTTAATGCTAACCATTGTTTTTTGGAACTTAAAAATTGAACATCTCAGGATAGGCTTTCAACTTTTGAGGGAAGGTAAGTAACGCCATATTGCCCTCACTATTGGAAGAGCCACTATGAGACCAACTGTCATTTGACCAATATTCACGGGAATTTCAGCTACAGCTAATACTCCAAGAAAGAACTGCTGATAGAGAAAGTACCCAATTATCATTAAGGAGCCTCCAAGGAGAGTTGAGAAGACAAACCAGCCGAATTCTGGCTCCAAAACAAACCCCGTTAACGAGATTAGCAGTATAACTAAAACTCCCAACGAATACCAAAATTCCTTTGGAACAAAAAGATTCAAAGTGGGGATTTCAGGAGGCGGAAAGCCGATGTATAGCTCTACTGATCCGCTGTAGTAGAGAGATCCTATTGTGCCTAGCGAGACTCCTGCGATTAAGCCAAAGGTGACAGTAAAGACTTTCCATTGAAGTTTGGAACCAAACTTTAGTCTCCTTTGGGTGAGTAAGCCCACAACGGCACCCTCACATGCCTTTATAACGAGAGTCGCTGCGGCGTAATGGGGGTAACCCAAGAAAAGATCGGCAAGCATGGAGCCGACGCCTCCAGCGAAAGCACCAACCAGTGGGCCGAAAAGTAACGCGGTGGTATAAACCATGGTTTCGCCAATGTTAAAAAAGCCCTCTGTGTGTGGAACGTAGATGGAGAAGATTACCGTCGCTACAAATACGAGGGAAGTGAAAATTGCTGTGGCGGATAGTCGTATTGTTGTCGACGCGGTTGTTCGGCGTTTCATACTAATCGCCTCTCTATTTAGTATAGTTGTAACTATACTAAATTACCATTTAAGTTTTTTGCATAAACTTAGAGAAATGCCTTCAATTTGTCAATAGAATGTAAAACTCCTTTTCCACGTGTGGTGATTTTGAAATACTTTCTTCCCTTCTCTTCATAGGCGATTATCATTCCCTTTCTTGAGAGTTCGTTCAGATGCTGATAAATGGCACTGCGTGTCATTGTTTTTCCAAGTTTCTTCCATAGGTCATAACCATACGTGTCCTTTCTGCTTAAGATGCGCAGAATCTTTTCTTTAGTGCTCAGTTCCAAGCCGACGACGGCTGTTTTTCGCTTTTTGGTTAAGGCTTGTAGGACATCTGTGGCTTTCAGTCCGCTTCCAGTTATTAAGCATACAACTTTGTCTTTTTCGTCTATGATGTCTTGTTGGACAATCTTTTTCAATGCTGCTATTGTTGCTGAGCTTGCAGGTTCTGCAAAAATTCCTTCCAGTCGGGCGATTTCTTGTTCGGCGGTAATGATTTCTGAGTCGGTTACTGAAATAGAGATTCCGTTTGATTCTTCCAAAGTTTCGAGAGCCCATGCTCCGTTAAGAGGGTTGCCTACAAGAATAGCTAGGGCGTGGGTAACCGGCTTTTGAGCAACTGTTGGCTTTGGCTTATGTTTTAGATGTGCTTTCACTATGGGCGAGCAGCCTTTCGCTTGCACGCCGACCATTCTTGGCAGTTTATCGATCTTTCTTAATGTTTGGAGTTCTTTGAAGCCTTTCCAGATGGAATGTATAGTGCCGCCACTTCCCATGGAGACGATGAGCCAGTCTGGTACTCCAAATTGCTCCACGATTTCAAAGGCAATTGTCTTTTGAGCCTCAATTATGAGAGGGTTTAGCTCAGCTGTGGCTTGATACCAACCTGTTTCCTTCTGTAATGATTCCGCCCGTTTGATAGAGTCATCTACGAATTCGCCGTGTTCTTCGATAACGGCGTCGTAGATCAGCATTTGAGCTAGCTTTCCCATGTCCACTATCTTTGGAACAATTATGTGACAGATGAGTCCTGATTTGGCGCAATAAGCAGCCAATGAAGCGCCAAGGTTGCCGTTTGAGGCGCAGATTACATAATCAAACTTCAAGTCGAGTGCATTTGAAACTATTAGCGCTGCACAACGGTCTCGGAAAGAATTGGTTGGATTTCGCGTCTCGTCTTTAAGATAAAGAGTCTTCAAGCCTTGTTTTTCTGCGAGACGTTCAGCCTTGTGTAAGGGTGTGCCTCCTTCACCCATAGTGACGAGAGTTTTGACTTCTGGAAGTAACCGCTTATACCTCCAGAAACCGAACGAGTCGGTGAATTTGATCCTGCTTAGTCTTTTGAAATCGTAAGTGTATTCAAGAAGACCTCCGCACTTTTCGCATTGAAACCGTGGAGGATAAGGCTCGTAAGATGCTGAACATTGACTGCAACGGAGAATTGCCATTCTTCTAGGCTCCATCATGTAAATTGGTTTATTCTAGACTTTTCTTTATCGGTTAAAAAATAACGCCTAAGAAGTTAAAAGTTGAGTTATAAGAGACTACTTATCATCTGTTTATGCATCGGAGAGAAAACAAGTTTGAAAATTCGCGACTTGAAGCCTGGTATGAGCAATGTAAATATCAAAGTTAAAGTTGTCAGCAAGGCTGAGGTTCAGCGAGTCACCACTGGCAGAGGCATTGAACATGAAATACAAGAATTGAGGGTTGAAGACGAAACTGGCCCGATTACGCTGGTTCTATGGGATGACAAGATATTACCGTTTGAAGTTGGAGACTTATCTCAGATTGAGAATGGTTTTGTCACGTCGTTCAAGGGAGACTGGAGAATAAACGTTGGAAAATATAGCGAAATAACCAAGGTCTGAATTTTTTCCTAGATCGGCAATCATATCCAAGATGATCTTCGAATGTATAGAGAACCTTGACTTTTCTTTTTTTATAAGGAAAGTTTGTCTACTTTTTGCGGTCTTCTAGCCAATGAAACATGTTCATTCGTTCTTAATTCACCAGTATACTGCACTTCACCGCTTATATTACAGTAAGACTCGATGACAATGGTTTCGCCATAAATGTTTTCCGCGTGTGCCCCTCTTCTGAGTTGAACCTTCTTTCCGTAAATGTCCTCTACATGTGCATCTCTACTGATAATGACCTCATCTGCCCTTATCAATCCACGAACCTTACCTCTTCTTCCTATCTCAACATAACGTGCAGCTATACCTTCAACTGTTTTTATAGAACCGCCAACCTCAACGCGGTCTTCCGCCGTAGCTTTTCTTGAGCATAATACCCCGCCTACCTCGATGTTTTTTGCTGAAATTTCCTCGTGTACTTCTACTTTGCCTCCTACTTCAAGGCTTCCAGAAAGCTTCAGCGACCTGCCCACTTCTACTTTGCCTCCTACTTCTACTTCGTTGCCTTCGGCGGAACCAGTTATCGCTACTTTGCCTCCCACATCGATGTCTTTGAACTCTAAATCTCCTTCGACTTTAAGTGAGCCACCAACGTTTATGTTGCCACCTTTACTTTTGCTGACCAGTCGAACCGTTCCGCCCACGCTTATTCGTTCAAATTCTAATTGGTCCTTTGACTGGAAGCTTCCTCCCACTTCTACTTCACGAATTTTCCCGCCTCCAACTTCCGCCGTGCCTCCTACATCTAATTTTGCGATGTCAACTCTAGACTCGATTGACACACTTGCGCCTACATCTATTTTTTCCGCCTCTACTTCTCCTTTGGCCTTGAAGCTTCCGCATACGTCTATGTCTTCAACTTTTACATTACCATCTATCTTCAGGCTTCCACAAACATCAACCTCTTCAGCCGCTAAATCCTTTGTAACATACAGAGTGGCATCTACACCAACACGTTTTGCAGTCATTTTCCCATAGACTTCCAAGTGACCATCTTCCACTTTAACGTCTTTTCCTATTTCCAGGTCTCCATGAATAGTTACGTTATCTTCGGCCTCTAGGGCTTCTGCTGAGAGGTTGCACTCAAAAGTGTTGTCACCTTCACAGTAGACTGTGCCAGAAATCTTCACTGTGGACGGTGTCCCTGTTCCCTCGATGACTGCACACCTGCCCACTATCAAATCTCCTTCAACAAAATCCAATTTTGTCTTACTTCTTGAAGGAACAGAAATTCTCCTGCTCATTGTAATGCCTCCAACATAGAGAGCTGTATCTTGGAGACTTAAAAAGGGAACTCACATTATGTAGTCACAACTTGTTACTACATTATGAGTGTTCTTCACGAGAGCGTCGATCTGTGATTCGTGAAGTACTCATGAAAAAAATGTAGATACACGCGGTGATCTTCCTCATTTCCTGAATCCCCCTGAAGTGTCCACACTGGAACAAGGTTGAATGAATCTTCTGCACCATGAGTTAGTTCATATTGAGATGTTACATAAGCTATAAATACCTAAAGAAATATTTTGAGGGTATCTAGGGTGAGATCGATTGACAAGAAAGATCGCTACTGGAATCAGCGGCTTAGACGAGCTGGTAGGCGGTGGTTTCCCGGAAGGAAGGGTCATTTTGACTATCGGGGGACCGGGCACTGGCAAGACCATCCTATGCAGCCAATTCTTATACAAAGGAATCTATGAAAATCAGGAAAATGGAGTTTTCGTAAGCCTCGACGAAAGTAAAGATCACTTCTACTCTGAAATGCGACAATTCGGATGGGATTTCAAGAAAGCAGAGAATGAGAGAAAATTTGCCTTCTTAGATGCTACGCGAATGTCACGGGTTGCTGCGCTGAAAGAGAAGCTTTATAAAGAAGAGTCTCGCAGCTTGCGCGGCAGGAAACTGTCTATCGATAGGCTAATTGAAGATCTGCAGGCAATGATCGTTACAACTAAGGCGAAAAGGGTTGTCGTGGACACTTTGGCAGCACTTACGTACCGATTTCCAGATCCTATAGAACGAAGGACTGCAGTTGTGGATCTGATTGAATCTCTGGCTGATTTGGGAGTTACCAGTCTTGTGACGACAGAATTAGGGTATTTGGGTCTTGAACGAAACGCCTTGGAAGAAGAATTTCTGGTTCACGGGGTTATCATGATGCAAACTCTGTTTTCAGGAGGTACAACAACGAGAGCGATACAAGTCGAAAAAATGAGAGAAGCCAAGGTCAACCCGAGCCTTGTGCCATATTCAATAGATCAGAATGGCGTTCAGGTCTTTCCTAATATGCCGTTATTCGGGGAGAAGTAGACCGAAAAAGAACTCTGAGAACAAGCGTTTAGACCTTATAGCTACTTTTTCTCCTCTTTTATGATTTCAGTCTTTCTTATCCTAGTGGCAACTTGCTATCCAGATATCTCTGATTAAGCATTTTCCTGATCTTCAGGAATTTTTCTAAACCTCTTTCGGTTTCTTTCTCGTAGATGTTGACCTCTCCTTCGAAAAGACCTAGAATCGCATGAACTTCCTGTGGAGGATGCATCTGGGGGGTCATCACTGCGAGCGTGGTGAAGGCTCTTGATTTCAGTTCTGGAAGGAGTCCAGTCAACCATCTCCTAGTAGAAACAGCGTGATGTTGCAGTAAGACGTCCGAGACGGTTTCAATGCAAACCCGTTTTGGGCCACCTATTGACGTGTCTAACCTTCGAAAAGCTGAACTCAAAGCAATGCTGATGTCGGTTAGGTTTTCCACACCTTTCAGTTTGAATACGTTTGGTAAGTTTTCTATCATTGTGTCTGCTTGAGGATTGCATATGAAAAGATAGAAGTTTCGCTGAAATTCTTCTGCCAAAGCTCTTACTCCACTAGCCTCTCTAGTAACGTAAAATGTGATTTGACCCTTTTTCACCCCTGCTTCCAGAAATCTCTTAACCATTAAATCTCTTTCATCGCATGAAGGGGATGTCAGTATGACCGCGTAGTTTTCAGGTATTCCACCAAGCAACAAATTATCAAGATCTTTGTATCCTGTGGTGACACGGTTTGGAAGAACAACTTCTGGAATCTTAATCTTTACAGGTTCTTCCAACGCGGCGAAGAACCTTCGCATTTGCTTGAATGTTTTCAGATATTCTAGTCCCCACTTTGTTGTTGCGTATTTCTTGGAGTCGCCTACTGTTCTTTCTCTTATGAATCCATGTGAGACTAGAAAATTCAATTCTTTCTTTGCTCTATCCACTGGCAAGTTGGCTCCATAAGAAACTCGAGTTAAAGAGCACAACCCCTTCATTGAGATAACCTCTATTATGTCTGCGTATATGTCATATTTTGTCCTTCTTCGCTCACTTGACAAAAGTTGATTCTCTCCAACTTTTAATCATTGTAAACTCCTAATAAAGTTTAAAAATGGAAGGGCAGAGCAGGATTTGCGCGTGCTGCAATAGAATATACTGGCTCCAAGCTTAACTGTTTATATGACTACACAACACAATCTAATTGGCAGCGGTGGAAACATGATAGTTAGATTAGACCATATAGCCATTGCAGTTAGCAAACTTGATGAAGCTCTACGAATTTATCAGAATATTTTAGGCTTGAAACTTGAAAAAACAATGATTGTTGAAGATCAAAAGATAAAACTGGCATTTCTTTTGGCTGGTAAAACAAAAATTGAATTACTCGAAGCCACAGCACCAGAAAGCGCAGTAGCAAGGTTTATTGAGAAAAAAGGTGAAGGCATACATCACATAGCCTTCAAGGTTGCAAATATAGAAGGCTTCCTTAAACAGTTAAAAGAAAAAGGAATGACTCTCGTAGACGAAAAACCAAGAGTTGGAGCAGAGGGCGGAAAAATAGCCTTTCTGCACCCTAAAAGCATCAAGAACGTGCTGATAGAGCTGTGTGAATAGCAGAGTGTATAAGGATACCGAAGATTAAAGAAAAGCTTCAAACATTATAGTGTGTCCAAAAACAAGGCATGTGTGTCGTTATGAAGGTTGTTCCTAGAACTAAGGTGATTTATAGCTTTAGTCCTTCACATAAGCCGGTTGAAAACATAAAATCTGAAGAACTAGTGTTGTTTGAAACAGAAGATGCTCTGGGAGGACAGATCAAAACAGAAGATGCTTCCTTAAACGAGCTTGACTGGTCCAGAGTCGACGGAGCAACGGGTCCTGTGTTTGTTGAGAACGCGGAGCCAGGGGACACTCTCATCGTGGAGATATTAGACATAAAAGTCGAGGAAAAGGGTGTGATCGTTACAGTTCCCAAATATGGAATCTTAGGAGAAAAACGGTTTAACTCTTCTACAAAGATAGTTGAGATAAGCAACGGATACATTCATTTCGATGAAAGCATTCGTATCAAAGCAAATCCTATGATAGGCACGATTGGTTTGGCTCCAGAATCAGGTGAAATTCCTTCGGGCTCTCTAGGTAAGCATGGTGGAAACATGGACATAAAGGAGTTAAGAGCTGGCACCAAGCTTCACTTGCCAGTATTCGTCGAGGGAGCGTTATTTGCGGCTGGTGACGTTCATGCAGTTCAGGCGGACGGAGAGCTTTGTGTTTCCTCAATTGAAGTGGCTGGAGAAGCCCTCCTGAAATTCAGCCTTGTGAAAGGTAAAAAGCCTGAATGGCCAATACTTGAAACCCACGACTGGTATGCAGTCCTAGCTTGCGGGGACACGCTGGATGAGGCCGCTACGTTTGCAGCTGAGACTGCGGTGGATGCTTTAATGCGAGAATATAACTGGGCCTTCGAGAAGGCATACATGTTTGGAAGTCTCGTCGTCAATCTCGAAATCAACCAGGTGGTAGATCCGAAAAAGGGAGTAAGAGCTGTTATCTCAAAGGATTTTATATCCCTTGACAGCTTGCTGGCTTGAAGGTGTTAATATCGTTGATATAGAGCACAGATAGGTGTGAATATTTGAAATTTGTACGGTTTGCTTATGCGGACAAGGAGCACTACGGAGTCTTAATCGAAAATGAGAAAATCTTGTCTTTGTCTGCTATTTCTTCTAATGAATGGTTTATTCCTAATAGTCTGGAGGAACTGATTGCGCTGGATTCTCAAACAATTGATAAGATTGAGTATTTTTTTATGAAAGTGCGTAAAAATTATGGCAAAAGTGTCATTTACAACTTAAATGAAGTAGTGCTTTTGGCGCCAATTGATTGTCCTCCAAAGATCATATGCCTAGGACTCAACTACTACGATCACGCAGCCGAGCAGGAAGCCGAAATCCCAAGCGAACCCGTGATTTTCATGAAACCGCGCACGGCAATAACAGGGCCGAATCAACCAATAGTCAAGCCAAGCTTCGTCAAGCGTCTCGACTACGAAGTTGAACTTGCAGTTGTTTTATGTAAGAAGGGCAAAAACATACCGGTTGAAGAGGCTAAAGGTTACATTTTTGGTTATACAGCCCTTAACGATGTTTCAGCCCGTGACATTCAATTCAAGGATAGACAATGGACTCGTGGAAAAAGCTTCGACACTTTCGCTCCCATTGGGCCATGTATAACCGCGGCGAATCAGATAAAAGATCCAAGCAATTTGCGGTTACGGACCTGGGTAAATGATGAGTTACGTCAAAACTCTTCTACTAAAAACATGGTGTTCCATGCTTACGAAGTTGTTCATCATTTAAGTCGAGTAATGACTTTAGAGCCATGTGACATCATTGCTACCGGAACACCAGCGGGTGTAGGTGTATTCATGAAGCCGCCTAAGTTTCTGCAACCTGGCGACAAAATTAGAGTTGAAATTGAAGGCATTGGAAGTCTTCAGAATGAAGTTATAGAGGAAAACGATGAGCAGAGAGTGCCGTAGTGGTTAAGGTCATTAAAGGTTCTATAAAACCACCATCAAGTTTTTACTTGTAAACGAGTTAATACAACAGCGTTTCGAGAATTTGAAGGTGAATATGCGGTGAATACTGAAGAGATTATGCAGTTATCTCTGAATCTGTCAGGCTTAAAGGAAGTTCCAGAAGACAGCGCCATATATGTGAGCGGCGGCGACATTGAAAGGATCTTGTTTGGCATAGATGCTGGTGTTTCAGAACTCTTGCTTGCAAGACAGTTGGGTTGTGATGCCGTTATTGCTCATCATCCACAAGGTGAGACGGCAGTCATAAATTTCTTTCAAGTTTTCAAAAGACACATTCAACAAATGGTTGCGGCAGGGATTCCATTAAAAGAAGCGGAAAAAGCTGTTAGAAAGAGACTTGAAGAATTAGAGGTGGAAGCGCATGCACGAAATTATGGTCTTGCAGTTGATGTTGCAAAGCTTTTGAATATGCCTTACATGAACATACACACGCCGTTAGATGAAGTTGGAAGAAAGACGATGAGTGAAAAAATCAACAGTAGAATCCGAAAAGATTCCACTGTGCAAGATGTGGTTTGTGCTTTGAAAGAGCTTTCTGAATTCAAGAACGCAGTTACTGAAATTAAGATTCGTTTAGGAAAAGCTGAAAGTCCAGCTGGAAAAGTTGTGGTGTCGCATGGTGCTGGAACGAATGGCGGTTATGAAATTGCAAAGACATATTTCAAACATGGTATCGGAACAATTGTATATATTCACATAAGACCTGGAGATTTGGATAAACTGAAGGCTGAAAAAAATGGAAACCTCATAGTCACCGGACATATTGCAAGTGATTCTGTGGGCATAAATCCGTTAATTCTTGAACTTGAGAAAAGAGATATTTCAGTAACAAGAATTGGAATTGTTTCAGGTTAGAAAAAGAATCTGTTATGATATATAGTATATGCAAAGGTTCCAATCCGAGGATGCATATTAGGCGCACAGTAGAGGGAAACTTAGATGAAGATAGTGCCTCTTGAACAAGCCTTAGAGCCCATTTTCTGGAAACACGTAAACCAAGACATTCCTTATTACTATTTCTTCGCTTTTGATTGGAAATATAACAGAAAAGAAACAAAAATTCTGCTGGCTCTAGAAGAAAACCGGATTGATGGAATGATGCTGGTTTTCAGGAAGAGCATAGTTCAGTTAAGGGGAAGCTGTGAAGCCGCAAAAGCTCTTTTAGAAAGATTAGATTTGCAGAAAGTCGAATTACAGGCACTAGAGCAACATAAACAGCACATTCTCAAGAAGTACAAGTCAACAGTAAGCCACGAAATGATCCTTATGGTACTTCATGAAGGAGAAGAAAGGCTTCAGATAAAACATCCAACAGTTAAATTAGATGCCTCTGACGCCGGGCGAATTGCCACAATAATGAAACAGGCTGATCCCGAATTTTGGGAAACACAAACAAGTCAACAAATCGCTGAGCGCATGAACAGTTTGAATTGGCTTGGAATAAAGATTAATGGAGAGCTTGTTTCAATTGGCAACGCACATCTAACTGAATGGGGAGGCCATATTGGAGTTATTGCAACACATGAAGATCACAGAAATAAGGGCTATGCCACATCCATAGTGTCCGAGCTAGTCAAGCAAATTCTAGGAAGATTGTCGATCGCGATGATTTACGTACTAAGCGACAATACGCCAGCAATTCGGGCATATGAAAAAGTTGGATTCAAACCCTACAGAACATACTTCTTTATGAGAGGAGAAAAACATTAGTTCTTTGTTGTCCAGAAATCTGTTTTGATGATTCTATCGCAAATATACTAGAAATGTGTAGAGACTGATGACGGCGCGAACTCAGAAGGAGCCGAATCTTTAAGAAACGTGAATAACTGTGCTAATAATAGTGAAAACATGGCTGATAGAACCATGCCAAGAACAGAGCCCATAAGACTGGAGAAAATTAAGGAAAAACTTCAAGCTAGACTCATTGGAGAGACTATTCTCTATTTTTCTGAAGCTGCTTCTACCAACGATCTGGCAAAGGAAATGGCTGCTACAGGTGCAAAAGAAGGAACAGTAATTATTGCAGAGACTCAAACCAGTGGCAAAGGAAGGCTCGGTAGAGAGTGGGCTTCTCCCAAAGGTGGGATATGGTTTTCAACAATTCTGAGACCAAAACTTATGCCCAATAATATTCCAAAACTAACGCTGATGACATCTCTTGCTGTGGCCAAAACAATTAGCCAACTTTTCAACCTAAAGACGGAAGTCAAGTGGCCAAACGACGTTCTAATCAACGCCAAAAAGGTATGCGGCATCCTGACCGAAGCCAACACGAGAGGCAATATAACCAACTTTGTTGTAGTTGGCATAGGAATCAACGCTAACATCGAATTATATTCTTTATCCAAACAATTAGGGGCGAACGCCACATCTTTGAAGCATGAGCTGAAAAGGGAAATCGACCGAGAACGATTCTTGCGCGTTTTGCTGGAGAAAATGGAACATTATTATATTACGCTCACTGAAAGAAAGTTTAAGCCAATTCTAAGAGAGTGGAAAAGCCTATGCAGTCTCTTAGGCTCCTATGTAGAAGTGATCAGCTGGAAAGAGAAAATTATAGGCTTAGCAACTGACGTGAATGAAAAAGGAGCATTGATAATAAAGCTTCGAAATGGGACCCTCCGAAAAGTTTTGTCCGGCAATGTAAGCCTAAAACGTAGTAAAGGATTGCGACACCAAAAGCAATAAAAATGCGAGTTTGTTAATCGTGTGGTTGAGGATGTCGTTGATGCGGAGGTATCGTCGGGTCAATTAAATACATTTCTCGTCGACCTACACGGTGCCTTAAATTCTGTTTTGTTGGAGGAAAAAATGAAAATGAGGGATAGATGGGTCTAGGCCATTACACAAACATTATGAGACTAAATCGGTTGAAGCAAAATGGCAGAAAAAGTGGCTGAAGAGCAGATACTATCGTTTTGATAGAAAAGCCAAAGACAAGCCAGTGTTTGTCATAGATACGCCGCCGCCTTTCACCTCTGGAAATCTCCACATCGGGCGTGCCTATGCATGTATTTTAAGTGACGTGACCGCCAGATACAAGCGAATGCAAGGCTTCAACGTGTTAATGCCTCAAGGCTGGGACACTCAGGGACTACCAACCGAGCTTGCAGTACAAAATAAGCTTAAAATTTCACTCGACAGTATTGACAAGTTCATAGGTGCCTGCCGAGAATGGACAACACATATGATTAAGCAGATGCGGCAAAGAATGATAAGACTTGGGTATATGCCCGACTGGTCTTTCGAATATAGAACTATGGATAGAAACTATCATCGGAAAGTGCAGTTAGCGCTTCTAAACCTCTACCACATGGGTAGAATCTACCGTGCTAAACATCCAGTGTATTGGTGTCCCAAATGCAAGACAACCCTTGCGCAGGCAGAACTCGGTCACAAACAGGAAGAAGGGTTCCTTGTCTACTTGAAGTTCAAGACCGACGATAGTTTCATAGAAATAGCCACCTCGCGTCCGGAACTTCTCCACGCATGTGTTGCAGTTGCTCTGCATCCAAAAGACGAGCAGTACAAACATTTGAAAGATAGGAAGCTAAGAATTCCGATTTACAATCGCGCAGTGCCAGTTATAGCCGATGAAGCTGTGTCCTCAGAGTTTGGAACTGGCATGGTGATGATATGCACCTTTGGAGATGAACAGGACACACGATGGGTGCTAAAACATGGGTTACCAACATTTGAGTCCTTAGATGAAGACGGAAAACTTGTAAACAGTGAGAAATACGATGGATTAACCACTAAAGAAGCAAGACAAGCCATCTTGATTGATTTAAAAAATACTGGCGCACTTTCAAGAATCGAAAAAATCCGCCACAACGTTCTAGTTCATGCAGAACGTACAGCATGTCAAACACCTATAGAGTTCTTATCTAAAACTCAATGGTTTATCCGCATAATCGACTTAAAAGAAAAGATTACAGATTTAGCCAAACAGACCCGATGGTTCCCATCCTTCATGCAACGGAGATTCATTGACTGGACGCGTGGACTAGAATGGGATTGGCTCTTCTCCCGACAGCGAACCTTCGGTACACCTGTACCATTCTGGTACTGTCAAAAGTGTGGTTACATAATTGCTCCAAAGAAGGAAGACCTTCCAGTTAACCCAGCTACAAAAAAACCTCCAATCAATAAATGTCCATGTTGCAACAGCCAAGCAATAGTCGGCGCCAGCGAAGTCTGTGATTGCTGGATAGACAGCTCCATAACGCCGCTATTAATCGCTGAGTGGCCAAACACGCTGAAGTATTATCCCCTCAATTTGCGTCAACAAGGCTCAGAAATAATACGCACATGGGCCTTCTACACAATCGCACAATGCTACCTACAAACTGGTCAGATTCCATTCAAGACAGCTTTGATAAACAGCATGATACTTGGTCCAGATGGACGCGCCATGTCAAGCAGCCTTGAAAATACGATCGACCCGCTTGAAGCAATCGAAAAATATGGAGCAGACGCATTGAGACAGACACTCCTTTCAGCCAGCATAGGCTCAGACTTCCCATTCAAATGGAAAGACCTCAAATATGCCAGCAGTTTTCTGCAGAAGTTTTGGAACTCAGCTCGCTTTGCCCAACTACATCTGAAATACCTAAAACTACCAAAGAAAATGCCTAAACTACCTATTGTCGACCGATGGATTTTAGCCTGCTTACAACAACTGATTGCAAATGTAACCCTACACATGGAAAAATTTCAGTATAACCTTGCATTGCATAAGATTCAGAGCTTTGTTTGGCGTCAATTCTGCGACTACTATCTCGAATTGGCTAAATATCGGCTTTACAATCCGCCACGCGAATGGATGAGAAACTCGGCTCAGTACACTTTGAACCACGTTCTCTTGACGTTACTGCGACTGTACGCTCCTTTTGCACCTCACATAACTGAAGAAATCTTCAAAAAACTGTACGGCAAACGCAACTTGGAAACAATACACATAGCAAAGTGGCCAACTGTGAACAGAAAATTTGTGAACAAGGAATCATTAGAGACGGGCGAACTTTTAAAAGAGGTAATTTCCACCGTCAGAAAACTGAAATCTCAACGAAGGCTTCCATTGAACGCCGAAGCTTCTCATATAACGATTTACTGTAAAAAGAACAACATCCGAGATAGATTGCAAAGAGTGCGACTCGATATTAAGGAGACCGGAAAAAGCAGGCGAGTTATTATTCTAAAAGACAAGCAAAAGCATATCTCGATTAAATTAAAATATTCACTTAATCAATTAGGGTAGAAACAACTGGAGGCAAAGTGAGAATGGCAAAACGAGAACCGACAATTAATAATAAAATTCAAAGGTTGAGCGAATTACGCGATCAGTCGAAACTGGGCGGCGGAAAACAGAGAATCGAGGCTCAGCATAAGAGGGGGAAATTAACCGCTCGAGAACGCTTCGACTTGCTTTTAGATCCCGGCAGCTTTGTAGAGTTTGACCCTTTCGTTGTGCACAGATGCGTAGACTTCGGCATGACTGAGCGTAAACCCTTGGGAGACGGCGTAGTAACTGGCTACGGAACAATCGACGGACGACCAGTCTTCGTTTTCTCTCAGGACTTCACTGTTTTCGGCGGCTCCTTGGGTGAAATGTTTGCCAAGAAAGTCTGCAAAATAATGGATTTAGCCATGAAGACTGGGGCACCTGTTATTGGATTGAACGATTCTGGTGGCGCTCGTATCCAAGAGGGCGTAGCAAGCTTGGCTGGGTATGGTGACATTTTCTTTAGGAATGTTATGGCTTCAGGTGTGATTCCACAGATTTCTGCGATTATGGGACCGTGTGCTGGCGGTGCTGTTTACTCGCCTGCTTTGACCGATTTTATTGTTATGGTGAAAGAAACAAGCCACATGTTCATCACGGGGCCAGACGTGATCAGAGCTGTGCTTGGACAAGAGGTTAGTTTTGAGGATTTAGGAGGCGCCTTAGCTCACAGTCAAACCAGCGGGGTGGCGCATTTCATTGCGGACAACGAAGAGGAATGTATAGCAGTTATCAAGAAGTTGTTGAGTTACCTGCCGTCTAACAACATGGAAGACCCGCCTGTCGTGGAAACTGGAGACAACCCTAATCGAACTGATGAGCGTTTGGCGGAGATTATGCCAGACGACCCAGACAAGCCTTACGATGTTAAAGAAATTATATTAAGCGTAGTGGACAACAGCGACTTCCTTGAGGTTCAACCCTTATGGGCGCCAAACATCGTCATAGGCTTTGCCAGGCTTAACGGACGCACGGTTGGAATAGTCGCGAATCAACCCAAGTTTTTCGCTGGTACTTTGGACATTAACTCTTCGAGTAAAGCCGGAAGATTTGTGCGGTTTTGCGATGCGTTCAACATCCCCATTGTAACCTTTGTAGATGTGCCTGGTTTCTTGCCTGGAATTGACCAAGAGCATGGCGGCATTATTCGACATGGCAGCAAACTGCTTTATGCTTATTGTGAGGCTACCGTACCTAAGATTACGTTGATCTTGCGGAAGTCTTATGGCGGCGCCTACGACGTCATGGGAAGTAAACATTCCAAAGGAGACGTTAACCTTGCTTGGCCAACTGCTGAGATTGCGGTTATGGGACCTCAAGGCGCGATCAACATAATCTTTAGAAAAGAAATTGCTAAGGCTGAAGACTCGGAGCAGATGAGGAAGAAGTTAATCAAGGAGTATAGGGAAAAGTTTGCGAACCCTTACATTGCGGCTGAGAAAGGCTATATAGACGATGTCATTAAACCAGCAGAAACCAGACCAAAACTGATAACAGCCTTGGAAATGCTTTTAACAAAACGGGAGTCGAGACCACCCAAAAAACATGCCAACATCCCCTTATGATTGGCAATAACCCCTTCATTTTTCATGCGTAGACCATCGAAACTTGGATTGAACTTTCTCTGAGATTTAAATCAGGCGCTCTTCTATTCATAGAAGATCGTATACATTCTCAATAGACCACAATTCAATGTATCACCCAAAATAGACATCAAACCTTATTAACCCGCACAACAACATTTATAAATGCGAGAATCGCCACAGAAATTTTTGGCGATAATGAAATCGCATATTCAAGCCGCAACTTAGACGGCGGCGTCAATCACGACTATATGGACGTAAAACGTCCTAGGATGAAAAAGTTGACCTCCAGTTGCGGCAACAAAGATGAGGACTCGAGAAAACAACATAAACTAACTTGAGTCTAAACATGGGCTTGGCGCAAAAGTGCAAGTCCCCAATTCCAACCAGCTACGCGGCGAGTACACGTGTACTCTCCACATAAATCCGGTTGATCCTGCCGGACCCTACTGCTATCGGGGGAGGACTAAAACATGCAAGTCGTGCGCCTCCAAGCCATGGTGGAGACGCGGCATACGGCTCAGTAACACGTGGCTAACCCACCCTTGAGACGGAGAAAACCCCGGGAAACTGGGGTTAATCCCCGATAAGAGAAGACACCTGGAACGGGTCTCCTTCCAAAGGGCGCCCAGACCATGCTTTTGGGCGTTGCTCAAGGACGGGGCCGCGGCCGATCAGGTTGTTGGTGAGGCAAAGGCTCACCAAGCCTATAACCGGTACGGGCCGTGAGAGCGGGAGCCCGGAGATGGGCACTGAGACAAGGGCCCAGGCCCTACGGGGCGCAGCAGGTGCGAAAACTCCGCAATGCACGAAAGTGTGACGGGGCTACCCCGAGTGCCGTCCGCTGAGGGCGGCTTTTCCCCGGTGTAAGGAGCCGGGGGAATAAGGAGAGGGCAAGTCTGGTGTCAGCCGCCGCGGTAATACCAGCTCTCCGAGTGGTAGGGATAATTATTGGGCTTAAAGCGTCCGTAGCCGGCCTGACAAGTCTTCCGTTAAATCCAACGATTCAATCGTTGGACTGCGGGAGATACTGTTAGGCTAGGGGACGGTAGAGGCCGACGGTATTCTCGGGGTAGGGGTAAAATCCTATAATCCCGGGAAGACCACCAGTGGCGAAGGCGGTCGGCTAGAACGCGCTCGACGGTGAGGGACGAAAGCTGGGGGAGCGAACCGGATTAGATACCCGGGTAGTCCCAGCTGTAAACGATGCGGGCTAGGTGTTGGAGCGGCTACGGGCCGCTTCAGTGCCGCAGGGAAACCATTAAGCCCGCCGCCTGGGGAGTACGGCCGCAAGGCTGAAACTTAAAGGAATTGGCGGGGGAGCACCACAAGGGGTGAAGCTTGCGGTTTAATTGGAGTCAACGCCGGGAAACTTACCGGGGGCGACAGCAGGATGAAAGCCAGATCGAAGGTCTTGCTGGACGAGCTGAGAGGAGGTGCATGGCCGTCGCCAGTTCGTGCCGTGAGGTGTCCTGTTAAGTCAGGCAACGATCGAGACCCACGCCCCCTGTTGCCACTGAGGAGTTTCTCCAAAGGGCACTCTGGGGGGACTGCCGTCGATAAGACGGAGGAAGGAGTGGGCCACGGCAGGTCAGTATGCCCCGAATCCCCCGGGCCACACGCGAGCTGCAATGGCTTGGACAGTGGGTTCCGACCTCGAGAGAGGGAGGTAATCCCTAAACCTAGCCGTAGTTGGGATCAAGGGCTGCAACTCGCCCTTGTGAACATGGAATCCCTAGTAATCGCGCGTCATCATCGCGCGGTGAATACGTCCCTGCTCCTTGCACACACCGCCCGTCGTTCCACCCGAGTGGGGTTTGGGTGAGGCTTGGTCCTTAGTGGCTGTGTCGAGCCTAGACTTCGCAAGGGGGGAAAAGTCGTAACAAGGTGGCCGTAGGGGAACCTGCGGCCGGATCACCTCCTATGTAATGAAGCCACAGGAGCTGGTTGGAGGGGAATACTTGAACGCGCCAAGTCCAAAATGCTGTTCATTCTTAGTTTTTGAAAAAGGGTGTGAAAATGTTGAGGAAAACAGTGGCTAACCGGGAGCGTTATGCGCGTTTTGTTGCTGGATCTGCTTGACGATTAGCGTAGCTATACACGAAAGAATGAACAAAAAACTCGGTCTCCAAGCTCCCTTTCAAACCAAGACGGATTTAAAACTGAATTTCAAATTCATAACTGATATCAAATTTTCTAGCCAAAGCAAACCGTCATGTGCAGATGCACTCAAAACAGACACAAAACGATATATAAAGAAAAAAAAGGAGAAAGAGGGAAAATGCAGAAAAAACCACTACTACTGATACTGATAATTCTATTCCTTACGATCGCAGCAACGCCGCGTGTACTCGCTCAACCTACAATTAGCCTCAACCCATTTAGCGGACCTGTTGGTAGCCTCGTGACGATGGACGGCAGTTGATTTACACCAGACACAGAAGTCATTCCTAGTTGGAACATGAGCGTCATGGGAGACTTTGTCGGAGTTGGTAACAATAAGACAACAGAATTTCCTTTATCATTATCGTGTCCATAGAATCGTTTTTGTATGGTTTCATGTAAAAAGTTTTGCGAAGCACATACTATAGAAAACGAGGGAAATTCAAGGTTGGCGTGCGTGCAAAAAAGGAGGGATGTCAGTATTGACTTTTGCACAGCACAGTGGTGTGAAGATGCGGTTAGGGAAGATTGAAAAAACGAATGCGTAAACGCTGCAAGACGTTTCTCTTTATATCTTTATATGAATTGGTTGCCAGCTTTTCTGCTTCAATAGAAGAGATCAATTGCTTCGCAAGATTGATCAAAACAGTGGTCTGTTTTTCCGTTAATTCTTTTGCTTCGCGTGCCTCAAGTTCACTTATGAAATCGTAGAGAGCCTTTACTGCTTTTTCACCACGCAGAACTGGAAACTTGGGAATCTCAAGATACCGCATTCACATCACCATAACTACCATGTTGTTTTTTTCTATAAATATTGTCTTTCAAGAAATGGCATGTTCTAGTTTTCGATAGGAACACACAGTTACCAAAAAAAGGGAAAGCTAACAGTAGAATGCGCGTCCATAACTAGTTTTAGAGTTGTTAGCACAAGCAAAAGCATTGTTTAACGTGTTACAGTTTTGCTATTAGGTCTTTTAGGTCTCTTATCTTCGTCAATTCTTCATGATAAACCAAAGGAATATCATTATCCGGAATCTGCCTACCATCGGTAACAAAAACAGACCTAGCCCCAACAACCTGGCTAACACTCAAAATCTCTTTCGTGCGCATATCCAAATTTCTATCACTGTTGGACGCAACTCCGCCAACCAAACAGAGCTTTGTCTCAGAGCATTGCGCAATGAAATCAAAGGGAGCCTTTTGTGCGGGAAAAACATCAAAGCGGCAACGCCTGAGCCACCTCAAGACCCTCTGCAACAAGCGGTTGCGAACGAGGACCCGCCTGGCAACCGCCAAGAAACTGCGCGTACGACCTAGAGGTGCAAAAATGTTGATAGGATTCACAACTGGCACGCCTAAAAACCACTCCAGCTTGTACGCAGCTGAAACCGAGGCCTTGGCCATACCGCGTTCATAACCATACAAGGTCCTACGAGAAACACCTAAACTCTCCGCCAATTTGCCCATAGACAAGCCAAGCTTTAACCGACGCCTCCTAATAGCCTCCCCATCTAAGCGGGCATAGTAGCCGCCAGGACCAGCCAAAACTAAGGGCAAAAACCCCCGCGAAACTACTTCCTCTAATGTGCCAGGCGAAATCGCGAAAACCCCGTAACGAGAATAGACCGTGTCATCCTCAAGTGGTTTATCCTTGGCTTTGTCACAGACAAACAAGGCAGGACTACCAAAAAACCCAGCAATCGTCCGTAGCTCGTCAGCCTCCAGCCTACAAGTACAGCTCAAGTTGGCTGGAATCCTAAAAAACGCAGGCGACTCGCCCTTGCGAGCCACTAAGTCAAAACAACTCGGCCTCGAAGCACAATGCGTCGAAACCTTGAAGCCAGCCTCTGTCAAAACGCCCTCAGCCAGCCTCAAAACCTCAGCTTGGTTCATCTCCGAAATCGCCAATTCCCCAACCACTAACAACCAATCAAACGCCTTAATATAAACATTCAGCGAAAGCCTTAAATGCAAAAACTAAGCTGAAAATTGAAAATTTTAAAACATACGCGGATCTTTCTAATCCCATCTTTCCTGGAGCAGTCGCTTCCTAAAGTCTCTCAGTATTTCTGCTGCGTACCTTAAGAAAAGGAGTTCCTCGAACTCTTTTCTCATAAGTTCAATTCTGTTCATAATATGCCTTAAAGCAGCCTCATCTGGCATGGCTGAATCGCTCGAGCCTTTGGAGCTTTCAACGCTCAATTCGGGCAACACCTCGAGTATCATATTTGGCACTGCGAAAAGGGGGTTTCACAGTCTGTTGGACCATGCGTGTGATTGTGTACATCGGAGAGAGAAAGGAGAAGACGGCTTGGAACAGAAAGCCGATTAAACGCAACCACACGCGTTAACCCTCTCGACTTTGTTTGGTCTTTCAACCTCCACCCCTCTTCCTCTTACATATCTATTCGATATCGTAAGACATAAGATATACTATTCACTGTCTTATAAAAACTTTGTTTATTGAACAGACAGAAAACAGCTAGAAGCGTGAAGGTTTAGCCTATGGCCAAGACGCCTTCGAACACTTTTCCTTCTTTTATTTGCAGCTCATTTGCTAGCCAGACTTTTAAGAGTGCACCGTTTTTCGGTGTTTCTCCATTATATGTGTAGACACGGTTTTGCTTTAGGGCGTCTGCTTGGAAGGTTTTTTCGGTTTCTTTGTATAGAAACGAGACGGTTTCAGCGTTTTGGGCTAGGGTTTTGAAGTCTTGCCATTGTTTGCAGCGCACGATTACAGGTGGTCCTTGCGTGAAAGCTAGTTGTGTCGACTGTGCTACTGGTGAAGGTTGAAATTGTGGCGTCGGTACTGGCGTTGGTCGTGTAGGTGCTTTCTCTTCTTTTGTGGTTGATAGCACCTGTATTAGATTGTTGATTTCTGTTTGTAGGGTTGTGAGTTGTTGTTCCATTGTTTCTACGCGTTCTGGGAGTTCGCCTTTCTTTGTGATTTTGTTTGTTACTTTTGCTAGTTGTGCTATGAGGCGGTCTAGGTCTTTTTCGTGTTGTTTGAGTACGTTGATTATAAAATCGATTGCTTCTAAGGCTTCGTCTCTTCCTTTTGGCTTTCTTGACAAGGTTTCCGCCTCTTGTCTCGTGGAATAATAATAGGCTTATACTTAGATAAACGTAGCGTATTGGGAAACAATATCGTCGGAAAGGCGTGTGTATATATAGTAAGAATTTGAATCAGCAAAGAAAAATCGTTTTTTTTGGGAGTTTATGGAAGATTTTTTGAGTTTTCCCAGTTTGCGTGATTTCTCTGAGGCTAATCTGCATTTCTGTTAAGTATTGTGAGTTAATCCTAATAATCTATTATAGATGGTTGGCATCTTATCGAGCCTTTCTGACTTGTCCAGCAAAGAAAGAATTGATCCTAATTCTCCTTTTTCTGAATGAATCGAGCGCAACTTGACTATCTCGTTTTTCACATAGAAAGACCGCGGTCTAGCGCATGCAAAACCTAAAGAGAGATGATAATTAACCAAATTCGCGTATATACCCCTCGTTTCTTGTGCCATATATATTAGAGAGTTCAAAAGGTATCTTGTTCAGAGGAATCTTTCTTTGGGCTTCAAGGATTCACAAGCATTCTTTGATACGGTCATTGTACGGTTAGGTGGAGAAATTGGTATCAAAAGTGCTTGGACTAGAAGAGTCTATGAAAAACGTCTAATCCAAAACATTAAGGCTGTTTTAAAGCATCACAGCATCCCTTACGAAAATATAATCCGCAAACAAGGCAGAATCTACATAAAGACCATCCGAGCCAAGAAAGCCGCTCTTAAGCTGACTAAAGTATTCGGCATATCCTCGCTTTCTCCAACTGGTCAGACAACAAGCAAACTGCAAGACATAACCACTCAGAGCCTCAAACTAGCAAAACGGAAACTTCAGAAACAAAACACCTTTGCAGTTAGATGCAAGCGAGTTGGGATACACGCTTACTCAAGTGGGGAAATCTGCCAGCAAATAGGACAAAAGATACTCGAAGCCTTCCAAAAACTCCAAGTAGAAGTGAACCTAACCAACCCAGACATCATCATAGGCATCGAAATAAGACAAAACGACGCCTACATCTATACCGATACATTCGCAGCTCCAGATGGTCTGCCAGTTGGTACCCAAACAAAAACAGTTTCACTCATAAAACCAGACCTGAACTCTCCAGTTGCGTGTTGGCTAACAATGAAACGTGGCTGTCCCTCTGTGCCCGCATACTTCAGCGAGAACCAGAAAGAAATGGCAATCAAACAAGTGAAAAACATCTGCAAGGCGCTCTTCAAGTGGTCAATCGGGCGCTCAACAAAACTTTATCTCATCCCTCACAAGCAGAACATCATCGTACTAGAACAAAAGTGTCCAATACATCTGCTGAGCATCATTGAGAGACGCCTCATCTACCATATAGCAGCACACATAGCTGAAAAAGAAAAAGCAGAGGCTATAGTCACGGGGGAAACTGTAGGTGAAAAATTGCATCGAACACTACGTGACTTCAGACTAGAAGATCAAGCAATACAAGATTACCCAATCCACCGACCGTTGGCAGGCTTAGATAAGGCAGAAATCAAGAGATTAGCGCAGAGAATTGGAATTCAAAAAGCCCTGACTGCAGTGCCAAAGAGGGATCAAGTTACAGTTCCTAAAGAAGTAGCTTTGCCGACGCTAAAAGAAGTGGAATCTGCAGAAAACAAGTTAAACATACAAAGAATGATAAACACAACCATAGAACAACTTGAAACAGAAATTGTATAAAATAAATAATTCCCGACAAACTACCTAGTTAGGCGGATTTCTTTCGGGATTTTCTATATATTCTGTTGCGTGTGAGATGCGTTAGCTAGAACAAAAAAAGAGGGGAGTTTCAGCCCTTTTCTAGGCTGGCTTTTTCCTCACTAACACTAAGACTATTATTGCGACTACTGTTGCTAGCGCGGCGAGAATCGTGGATGCTAAGCTGAACCAGTAAGTGGATGTCGAAGTTTCATCTATTCCGCCGACTGATTCGTCTATTTCGCCTACTGTTTCTTCTATATCATCCAGACTTGCTTGTAAAGTGCCTACGTCAGTTTCAATTGTTCCTATATCTGTTTGAATGGTGACGATTTTTCCATCTATGTCGACTATTGTTGCGTGTATTTCTGTTAGATTTGCTTTGATAGTGTCTAGGTTTGGAATTACTATGGTGGCTATGTTGTCCTTTATTTCAACTATGTAGCTGTTTTGGCTTGTTAGTGTTGGGCTTATTATGAATGAGGCAGTTGCATGTCCAGTCGCGGTTGTCATTCCTGTGCGGAAGCGAGCCTCGAGTGAAAGCGTGTATGTCCCTGTTGCCGCGTCTGCTGGAATCGTATATGTAATTCTATACAGGCCCACTGTAATTATTTCAACGTTAGCCGTTAGGTCTACTTGCTGAGTTCCGCTTTCGTAATAGAGGGTTGCTTCCCATATGGAAGCGTTTATGGCGTTTCCGTGAAGTGAGGTTTCAAAGTAGAATTCGGCTATTTCACCGCGGAAATGAATTGTGCCTACGTTGACTTCCAAGTCCAACTTTTCGTATGGAGCTAAGTACAAAAGGCTGTTTTCAAGAATAAAACTGTATCCTGTGATAAAGATGGCAGACTCGTAGGCAAATTCTAGTGTCTGAGAGGAAGCAATGATCACACCTGAACCGTAAGGAGCCTCTAAATAAGCTGGATTACCTGTGGTGTCTTCTTCCAAGACTTCAATAGATCCTGATGGATAAGCAGTGAAATATCCGTGAACAGACGAGCTCCAGCCGTCGAGTTCACTATCAGTAATATTGTTCGGCGTTCGCACAATTGGATGGTGCGTCCTTATGATATTGACAGTATCGTGAGATGAGTCTGTATAGTCTATTCCACCGGGAAGCAGGTCGATCCAAAGGCCACCACCACCCCAACCCCCATCTGCAGCATGAATTTCGAGCACTCCACCATTGTTTGCATATTCTTCGAACCACGCTCGCGAAGCGTTGACTGTATTGTAGAAGACTTGGTTTTGATCTGAAGCGATTACTACTTTTGCGTATCTTGAAAGGTCGACGTTTTCTATGTCGCTTGAGTTGTAAACGTCGTATGGTATACCATATCTCTTTAGAACTATTTCGTTAGCTGGATAATTCCACGGGTCGTTGTTCTTGAATAAGGCCACTCCAAATCCGTATTTATCAACTGGAGCATCTATTGCTGCATTCACCATGCTTGTCAAAGTCATTGCCACTATCATTGTAACAAAGACAAAGCCTAAGCCCGTTGACGCTGCAATTCTCTTCAATGTAGGTTTTCTCAACATATCTTCCATCTCGTAGAGTCTACAAAAATCAACGTAATCGCGTATCATCCTTAAATAACTTGTTACATTCCACTGCGCCAACATAAGGTGACGTTAGCATCAGCGTACAGGGCGCACGTAAAGGCGCTGAACGTCAAGCAGTATTCCATCTTAAGCGCTGAAAGAAGCAATTTATCGTCGGTGATTAATGATTGAATGAGAAAGTTTCTATGTTACTCTTCATACGGAATTGTTCGCAAGGCATGTTTCTTGAGGCTATCGCGTAAATGGCTCTGACAAGGCACGCAAGTGAATTCTACCCAATACATTTAAAAAACATCGTGAAGACAAAAGAAAACATTCTAGCGTTTCCCTTTTTGGTACACTGTGAGTAGGATGGTGGCTTTGATCGAAAATTAATTTTCTGGATTCTGAAAAGTTATTAGTCCAATCAACAATCTAAACTCATTAATCGATGAAAAAACAAAAAAAGCTGGGAATTCTGATGAAGATTGGAAAATTAATGGTTGAAAATGTTATCGGTGTGCCCTCAGACGCTTCAGTGCATGAGGCTGTGAAACTTATGAACAAGCACAAAATTGGATGCTTGTTAGTTATTGACAACGAAAAGATCAGTGGCATTTTTACCGAGAGAGACGTGCTTGAAAGGATCGTGGAAAAGGATAGAAGTCCAAGAGAAACCAAAGTTTCAGAAATAATGACAAATCATGTCGTGGTTGGAGACCCGAATATGGAACTTGTTGACGCAACGAGACTTATGTTTGAAAAGAAGGTGAAGAAGCTTCCTCTAATAGAAGACGATCGACTGGTCGGCCTGGTTACGTTAACAGATATCGCCCGTGTCACAAGCGTTGACGAGGAAACGATGGAACTAATTAAAGCTCTATCAAACTTACATTTAGCTGAGTGAACATGTCCTATTCATGCGCACCCATTATGTCTTTGAGTGTCCTGCTGGAGATTTCACATCTTTATTCTGGATTCATCAAGTCTATATCACGCCAATCTTGAAAATTAGTGAAGGCAAGCGTGTGTAAAGTGAACTATATGTTTCTATGGATGAACTTGGTATTGGCTACCTCAGGTATCGTCACCTTAGTAGTCTGCTATGTATTGGTCATCGCCAAACTGGAACCGTCAGATGAGTCATCTGAAAACTCTGTTTCTCCACTGATTCCGCAGGGAAACAACGAAAGAATGTCAAAGCAACGAAGAATTGAGATGCTGGAAAGTATCAAAGAAGAAAAGATAAAGGAATATTATGAAAGAAAGAGACGAAGTAGAGAATCCTGAATTCTTAAGTCATCGAGAGTAAACTCCAATCTGAAAGTTAATTAAAAACAAGGGCAAATCATACCTTAATTAATTACGTTTCTGCATCTGTGTGCTAAGATAAGCCTGCTTGTGCATGATTCAAGGGAGAACGTTTAGCGGAAACGCCATACAAAAAAAGAAGGACGTTAAGTCGCAGCTTGTTTCTTCTCTCCATTGGACAATGATGTGCGGACTACTCTAGATATAGCTGGTTGATATGGGCGTTTGACATATATCACAGAGCATCGCTCATTTTCGCAATAGTATCTACGGCTTTTTGACCTTGCTAAAGGTTCGCCACATTCTGGGCATCTGACCATATCCATCACCCTGAGAACATCCACATTAATGTTAAGAAAAGTGAAAGTAAAGAATTATGAATTCTTAATTTCGAAATTAATTCTATAAGAAAAAGAGGGAGAGGAAAGAAAAAGGAGATGCTTGCTCTGCTTCACCGCCTTTCCAAGACAGCAAGTAATAGTTGAGCCCGCCAAGGGCATCTTGGTGAGTCTTCTTTTCTAAAAAAGGTGCAGTGGAGCCGGGGATGGGAGTTGAACCCATTTATAGCGGCTCTGCAGGCCGCCGCCTAACCGCTCGGCCACCCCGGCGTTTGCTCCATACAAGAAAAGCTTCATGAAAGGTCGAGCATTTAATCTTTGCCTTTTCGCTATAACGAGGCTGTCATGGAATTTGGGTTCCTCTTATTTTCGTAACAGCGTTATGACTATTAAAAAATTCTACGTCTATTTTGAATTATGCAAAGCTTATGTCCAATTTCTCTAAGACATTGTTGCAGACTTTTAAGGCAGTCTCCTCATTTTCCACATTTTTAATAAGCATTCGACCACGCATAAACAAGCTAACTTCAGAGCCATCATATTCAAATACAATCACAAGCGAAGACTTCATAATTATCCTGAAGTGATGCCTCAACTTTTCGTAAATCTCGTCTAAGCTCACTTCTATGGACCTAGGAAGATTAACATTTACCGTATTGTGCCCACATAACCACGCCAAGCGCTCGCTGCTCTGAACTGGCCGCGCTGGCTTGTCTTGACACACTTGACAGTCGGAACGTTTGAAAATTTCAATCGTTGTAAAAAGCATGTCGCGGAAATCACAGACCATAAGTTTTCCTTTTAATGAATCGCCTATACCGGCCAGCAACTTTATGGTTTCCATGGCTTGCATCGAACCGATGATTCCCGGGGTTGCTCCAAGCACTCCACGCACATCGCATGTTGGAAGATAACGGTCGTCAAGATCTGGCAACACGCATTCTAGGCACGGGGTCTCTGGGGGAGCAAAAACTGAAAGGTTACCCTCAATTCCAATGGCCCCTCCAAAAACATAAGGAATTTTTTGACTTGCGCATGCTCTGTTTAGCAGATAGCGAGTGCGCATGTTGTCTAGTCCGTCGACAACACAGCTCATTCCTCTGATTAAATCATCAACATTGGTTTCGCGCACATTTTCCGGAATAGACTCAGCTTTCACCTCAGGATTCATCTGCTTGATTCTCTCAGCTGCAGCTTCAACTTTGGGATAACGCAAACTTTTCAATCCATATAAGACCTGACGATGCAGGTTGCTAAGTTCAACCGTGTCTTGGTCGATTAGTCGCAGGTGACCTACACCGGCTAAGGCTAGATAAAGTGCTGAAATAGTGCCTAAACCGCCTAGACCAACCACCGCTACCTTGGAACGTCTCAATCTTTCTTGACCTTCCAGCTTAAGCTCAGGCAAAACAATCTGCCGACTATAGAACTCTTTATGGTTGAAAATCTTGGACCCTACCATAACAGTACACCTGAACAGAGCTTCAATACGTGTTGAAGCAATTTATATTATACGTAATGCTCAGTTGAAATAGAGCTTACAAGATGAAAGCTACGCTGTTGCATGTGAATTTTTGCATGTTGCGTCTAAATTGTCGCTCTAAACTTCGAAGATTGTTGCTTCCTTCAAGTCTCGATCAATCATTGCTTTTATGTTTAAACTTCCTTCAGCTTCTTGAACTTCTTTTAGTCTAGCTCGAGTTCGAGGCTTCGGAGGCGGAGCGCTGCAACAAGAGGATGGTTTTGTCGATGCATCAAAGGTTCCAATTTTTCGTGCGAGGTTTTCAACTTCTTGCTTGTTCAGGCCGATTAATGGACGCAGTATAGTCACATCAAAGATTGCCTGAGTTTCGACACGGAGATTAATAAGAGTCTGGCTTGCGTGTTCACCGATAATTTCACCAGTTACGATAGCGTCTGCACCCTCAAGCAATGCGATTTTCTCGGCTAGTCTATACATCATTCGCCGACAAAGCACGCAGGTTAGGCTTCTTGGACAGTTTCTCAAGATATCCGTGAGATCGTCGCCATGGGGAACCATGTAGACTCTCAGCTTGTTTTCATGGGCATATTCGCTTAGTTTTTTGATGGCTTCCATAGCTCTTCGCTTAGTGGTTTCATCTGCAAAAGGATAATTATCAAGGAAAGCAAAGACTGGAACACAGCCTTTTTTCATCATCAGCCAAGCTGCAACTGGAGAGTCTATTCCACCAGAGACCAAACATACGACTTTACTTTTAGAATCAAACCTAATGTCTTTCCTACCGACGTTGAACGAGACTCTCACCGTCATCACGTTTTCACCTATGGGTTCTCATATATTTGTGGGGGTTCCTTTCAAATGCTTCTTTGCACTCGGCGGCGCAGAAGTAGTAAGTCTTTCCCATATGCGTTGTCTTATATTTCGCTGTTTTTTCGTCCACTTCCATTCCGCAGACTAGATCCTTTGCCATAAATCCTCACCTCATTAGGATTGTGTGACTGAATTAATGTTCGCGAGGGTACGCCTTCTTTCGATATTCTGGGTGAATCTTGGCCTTTCTTAACAAGTTCGCATTGGCTACCACAGTTATTGAGCTCGTAGCCATGGCTATTTCCGCTAAGACTGGGTGGGCTAGACCCAAAATTGCTGCAGGAATAGCTATAGTGTTGTAGAAGAACGCCCAGAAGAGGTTTTGTTTGATCTTGCCGAAGGTTTTACGGGAGAGTTTTATGGCAGTGACCACACTGGACAGATCTCCTCTTACCAACGTTACATCAGCAGATTCGATGGCGATGTCTGTTCCAGTTCCTATGGCGATTCCCACGTTGGCTGCCGTTAGAGCCGGAGCATCGTTTATGCCATCGCCAACCATAGCAACCATTTCACCGTTCTCTTGCAACTTCTGAATTTCTTTCACCTTTTGATCCGGAAGGACTTCTGCCAAAACCCTCGATATGCCTACTTTTCTGGCTATGGCCTCCGCAGTGCGTCTGTTGTCTCCTGTAAGCATGGTCGTTTTCATCCCCATCCTTTCAAGTTCCCTTATAGCCTGCACTGAATCTTCCTTCAGAGTATCGGCAACAGCCACTGTTCCCAAGATCTTTCCATCGATAGAAAGAAGCATCGCTGTCTTGGCTTCCTCTTCAATACGCTTCAAATCAGCCTCTAAAGACTTGTAGTCTACCTTCTCTTCTTCCATCAGTTTTCTGTTTCCAACAAGGGCCAATTTTTGAGAGGAAAGACCGATTTTGGCTTTTACACCTCTCCCTGTCACGGCTTCGAACGCCTCTGCTTTATACAGTTTTATGTTCTCTTCTTTTGCCTTTCTTAGAATGGCTCCGCCCAGTGGATGTTCTGATGCAACTTCTATGCTTGCAGCTAAGCGGAGAACTTCTTCTCGTGTCTGTCCTTTTGCTGGTACAATATCGGTGACTTCTGGCCTTCCTTTAGTGAGGGTTCCTGTTTTGTCAAAGACTATTGTGTCTACATTTTTCAGAGCCTGTAAGGCTGCTCCATGACGTATCAGCACTCCGTTTTCAGCTCCCATGCCCATTCCAACCATGAGGGCAGTAGGAGTGGCTAGTCCAAGGGCGCAGGGGCATGCTATTACTAGAGTCGAGACAAATGCGGAGATAGCGAGGGTGACAACCACTAGGTTTGGATTAACCCAAGGCAAGAACTGCTGGGCCCAAAGGCTCACAAATTCGATCTTGTCGGGAACAACCAGCCACAGAACCAAAGCCATAATTGCCATACTGAGAACAGCGGGAACAAAGTAGCTCACTACTTCATCGGCGAGCTCTTGGATAGGAACCTTAGAGCCTTGGGCTTCCTCTACCAGCTTTATGACTTGAGATAGAAAGGTGTCCTGCCCTACTTTCGTGGCTCTCACTTTCAACATTCCGCGCTGGTTTACAGTAGCGCCTATGACTTCGTCTCCAACCTTTTTCAGTATAGGCATCGATTCTCCAGTAGCCATGGATTCGTCCACAGCGCTTTGCCCTTCAATCACTACTCCGTCAGTGGGGATTTTTTCCCCTGGCCTGACAATTATCACGTCGCCTACTTCAACTTCGTCAAGAGGGACTTCCTTTTCTTTACCATCTACAAGAATTCGGGCGGTCTTGGCCCCCAACTCCAATAACTTTCTGATCGCTTGTGAAGCCCTTCCCTTTGCTTTTTCCTCTATGTATCTCCCCGAGATGTGGAAGGACATGATCATTCCAGAAACTCCTGCGTAGTTCAGGATTGGGCTGAAAAACATGACTGGGCCCGTTATAAACGCCGTTAATGTCCCTAAGGCTATTAATACGTCCATGTTGGCCCTTCCATGAGAAACCTTTTTTGTCGCGGACAGAAGAGTTTGTTTGCCTGCCCAAAACAGTACGGGAATTGCTAGGAGAATCATACCGATGTTAAACATCGTTGGATTTGGCCAGGCTACTCCAAAGACCATCTCTGGAATCATCCAGGCTATGATGGGTATGGTGAAGGCCCAGGCAACCCTCATTCTCATTTTTGCTTGATGAAATTTCCGTTGCTCCTCCTCTATTACCTTCTCGTACCTGACCGCACCTTCCTCTTTGCCAAGCACCTGATAGCCTGTGGCTTCTATTACCTTCTTTATATCTTCATAATCGATTTCCTGCGTATCATAAACCACAACGGCCTTTTCAGTAGCAAGGTTCACGTTTGCTTCTATGATTCCCCCGGTTTCTTTCAAGGCTTTCTCTATGGTCTGAGCACAGGATGCGCAAGTCATCCCACCGATTTTTACAACGGCCTTTTTCTTCTTCAAGTACACATCGTAACCTGTGGCTCTGACAGTTTCTATGAGCTCTCTTTTGTTGGTTACCTTTGGATCGTAGGCAACATAGGCCTTTTCTGAGGCGAAGTTAACATTCGTCTGCTCCACTCCTGGATGCTTCTTTAGGGCTCTTTCTATGGTCATGGCGCAGGAGGCACATGTCATGCCGTCTATCTTAAGAACTGTCTTTTTGCTTTCTTTGGTCATTGTTGTCTCTCTTTTTTTGTTCACTATTAGACACTTGGCGGCGGAAATATATAAATATATCTTTTGAAGATATATCTTTAGGAGTGCTAATCATGACATCTGAAGTCAACGAATTTATCTCGGATTTTTCTCGATTCTACATACTGACCATCTTATACGAAGGACCAGCCCATGGATACAGCATAATCAGCAAGTTTCGAAAACGAGTTGGAAAAGAAATCAGCCCTAGCCTTGTCTATCCATTCCTAAAACAACTTGAACAAAAAGGTTTAGTAAAGCACACTGTTAGACCAGTCGGCGAGAAAGAGAGAAAGATATTCGAACTCACCGAAGAAGGAGGAGAACTCTGCACGAGACTATTCAAACGATTCGCCAACCTCGTCTCCATAGCGATTGAACCAACCCTTGAAATCTGTGCCCACTGCGGATGCAAAGTCTACGAAGGAGGTCATCGCGAAGCCATTGACGGAAAAGAAACAACTTTCTGTTGCAAACACTGCGCTGCCTCTTATAAACAAGAGAAGAAGCTTGTAAGAAAAATGGTAGGAAATCGAAGACACAGTTGACAAGATTTAAGCGCTGAATAGTCTAGGGCAAAGTTCACTTTACATATCTTGCAATAGTGCTTCTCACCATTAACATATGGGTCTTTGAAACAATAGGCATATCCGTGCGAAAGAATACTGACGAGTCAAAATGTCCGCTTGTAGTCTGACCTTGTGTCCTAGATGTAGCCACGATTTCTTCACGGATATGAGGTAAGACTTGAGAATTCTAACGTTAAAGATATATCTCTCCGTGTTGTTAGGGTTTCTCTCAATAAACATGAGGCGAATCGATGACTCTCACCGATGAAATCTTGAAGCTCAAACGGGAAAAGAAAGCTGTCATTTTGGCGCATAACTATCAGAGACCAGAGATCCAAGATATAGCTGACTATGTGGGTGACAGTATCGAGCTTTCTAAGCGAGCAAAGGAAGAAAGGGATGCCAGAATTATTCTGTTTTCAGCAGTTGACTTCATGGCCGAGTCTGCAGCAATCCTCAATCCTAACAAGAAGGTTCTTCTTCCAAGTCAAGGCGCCCGTTGTCCAATGGCTCAGATGTTACGTGTGGAAGAAGTTAGAAGATGGAAAAGAAAATATCCAAAAGTACCAGTTCTGCTTTATGTGAATACGCTGGCAGAAGTCAAAGCCGAATGCGACATCTGCTGTACATCGGCTAACGCTGTCAAAGTTGTTAACTCTCTAGACTCAGGCACGCTGCTTTTTGGTCCAGACTACAACTTAGCCTTATACGTTCAGAGAAAAACAAATAAGGAAGTTATTGCAATGCCAGAGAAAGGTTTCTGTCCCACCCATGTGCTCTTTCAAAAAGACGACATACTTTTCCTAAAGCGAGAACACCCAGACGCCGTGGTCATCGTGCACCCAGAATGCACACCCGAGGTTCAAGAAATAGCCGACTACATCGGAAGCACTTCCCAGATGTGCAGATACGCAAGAGACCTACCAGCGAGAAAGTTCATAATCGGAACCGAACGCGGTCTTATCCACAGATTGAAAAAGGAGAATCCAGCCAAAGATTTTATAATCGCCTACGAAGGCGCCATATGCCCAAACATGAAACTAAACACTTTGGAACGCATATATTTGGCTCTAAAAGAGGAAAAATATCCGGTTAATGTCCCAGCGCCAATAGCTAAAAAAGCTCGAAAAGCATTAGAAGAAATGTTCGCAATAACCTAAATCTTCCCTAAGTGAAGTGAAAACCTTGGCTACTGCAGAACAAGGGCAGAAACAGGGATTAGAAGAAATCCTAGAGAAAGCCGTAAATTTTCACGGGCATCTTGGTCCTTTTCTGGTTTTAGGCATCAGAATGGGATTAATTGGCCTGAGAGAATTGAGGATAGAAAGAGGAAACCCCAAGCTTCGTGTAACAGTGATGACGAAGCCTTCTGTTCCCTTCTCCTGCGTCATAGACGGAATTCAAGCCGCAACCATATGTACAGTTGGAAACAGAAAACTGAAACTGCGAAATTCACAAAAAAGCATCTTGGCAAAATTCCAAATCTTACAGGGAAACAATGTGACCGTAACACTTAACCTAGCTAAACAGGAAGAATTAAAGAAACGGCTTTCAAAACTGGCCAGCTCTCAAGAAATGGAAAGAATAGCTCGCAATGTTATCTCTATGCCTGAAAAAGAACTATTTAAAGTGAGAAAGCTTACTTCTATTTGAGCCTTTTTGAGGAACTAATTTGGAAGCTGACGACCTAAATGTAGCCAAACAAAGGCTGAAACAGAAGAACTTAGCTCTGGTCATTGCAAGAGAGGGTAAAGTTGTTTTTGAAACAAGCTCTCGTGGCATTGGTGGATTGCTGAAGGCCATTGAAGAATTTGACAAGGAGATGACGGGTTCTTCGGTTGCTGATAGAATTGTTGGGAAAGCCGCTGCTTTGCTATGTGTATTTGCTGGAGTGGTTGCAGCGTTCGCTGTCACTGCAAGCGAGGAGGGAATTCGAGCGCTGCGAGACAACAATGTTCTGTGTCGATTTGAAAATAGAGTTCCGTTTATCCTAAATTATAAACGAAATGATATTTGCCCCTTCGAAAAGTTGGTTATTAAAATTTCAAATTCGAAAGAAGCCTATGAAAAACTGAAGTCATTTGCTGTTGAAAGGAAGCTTATGTGAGGTTAGTTTTCTCATAAACGCAAGAGATGGGCAGAAGAAATGTTGAATGTGCGAGTTTAGGGCTTTTTGAAACTTGTCAGATTTGAAAGCGTCCCTTTTCTAAAATCGTAGCAACTTTTCCATTTTCCTTTGTCACCTTTACGGTAGGTTTGGAGACTAGCAAGTCCATGTGGTTCTTCGACGGGTTTTTGCCTCCAGGCATATCTGTGTTTGTTCCAAAAGCCACGTGTACTGTTCCCAAGATTTTTTCTGCCTCCAAGAACTCGTTTACAAACCTTGCTTTAGGGTTGATTCCGAAGGCGAACTCGCCCACAATGTCGGACCAGTTGTCTGTCTCGAATGTTTCTTTCACTTTACGCAGAACACTTTTGTCTTTTGAAAACAAGCTTTCTGCTCTGCCATTTTTGGCAACAACTTCTACAGGTGCTTTTATGGTGCCTATTCCGCCGATTGCCATGTCGCAAACGAGTTTGCCATTCAACGAGTCTTCAACAGGAGCAACGATGACTTCTCCTGTCGGCAGATTCATCCACTTCATAGACTTCCAGTCCAGCTTAGTATCTGTGAAAAACTCCCGATTCTCTGTGCTCAGTCTTA
>Ga0209636_10000339_pt1 | contig 43965 bp, 50 predicted proteins | sample DeeMarSWOR152_54_FD_187464 | JGI IMG/M metagenome (GOLD analysis project Ga0209636, IMG submission 187464) | Marine sediment microbial communities from White Oak River estuary, North Carolina - WOR-1-52-54 (SPAdes) (version 2) | ecosystem: Environmental > Aquatic > Marine > Intertidal zone >...
TTTATCGTAAGTTTCACCATCAGGGGTTTCACCTTCCAATTGGCTCTCAAGGAACGGGAAGGATGTGTTCAGTGGTAAGTGTATCGTAATTATAGGACTTGTCCTTTCGCTTCGCTCAGGAAATGAATGATAGCACGAGTAGGACAGGCAAGAACACAAGGAGGTTCAACGTCCCCGCTAGTAGCTTTACACGGAGCACAACTGTATTTGAGTTTATGTCGATGCTCTTCCCGGACACCCATGATATCGCCATCTTCAATATCATACTCATTTGGAATTACTTCCAACACGGAAGCCGGGCAGACTTCAACACATTTCCCACATCCGTCACATTTGTCCGTGTCTAAAGTTATGAAATATTCCCCGGAACCATCTTTGTATCCGTAATTTGCTATCAACACCTTCACCTAGATGATTTTCTTCTAACCTTTGGAGCGTTCATAGAGGACTTTGGCAAACAGTGCAGCACCGGCAGCTCCCGCCAGCATCGGATCAAACCGCGGGTCATCACGCCATTGATCTGGTTTAAGCGCTCGGATTCTCAGTTCCTTTTCAACGCGCTTAACAATTCCAATGTTTTTAGCGATTCCTCCGGTAATCACGAACTCTTTCTCAACGCCAACTCGATTGAGCAGGTCTACTACACGATGGGCCATGGCCTGGCAGTAAGCGGCAAGCACCTCATCCTTTGACCAACCGCTTCGAAGGAGCCCCACCGCTTCTGATTTTGCAAAGACTACACAGGTACTACTCACGGATTGCGGTTCTTCTTTTACTGCAAAGGATCGGTCTCCGACTTCTTGGATTGGAACTGATAAGAGGTCAGCAAAGACTTCCATGCCACGACCGGTTCCAGCTGCACACTTATCATTCATGAGGAAATTTTGGACCTTTCCTTTTTCATCAACACGAATGGCTTTGCAGTCTTGACCACCCATATCCAAGACCGTTCGAACGGTAGGTCCCCACATGAAGTTTGCTCCGCGTCCATGACAAGCAATCTCTGTTATCGCTTTTTGGGCAAAGGGAATATTGACTCGCCCATAACCGGTCCCAACAACATATTGAACGTCCTTGAGCGTAAGTCCGGTGTCTTCCAGAGCCCAATTCATCGTTCGCTCAGCACTATCAGGACTACTGGACCCGGTTCGCATAACACTCTGTGCAAAAACTTCGCCATCAACCATAATCACAGTCTTCGAACTCACCGACCCGATGTCGACCCCTCCACTAATCACCTTCCCATTTTTGGGGTCGATACCTTCCACTGTATGACGATATTCTGGCCATCTCCAAAATTCCTTCTTTGTCATTTTCATCACTCCTTAGCCCTTTCTTGGGCTACCAAGGCAGCACCATAAGCACTCACATATTCAGGAAGCTCAGGCACGTGAACCTCCACACCTAATCCACGTTTCATCGAATCGACATATCCAACATCATAAGCTAATCCTCCAACCAAGAGAACATCTTCCGTGATCCCCAACCTTCGAACCATTGATATCACTCGTTCAGCAATAGCGTCGTGTATTGCACGGGCGATGTTCGCTTTTGGTGTCTGAGCATGAATTAATGACACTACCTCTGATTCAGCAAAAACAGTACATTGAGCGTTCATAGGAACTGCTTCAGTAGCTTTCAATGACATAGGACCCATTTGCCCTAGTTCGACTTCGAGTGCACGAGCCATGGCTTCAACAAATGCGCCTGCCCCAGCAGCACACCGTTCATTAACGACAAAATCTTCCATACTTCCTGATTCATCACATTTGACAGCACGAGCTTCCTCAGCACCCACATCAATGATAGTCCTAGCGGAAGGTAATAACTTGACTCCAGCTTTTGCATTCGCTCCTACTTCGCTGACGCTATCCGCTGCAAACGCTACTGACCCTTGACCAATTCCGGTTTCTGTGATGTGTGTAATTTCATCGAGCTTCAATCCCGCTGCTTTTAGAGCCATCTCAGAAGCATCTTTAACTGCAATTTTAAGATCAAATCCTGTCAGGGCAGAGCCTCGGGCAACTATTTTTTCATCATCGAGGATGACAACCTTTACATTCTTAGCGCCAAAGTCTATTCCTGCAGTAATCAAATTTATTTACCTCCTATTTTACCCCCAACAATTCCAAGAAGGAATCTACCGCCTTCTTTGTACGTTCTAAGTCGAACTCTCGTTCATCACCCATATTCCCTTCAAAAGGAAGGACGGGGATACCAGCATCTTTGAAAGCTAGACGGTTTTCCGCGATATTAAGCGACAACCCTTCACATCCCCGATTATAATGGAGCATAACGCCATCAACTTTCCATTCCCGCACAATGCGAAGCATCATATCACTTTTCTTCTGAGCGGAATAGAAATGCTGCCATTCAGGTCGAGCATGTGTCCAATCAGCTAAGACTTCCAGTGCCTGCTTTCGGGTAGTAATATCGATACCTTGCTCTTGAGGAGTTGTTCTTGGACCCCAAGTTCCATCGTCTTTAACTTCCCACGCCCCAATTAGTGAAAATGTATAAAGAGAGCCAACAGACACCACACCAAATGTTTCGAGATACCGGAAAATCTCGAGAAACCCCCAAGGGGGTTGAGTATCAGTAATGACTCGACGTTGTTCATTACCCACTGCTGCGATTTTGTTATCAACTCGCTCTTGAACTTCGTCACGAAGTTTTCGATAGAAATCAACAATCTCAGGACGATGTTTTATGATGGTTCCAAACACATAGAGCGAATACATCGTCTTTTCATCAAGTGGTGCAGGAATAGTCCTATTCAAAGCACAGATTTCCGCCCACAGAGACGTGGCTTCACATTCGTTATAGACAGCTTGGATTAGTTTTTGATCATCATAGTCTCGGCCTGTTGTTTGCTCGAGCCAATCGATGCCATCTAGCAGTTGATTGACCACGTATTCTCGACGGCGCTCGTTGAAATCCTCAATGAGTCCTGTACTCACGTCAATACAGAAGTAAGGCACACCACCTTCCAAGTCGCTAGCGATTTGGTACCATTTCGCATGACTACAACAAATGTGAGTTGTCCACATGAAATCTGGTTTGGGAAACTTGCCACCAAACACGTATTCGTCTAACACAACTGAACCAAGATAATTTCGTAAATATGCACATAAATCTCGGGCAAATCCTTTTGCTTCAATAGCTTCCTGGCATCTCGCTGCAAATTCCTTGTTGAACGCGACTGAAGCCCCATACGGCTCCCCGGTTAGACTCCACACATCGTCACCTAGACCCGCAGGAACCGCACTATAAGCCCAAGCACCGCCTGCCCACCGGATTCCCCCCTTCTCATGGGCTTTAGCATAATTCTCATAATATTGCTGCCGTAACGCCTTCCCTTCATTCCAGATATCCAAAGGTTTCGTTTGATACTTCATCTCAGTCATTTTAATCACCTAAAACAGGTCGGGTAATGCAAAGGTTTCCAGAAACGCTTCAACACGGGTTTTAAATTGCCCAATTGGGACTGTCACATCAAACTCTAAGAAATAAGTGGGAATGCCATTCTCTTCAAGCATTTGCCTCAAAGCAGGCATGTCCAATTCATGTGGATCACAGAATTTCTGTTGGATAACTAAGGCTCCCTCGACGTTGTAATCTTTTGCCAGTTGTAAAATATGGGGGAACCGTTTTCGCTCTGGCCAATCTTTACTGGGACAAGGAGGTCGATCGATATACCGGGCAGCAATTGCCGCCAATCGATCTTTTTGGGGTTCAACTTCGTTCCAGAAGTAGCGGGTGCCCGTACAATGTTCATCAACGACTAGCGTTGAATCCAATGACTCCACCATTTCAACGAATTCTGTGTCATCATCTTCACTCCCAATGATCATTAACCGAGTTCCGGTATTTCTGTCAAGTTTCCGGTTGGGAAGTTCTTTGAGCACGGCTTCAAGTGCTTGATTATGTTCCTCCTTCTCGACCATTTGACTCGAAACAACCATGTACATCGCCTCTAACCCTGTTAGTGGAGGATTGTCTTGTTTCCGAAACTCATACACTTGTTTCATCAATTGGCGATTCTTGTTCATCACTTCAATGCCCCGATCTATGTCTTTATCCGAGATGGAGCGTCCAATCCATTTTTCCAACGCCTTCTTGAACACTTCGAGTTCGCCGCGTAAATAGGGATAGGCATGTGGGGTTTGGACTCCATGGGGCATATACATGTAATAGCTGAATTCTTGTGGAATATGTTTTACCCAGCTATTGTAGGTTTGGCGGATATGGAGACACGATTGGGAAATCATGATGCCGTTGAGATAATCGAAGCGACCTTTCAACCCTTGAGCGAGACAGTCACGGCAAAAGGGACAAAACATCCCAAAGATGTGAGGTTCAGTAACGTCCTGTGCTTCGTGGCTTCCAAGGATTCGAAGGGGAAGAATATCTGCAGCGATAAGGAGTTCTTCAGGGACATAAGTGCAAAAGTAGCCGAGAACTTTTCCGCCGGTTTGCTTTTTCCAAGCTTGAGCATAGTCGTGGCGGTTTTCATACCATTCTTTGAATTTATCAAACATAGAGATCTTCCTTCCCTGAAACACACTATGAAGGGAGTGTTTACTTCGAGCAGTACGAGGATGAAATTCCTTAAGAGTTTTTGCAAAACTGTTTTATAATGATGGTTCAATATTCAATGTTAATTAAAGAGATTTGGATATCTATGCACAGAGAAAAACGGAGTTCATCACATGACCAATTGGCATACCGATAGGATTCGAAACTTGCTTTCAGCAATCACCCACCCATCTCGAGTAGCAATACTAGAATTCCTGTCCGATCGTGATTTCGGTACGAATAAATCATTACGGCAACATCTCAAATCAATACAACCTCAAACTGGAGGAAATTCACCAGCCGTAGTAACCCACCATGTCTCCTTGCTAGAAAAAAACGGGCTAGTCAAACATTCAGAGGAAGATGCACGGGTGATTGTTGCTACAGTCATGGGACGCAGAATAACACGTATGCTACGGCAAATGGTTTCAGATTCTGACCTGGATGAATCCTGGGACCGTTCCCTCTAGAGGTTGAAACCTTGTTCTCGGAGAACTTGCGTAAGATTCTTTCCTTGGTCACGAGCGCGTTGTAAGAAAAATCGAAGATAACGATCAAAGAAGGGATTGCTGCCCTTAGCGGCGAGAGGGATTCCGAGCACCAAATCGCCTCGTATTAGATCTAGTCTTTGAGCCGCCATCCCGACGGACCACATCATTCGATTATCAATGAAGTGTTGAGCAGCAACAGTTGTTGCAGAGGAGAGAGCAATACCTAGGTCCAGAATTTTGAAAGCACAAAGTGCTGTGGTTTTGTTTTGACGAATGGCTTCTTCGTAATCAGCGCAGGTTTCGAAGCCACAGGCATGACAATCGAGGGCAAGCGGAGGGCGTTTGGCTCGAATTCCAACAAGGAAAATTGCAGTACTATCTTTTACGGCTTCAGCGTCGGGTTCTAAAAACCAGAAGGTTTGGTTGGTAAGGTCTTCATGTCGCATTCTTTGGATTTCTTTAGCAATTTGCTTAATCGTTTTTCCTGAGACAATTTCAATGGTAAGATCATCGAAGCCTTTGGATTTCGGTGCGGTTGTTGCTGCAGCGGCCATTAAATTCGCAACGTGTTTCACGGCTGCGTCGGTGTGCTTCTGTCTTTTTGTTGGTATTTCATTCACCTTTTTCCTAGAATTTTTCCGCCTAACTGACAATTTTTTGTGGGGTTACTTCTTGGGTTTTTTACCCGTAACAGCGTTTACGATATTCCAGAATTCGTCTTCTTTCAGACCTAAACGGGTTTCTCGAAGAAGTTCTGCAGCACTTTGTAATTGACGAAGCATTTCAACTTTATCTCTGAGTTTGTGCGTCTCTTTCACTTGTAATACAATTTGCTTGATTTGTTCATCGGTGGCCTCGATGTTTTCTTGTTCGAGTTTTGTTTTCACGATTTGACTTCCGGTGTGTTTTCCCATGTAGAATTCAGTTTTACGCCCTACAGTTTCAGCAGGGATGGGTTCGTATGTTAGCCGATGGGAGAGGATGCCATGAACATGGATGCCTGCTTCATGTGAAAAGGCATTTTCTCCTGTGATAGCTTTGTGTACTGGAAGGAGGATGGCAAAAGATTGACTCACTAAATCAGCAAGTTCTTGAATTCTTTCAGTTTTGATCCCTGTTCGAACATCATACAGGAACTCTAGTGCCATGACTACTTCTTCGAGAGGTGCATTACCTGCACGTTCTCCAAATCCCGCGACACACACGTGGGGAACCGTGACGCCTTCTTCGATTGCAGCTAGTGTAGTGGCGGTGGCTAATCCAAAGTCATTGTGATTATGAATCGACAGGGGCACTTTCTTTTTGACCTCGTCGTGAAGACGGTCTCGGATTTGAGAGACTAAATATCGCATTGATTCAGGTCTCAAGAAGCCCACGGTATCTGTAATTACGACTCGATCAGCACCAGCTTCAATTGCTGTTTTGAAAATCTTCACGGTGTTCTCAATGCTAGTGCGAGAAGTGTCTTCGGTGACGAAATCAACAATGACTCCATGCTTCTTTGCATATTCAACACAGTCGGTTACGATGGCGAGAGCTTCTTCGGGGGTTTTCTTTAGCTTGAACTTCAGGTGAAGATTGCTGAATGCAATGAAGATGGGGACTTCTTCTGCTCCAGATTGGATGGCAACATCAATGTCCGATTTGATGGCGCGAGCTGGAGCACATATCTTAGCTTGTTTGAAACCCTCAGCAGCAATTCGTCGAACGACTTCTTGTTCATCTTTTGAAACTGCAGGAAAACCGACGTTGATAATGGCAATACCCATTTCATCCATTATCTTGGCGATTTGGATTTTTTCGTCAATTAATAGACTAGTTCCAGGAGTTTGTTCGCCATCGCGGAGGGTTTCATCCCAGATAAGAACTTCTTTGGGCAGATGCTTGGGTTTGGTTTGTGGAACTTTGTTGAAGTTCACAATTAAGCCATCTGCTTCTAATTCGTCAAGCAGCATTGTTCTCAGGCAACCTGATTAATCAATATTGATAGTATAGACTTAAGTCTCTTTCTTGTGTATAGTGCAGGCATTAACGAATACGGACTTGGAAGGAGAAAAATCATGACTCCGGGATATTCAAACATCAAGGTTGAAATTTCTGATGGGGTCGGAACCATTTTGGTGAACCGACCACCCTTGAATATTCTTGATCAACAAACACTTACAGAGCTTCAAAAGGCATTTCAAGAGATGAAGACCCACTCTGATGCTAATCTCATTCTTTTAAAAACAGCTGGCGACCGTTTCTTTTCAGTTGGGGTTGATGTAGAACAACACCTCCCGAAACATGCACCTAAGACGTTAAAGGCGTTCAATAATGTCTTTGAAACACTCATAGATGTTGATAAACCCGTCATCGCCGTGGTTCAAGGAGCTGCATTGGGTGGAGGATGTGAGCTAGCCTTCGCTTGTGATGTGGTCATTGCAGCAGATTCAGCAAAGTTTGGTCAACCAGAAATCCAAGTTGGTGCAGTGCCAACAGTTGCAGCAGCTGCAATGCATCATCTCATTGGTCAAAAACGAACCTTTGAGCTGCTTTATACTGGCGATAGTATTTCGGCTGAAGAGGCTGTGAAGATTGGGCTTATCAACCATGCTGTACCTGCTGACCAGCTAGATTCCACCGTTAACGAATTAGTTTCAAAACTCAAAGAACACAGCCCGATTATGCTCAGCTACGTTCGACGCGCTATTTACGAGAGTATGCACCTTGACTTCATGCAGGCAGTCGAAAAATCCACCGAAATTTACCTAGATTCGTTAAAGAACACAGAGGATGCTTCAGAGGGACTCAAAGCGTTCTTAGAAAAGCGGAAACCAGAATGGAAAGGAAAATAGATTCGGGTGGGTGGCCTAGGGGATAACGATAATCCGACCCAGAACCTTTCCTTCTTCAAGGAGTTTGAAAGCCTCATTAATTTCTTCTAGCGGACGTTTACTATCAATTATTGGTTCAATCTGAATGATACCTTGCTCCACCATTCGCAGTAGTGGAGGATAGTCAACTGGACGACAGCCAAGAGACCCACGAATTTCTACTTCTCGGTACATAATTCGTGAAGCCGAAACGGTCCAATCGGATTCAGCATAGCCAACTACAACCATCCGACCACCCCATTTCACAACGGCTAATGCTTGACTCATAACGTCAGGAATTCCAATGGCTTCAAAGGAGATATCGACACCGCGCTTGTTTGTCATGGCCCGAATCTGTTTGACAGGGTTTTCATCTTTTGAGTTAATAGTGAAGGTTGCACCGAGTTTTTTCGCTAATTTCAGTTTCGTATCATCGATATCGATGGCATAAACGATGCCACCTGCTGCTGCAGCGATTTGAACCACATTGATACCAACACCACCACATCCAAACACAGCTACTAAATCTCCTGGTCGAACTTCTCCCCGGTTCTTCACTGCATGGTAGGGTGTTGAAATTGCATCAGCTACGATGCTCGTTTCTTCCAATGGTAATGAATCAGGAATTCGTAATACATCCTTAACCGGTACACGGATGTATTCAGCGTAGGCGCCATCAATGTTGTTTCCCACCATTTCTTGTCGTTGACATACGTTTTCGCGACCCAACCGACAGTTATCACAATATCCACAGGTCAGAACAGCAGGAATTAAAACGCGATCTCCCTTGGCCCAATTTTCTACAGCTGAACCCATTTCAGTAATTGTACCAGAAGCCTCATGTCCAAGGATCAACGGGGGTTTTTTGAAAGTGGGAGTTCCATGCAGATAATGCAAGTCGGTTCTGCACACACCACATGCTGCCACTTTAATCAGAACGTCTTCAGGTCCAACTTCTGGTGTCGGAACATCTTCGATTTTGAGGGGTTTTCCGGCTTCATAAAACACTGCGGCTTTCATTGTGAGCACCGAGGCGCATATCTGACTTTGAACCTTATATCCTTTAGGAAGCTGGGAGAACTGGAGGAAAGTAAAGATTTTTGATTTCTGTTGATGGAGGTTGTGGAGAGAATCGATGAAAAAAGCGACTTATGGTGTTACTATTCGTTTGGTTGGTGTATTGAAGATTACAACAGGAATCGAAAAAGTACACCTAGACCTAGAAGGTAACGATACTATCGGGACCGTTCTTACACGGTTAGTTGGAGTGCATCCAGTGCTAGGTCAAGAACTGTTCAACAAGTCTGGCGAGATCCACAAGTATCTCAACATTTTTGTTGACAACCAACCTGTTCTTCAGGAAAATCTTAATGATATCCCGATTCAGCATTCTACGACATTAACGCTAGTGATGGCAGTTGGCGGTGGATAACAAACCCCCGGAAGAACTCAAAATGACAGCAAACCAATATGCGATTGTTAATCTTAGTAAAGGTTCAGTGAAAATAGGGGAGACTTCAGCAAGCATTATTCGAAGTTACTTGGGTGGTCGAGGGACGAACGTCTATTATCTGAATAAATTGCTCAGGAAAGATGTGGATCCGCTCTCCCCGGAAAATGTGCTGATTTTTGGTTCTGGTTTGCTGACCGGGTTCCTGATCCCGAACGCGTCGCGGTTCAATGTTACAGCGAAATCCCCTGAATCTGGTTTTTTGGGTGACACTAATTGTGGAGGCTATTTTGCTCCGGAGATGCGTTATGCTGGTTTTGACCGGGTCATCATTCTTGGTAAAGCGAAGAAGCCGAGTTACATTTTCCTTCAGGATGGCTCTGTGGAGATTCGAGATGCGTCGGCTTATTGGGGTCTCGATACGTATGATGTTCAAACTGAGTTGCGGAAGGATTTGGGGGATGTTCAGGCTGCTGTCACTGGAGAAGCGGGTGAAAAACTCGTCCGATTTGCGAACATTCGAAACGGTGTAAAAAATGCCGGAGGACGGGGTGGGCTTGGTGCGGTCATGGGATCGAAGAACCTGAAGGCCTTGGTCGCTTATGGAACTCGAGGGTTGAAGGTTGCTCATCCAGAACAGCTTCTGGAGCTTACTAGGCGTGTTAATGATTATGTTATGAATTCGAAGGTCATCTCAGTCATGGGCAAACTGGGTTCTCCGTATCTGTACGATGTTAGTAATGAATTAGGAGCGATTCGCACGAAGAACAGCCAGCTGAATGCCTGGTCGGATTCATTAAACGCAGAGTATTTCGAAGAATATGCTGAGAAAATGGTATCCTGTGCTTCTTGTATTGTACATTGTCGACATCGGAATACCATGAACGGTGAAGGCCCTGAATACACGACGATTGGATTACTGGGAGCCAACATAGGTATCTCGGACCCAAAACAGGTTATTGAGTTGAATAACCTCTGCAACCGTCTTGGATTAGACACGGCATCTGCAGGGAGTATTCTTGCCTGGGTTTTCGAGCTCTACGAAAAAGGAATTGTTGATAGAACGAAATTCCATGGGGAGAAACTAGAATTCGAAAACTTTGAACTTGCCAAATCCCTCCTCGAAAAGACGGCCCGCCGTGAGGGACTTGGGGACGTCTTGGCTGAGAGTAGTCAAGCCGTTCAGTACTTTGGACCAAAATCTGCTGATTATCTCATTGCGGTAAAGAACTTACCTCAAAGCGATCCACATGATGTTCGTTACATCAAAGCATTTGCACTTGGGATAGCGACTGCGTCAAGAGGAGCAGATCATTTGCGTAGTCGACCCACCCTTGAAATCTTTCTGCGACTGCCCCAAGAAGTAAAGGAAAAAATCTATGGTACAGGAATCTCGCCGGATCCCACTTCATACGAGGGGAAGGAAAAAACCGTTTTTTGGTCAGATAACATGTACGCCGTAATTGATGCAGTGGGAATCTGTAAATTCATCTGCCATGGTTTCAACAGCCCACACCTCATCGGATATGAACAGGTTCGCGAATTCTTACAAGCAGCAGTTGGCCTTGATTTCGAGGTTCAAGAACTAAAAGAAATTGGGCAGCGAATAATTGACACAGAACGCATCCTCAACCTGCGGTTTGGACTCACCCGGGCAGATGATTCATTACCTAAACGCTATTTTGATGACCCAGCCCCATTGAAAACCGCCCAAGGCCATCATATAGATCGCCAACAATTCCAAACCATGTTGAATCGATACTACCAACTACGTGGCTGGAACGACCAAGGGATGGTAACACACAAACGGATCACCGAATTGGAGGCGATTGAATGAAGTACATCTTCGTTTACCCAGAGCGTTGCACTGGGTGTCGATTATGTTCACTTGCCTGTTCATTGACCAAATATGGTGAATGCAACCCACGTAAAGCTGCGATTAGTGTCGTTCGAGATGAATTTGAACGGTTCGAATTTCCGGTTGTTTGCTTTCAATGTCAGGATGCGCCCTGTGTTTCAGCTTGTCCACAAAACGCCATTACAAAGGATGAAGGCGTTGTGACACGCGACGATGACCGGTGTATTGGTTGCCGGTTATGTGCAGTGGTCTGTCCCTTCTCCGCAATTACAACTCATGGTAAGGAACTGATCCATTGTGACCTTTGTGGGGGTGACCCACAATGTGTCAAATACTGTTCCACAAAAGCCATCGAATATGCAGAAGAAACCCAAGAAGCAATGCAACGACGAAAAGAACAGCTAGCCCGAGTCCTTATCATAGAGAAATAATTCCAGAAGCCCTTATTATGACAGGTTTGTGTGTATCATGAAACGATGTAGACATAGTTTCTATGCTTCCTGATTATTCCAATTCGGACCCAACCCACTAGTTCTCTTTCTACTAGCCCAATTGATTTAATAAAGAACAGCCGGGAATAATTAAGTAATTTTGTTTGGTGAGAGCTTTGCCTACACCTAGGGACATTTCAGACTATCAAAGACATCTATCAAATGTGATGGCATACTGTGCACTCCTTACTGGGTTCATCCTCACTGTGTTCACGCTATTACTCACCCTCCTTCCATACAGTTTTCTCTCTAGCCTCTGGGGTCAGATCGCATTATTCTTCGTCGCAATCCTGTTCTACTTGTTTTTATTATATGGTTTACTCTTTAGATTATGGGGGTTTCGATGGGTAAAATGGAAACCACCTATAAGTTGGCAAACACATTTCTTGAAAGGGTTCTTTATTCTGGCAATCTTACTCTTTGGGTTTCTCATTCCATTGCTATTCCTTATTTGGGGATTTTTCCTTCTAGCGATAATAATGGGGATTATTTGGGTGGTATTTTTTGCCTTCTACGTGGTATACGATAAAATTACTATAGGATCGCCTGAGAGAACCTGACTCTTTTTCTTAACTTCTCTTCCACAGATTGGGGGTATTCGGGAGTTTATGAAGTTATATTCAAATGTATAGCAATACCTAAGATTCCAGAAAAAAAACAACCGTTAATTCTCTAACTCAGCAAACCTGGCACAATCCCTAAAAAGAGTAAGTATTCAAGAGCAACATCAGCTTTTTCTAAAGATTCACAGTAAGATAGTAATGAAATCGAGTGGAGAAAGATGGAGCCAAAAACTACTACATGGAGAGAATTGAGTAGGGTAATGAATATCATATTCGTTGTTGCTTCTGTATTATTCTTCATTTGTGTGAGCGGAATTTTTCTGGCAACTAAATTTGGTAACGTGGAACTCCGGTGGTTGTTGGGAATTCTTGTGATGTGTTTAATAGTTCCCTACACGGTCGTTTTAATAGGATATGTGAAGGAGAAGCCGGAGAAACCGGTAATCATTTCTCTTAGCCTTATTCTTTTCTATCTCATTCTAGAATTGATTTGGGATTATATTCTCCGAATTCCATTCCGAGAAATACTGACACTTCACATCGTCTACATAATTGTTCTTTACATAGCCTCCTTCACTATGATTGGTGTGTCCTTCAGAATAAATAGAAAAATGGGTTGGTTGGTAACCATCACATTCTGGATATCCTTGGGATGTCTCATATACCTGTATCTATTTTAGAAGCTCTGATATGCAGGGAAAATTCATTTTCTAGTTGTTGATGCAGAATGAAAGACCGTTATCCATGGAGCATTACAAGGTTTATGTTCGTTTCTCCTCTGAACGCCAATAGTGTTGACCAATGAGATTATCTTTTTTCAAAGAATTGAGAACATCGGTTACGTCAGTGCCCATTCGATGAGCATGTAGGATAAATCCGGCGTTTCGAAGATCTCCAATTGTCTGGTATCCCATGACTTTTCCATCACAAAGGAGAAGTTTCCTGTAAACCTTGTTTCGGTGTATACGGATAACTTCACACTCTCCTATCTCTTTCAAAGTCTGACCGATGCTGAGTACTGGTGTCTCAAAGATGTTAATCAGATTGATGGCATCAGACCCTTGATATGAAATCTGTTGACCCAGCATATTTTGTGCGGCGATTCGACCTTGAGAAATGGCGTTTGGCCATATTGCATTGATCTTTAGTTCATTCGTTGCACGATCTAGTGCTTCAGCAACATCGCCTGCGGCGTATACGTTTGCAACACTGGTTTGCATGTATTCGTTGACAAGAATTCCTTCATTTGTTTTGATTTGAGTGCCTTTGATGATGTCGAGATTTGGACGAACTCCCACGGCTACGACGACCAGATCACATTTAATTTGCTTTCGACCAACTTGCACACCTTCGACATGCTTCTCACCAAGAAGTTTGTTTACGCTTGCTGAAGTATGAATTTCTATGTCCTGTTCTTGTAAGAGTTGGTTCACGATTTCTGCTGTGTCTTCATCTAGCATTCGGGGGAGAAGATGATTTTCTTGTTCAATGATTGCAACTTGGGCACCAAGTCTATGGAGTGCGGTGGCGCTTTCAATACCAACAAACCCTCCGCCAATAACAACTGCATGTTTTATCTTTCGTTTTGCTCGTGTTAGGATGGCTTGGCTGTCTCCTAAATTTACCAGGGTTACTACGCCTTCTTTGTCAAGGCCTTCGATGGGAGGTTTGATTGCAGATGCCCCAGTGGCGATGAGAAGCTTATCGTACGGAACTTCTTTTCCGGATTCGAGGTGGACTGAGTTGGATTTAGGATTCACAGCTGTAACAGAAGTGTCCAGTTTCATTTTGATTCCAGCGTCTTCGAAATACTGGAGGTCAAATCGGTCGAGGTATTTGTCATCAATTTCTCCAGCGACAAAGGATGGAAGAGAGAACAAAGCGTAGAATCGCGTATCCTTTGTAATTAAAACGACATCAACGGAGTTCTCATGTTCTATTATCGTTTGTACTGCACTTAATCCAGCAGCTCCACTTCCAATAATCACCAGGCGCACAAGAATCCACTCAATAACCACAGATAACATAGTACTCATAAAAATACACTTGGAAGCGACTCGGATTTTTGATGAATAACAGGTTTTTTAGTAACATCTTGCATAGCCTCTGCGAGGTGACGCTTTTGGAAGTCAAAAAAGTCTCAGTCATTGGTGCTGGACTCATGGGTCACGGCATAACACAAGTTCTAGCCCAGGTCGCTGGATATGAAGTGTACCTGAAAGATATCAAACAAGAATTCATTGACACAGGCATGGGTCGAATTAAATGGAGCCTTGGCAAGCTTGTTGAAAAAGAGAAACTCGCTCAAACCGATGCAGATGCAGTGCTCAAACGCATCCACCCTACCCTCGACATGAAAAAGGCAATGAGTGACACGGATTTTGTCATCGAAGCTGTTCCTGAAAACTTAGATCTCAAAAAGAAGATTTTCGCCGAGATGGATGAACTCGCTCCATCACATGCCATTCTTTCATCGAATACATCCTCTATCAGTATTAGTCGCATAGCCTCAGCTACAAAACGCCCAGATAAAGTCGTGGGTATGCACTTCTTCAATCCCGTTCAAATTATGAAACTGGTCGAAATTATTCGGGGAGAGAACACTTCGGATGAGACAGTCAAAATCGTTGAACTAGTGTCACAGAAAATGGGTAAGGAAACCGTGCTTTGCAAGAAAGATTCACCCGGTTTTATCGTCAACCGCGTTCTAGTTCCTGCACTTAACGAAGCCATCTGGTTGCTCCAAGAAGATGTTGCTGAACCAGAAGATATTGACAAGGCCATCAAGCTAGGTCTAAACTGGCCAATGGGACCAATTACACTCTTGGATTATGTTGGATTAGACACCACTCTGTCAATCACTAAGGTGTTTCAGAAAGAGATGGACGAACACAAATACGCTGCAGCTCCACTACTTGGAAAGATGGTTAAGGAAGGCAAATTGGGGAGAAAGACAAAGCAAGGATTCTACGACTGGAACAAATAAACCCCAACACTATCATGAACCCGTAATCGGTTCAAAACCTCGCAACGAGGAGATATTAAGGGATATTTGAGAAGTGGAACCGGATTACTTGTCTAGCTTTGCGCCACATTTTCCGCAGTGAGTAAACTCACTAGGTAAGTATTTTGTGCCACAGCTGGGGCAGTTCTTTTCCCAAGGTCCCCATTTGAATTCAGGTGATTTGCCATCAGCGGCTTCCTGTCGAAGGCGTATATATGCTGGAGGTCGTTTCTCGACGAAAGCCCACATACCTTCATGGGGTTCTTGGGAACTGAAGTGGACACTAAGCCAGTCTCGTACGCTTGGCCAAGTTAAAGACCAGACAAGATCCTTCCAGAAGTTCACCTGAGCTTTGGTAAAGCGAAGACATTCGGGGAATTTTTCGAGGATTTTCTTGGACCATTCTGCGATGGTGTCATCGAGCTTGTCATAGGGGACAACTTCGTTGACGAGTCCCCAATCCTTGGCTTTTTCGGCACTAATTCGATCGCAAGTGAAGAGCATTTCCCGAGCTCGCCGGTCACCTATAATGATTGGTAACCATTGAGTGGCGCCGCCTGCGGCGACACTACCGACACGTGTTCCGACCTGTAATATTTCCACGTGGTCTGCAGCTATCGCTAGGTCGCATGCCATTTGGACTTCATTTCCTCCACCAGCAACAATACCATTCAGCCTTGCTATCACTGGCTTTCCACAATGCCGTAACAAATGTAGGGCACGTTCAAAAATTTCGCACCATTTCCAGAAGTCTCGAGGTTTCTTAGTATACTTTGTTGCATACTCTTTGACGTCACCTCCAGTGCAGAATGCTTTTTTGCCTGCACCGGTTAGGACAATGACTCCAACCTCATCATCCCACGAAGCGGTATGAAGGGCGTCACACATTTCGTCAAGCGTCAGAAGAGTATATGCATTGAATTTTTCTGGACGGTTGATTGTGAGGGTGGCGACCCAGTCTTTCTTCTCGTAAAGAATTTCCTTGTATTTGGGTTTTGCCAACTTAACCACCAAAGTAAGTGGGTTAATACCGGATTCTCTTATTTGAAGTTTCTACTTGATACCACAATTTTCGATGGACACCAAAAAAATTTGATGACACCGCTTGGTGAACGATGTGAATTATGAATGGAAAGGCTTCCGACACTTTTTCGTTGCTCCCTGCCATAAGTTATAAGGTATAACTTGAAAGGCAATTCTATGACTGATCCAATGATCGCTTATTGTAGTCTTAACTGCATTGAATGCCCTGCCTATATTGCCTATCAAACCGATGATGAAGCACTAAGGAAAGAAACGGCGAAAAAATGGTCAACACCGGATCACCCTGTTTCTGTTGAAGACATAGATTGCACTGGATGCAAATCAACGAAACCTCCTATCTTTAATTGGTGTTCAAAATGTGAAGTCCGAAGTTGTGCTATTGAACATGAGGCCGTAACTTGCGCCCACTGCGCCGATTATTCTTGTGAGAAAATCGATAAACTAATCAAAATGCTTGGTGACGAAGTAAGAAATCAACTCGAAAGCATACGAAACCAGTTGGCAAATCGTTAGATCTGTAATGATAGGTCCAAAGAGTGTACAATAACACCTTCTAGAATAGTTGCAAAATGAAGCAAATCAGGCAGGAATGAACACGTAGGAATCAAGGCCAAATGATTTCTTGATTTCAATTTTAATTGGCGTGCCAATTTTGAGATCTTCGTATTTCGCTTTTTCAACCCGAGCAACGACTAATATTCCTTCATCGAGTTTCCCAACGGCGAGGATATAGGGTAACAATTCCTTGTATGCAGGAGGAGCAGCACCGACAAGGGTTTTTGCGTAGATTTCACCTGTACCTTTCAGGTCAATCCATTCTGCGGCTTTGTCACCGCAGTTTGGACAGGTTGATTTTGGTGGCCATAGTACTCCGCATTTGGGACATTTGGTTGTTGTGAATTTGTTTTGTGCGAGGTTGTCCCAGAATTGTTTGATTTGAGTTTGTGGATAGACAAGAGTGTAGGGCAGATCCGTGGGTTGTTCAGTCATCTTAGTTCTGCCTCCGTAGAATATGGACAACGTGATGTGTGGCGAAGCCACTTAGGTTCTGTGTGATACCTGTTGTTGCACCATCGACTTGGCGAGGTCCGCCTTCACCTCGAAGTTGTTCTGTGACTTCAGCGATTTGGGCAACACCGGTGGCACCAACTGGATGTCCTTTCGATTTGAGACCTCCGGAAGGATTGACAGGGATTCGACCTCCGATTTCTGTATCCCCACTATCAACGAGTTTTGGCCCTTCACCCTTTTTACAAAATCCAAGGTCTTCATATTCGATGAGCTCAGCGATGGTGAAGCAATCGTGGGTTTCAGCGAGATCCATATCTTTAGGTTTGAGTTTTGCCATGGAATAGGCATTGTTCGCAGCATTTACTAATGCTCGCCAAGTCGTTAGACTCTGCATATTCGAGCAATTGAAGGAAGGTTCCATGAACTGTCCTGAACCGATCACATCAACTGGAGTGTCGTTGTATTTTCTAGCCTCTTTAGCGGGGACAAGAATTGCAGCGGCGGATCCATCTGAAATTGGACTGCAGTCGAAGAGATTCAGAGGGTGAGCAATCATCGGTGATTCAAGAACGGTTTCAATGGTGATTTCTTTTCGAAATTGGGCAATGGGATTTTTACTGCCATTCTTATGATTTTTCACGGCAATCTTAGCGAGTTGTTCTTGGGTCACGCCATACTCATGCATATATCGTGATGCAATGAGAGCAAATCCTGAGGGAGGGATCATTCCATGAAAACTTTCCCAGGTCAGGTCTTCGACTAAGCATAGATTGCGCATAGCTTCAGGGGAAGGCACATTGCACATTTTTTCAACGCCGATAACTAGAGCAGAGTCTGCTTGTCCTGATGTGATAGCAAAGAAGGCATTGCGAATGGCGGCGCCTCCGCTTGCACAGGCCATTTCAATTCGGGAAGCCACCTTAGGAGACATACCCAGAAATTCAGCAACAAGGTTTGCTGGATGAGCTTGTTCCGTGAACCGTTCTGACTGGGCATTGGCAAGATACAATGCTTCAATATCTTTGGGTTCTAATCCCTTTGTGTCTTTGAAGGCATGTTCTGCTGATTCTACAATAAGTTCACCCAAGGAAACGTCATTGCGTTTACCCCATTGGGTGAGCCCAACTCCAACAACAGATACAGGTCTCATTCTAATTCACCATTCAAACAGAAATGTGCGATTCATCATCTTTGCACCGTGCATTCTTTTAAGTGCATTCAAAAGGCTACTTCATCTTGATGTTATTTTGAATCACGAATGGAATCAAAGGCTTCGGGATTTTCAACAGAAGACAAATCCCCGACTTCGTGACCAAGATATACACGTTTAATTAATCGCCGGACGATTTTGCCGGATCGGGTTTTGGGTAATGCAGAGACAAATCGGACCTCTTCAGGGAGGAAGGGTTTGCCCATGGTTTTTCCGACATATTGTCTCAATTCTTCTCGAAGGTCCTCGCTGATATCAAATCCAGATTTGAGTACAACATAGGCGATGATTCCAGCCCCTTTGATTTCATGGGGAACCCCTATGGCAGCGACCTCGGAAACCGCTTTATGACTAATTAGTGCTGTTTCTATTTCAGAGGGACCAACTCGTTGGCTAGATACCTTGATGACATCATCTGCCCGACCCAGAAGAAACCAGAATCCATCTTCATCAACTTGAGCCAGATCTCCATGCCACCATATTCCAGGAAATGTTGACCAATAGGTTTCGATATAACGTTCGGGTGCATTCCAAAAGCCTCGTGTCATGGAAGGAGCCGGCTTGCGGCAAATGAGTGTACCAATATCTCCGCGAATACTCTTTCCAGTGTCATCAATGCAATCTATGTCCATTCCCAACCCGGGACCGCGCAGGGTTCGGGGTTTGAGATCATTGATTGGCATGGGGCTTAAGAAACAACCAAAAATCTCAGTTCCTCCAGACAGGTTGATAATTGGGAGTTTGCCTTTCCCGACCGTGTTGAAATACCACAACCAGCTGGTATCATCCCACGGTTCGCCAGTCGATCCCAAAATGCGGAGAGTGCTCATCTTATGTTTGTTGACCCATTCATCACCTAATCGAATGAGATAGCGAATAGCTGTTGGTGAAATACCGAATGCTGTTACTTTGTACTTATCTATGGTTTTCCATAGCTGGTCGGGTTGAGGAAAATCGATTGCACCTTCATAGATAAGATGAGCCGCGCCTTGATGTTGTGCTCCGACGATTTGCCATGGGCCCATCATCCAGCCGAGGTCACTCAGCCAAAACAAAGTGTCAGTTTCTTTGACATCACAATAGTATGCGACTTCTTTTGCTGCCTGTGCTAAAGCCCCAGCATGAGAATGAACCGTGCCTTTTGGTTTCCCAGTTGTCCCCGAGCTGTATAATACCATTGCAGGATCTTCCGATTCCATCTGAGAGGTAGGCGCAGAAAGATCCATTCCATCAACGACATCATGCCACCATAGATCCACACCCTTATTCCAGGGGATTTTAAGACCTAGCCGTTTGAACAGAATCAAATGTTTGATTGATTTCACACCATCAACGCTTGCGTCTGCATTTTTCTTGAGTGGGATTTGTTTTCCACGCCGAATAGAGCCATCTGCTGTGAAGAGAATTTTCGCTCCGACATCTTGGATTCGCATTTTCACTGCATCTGGACTAAATCCTGAAAAAATTGGGACACCGATAGCGCCAATTTTATAGCTAGCTAGCAAGGCCATGACGGTTTCGGGAACCATTGGCATATAGATTGCACAGGGATCACCCTTCCCAATCCCTAATTCCTGTAGGGCATTTGCGAGTTTACATACGCCTTCATTGAGTTGTGCATAAGTTAGAATTCGATCTTCGCCGGTTTCGCTGACCCAGATGAGTGCTGTTTTGTTTGCTCGAGTTGATTGTACATGGCGATCAAGGATGTTGTGAACGATATTGAGTTTGCCACCCACAAACCATTTGGTCCATTCAATTCCTTTTGAGTCATCTAACACCTGTGAATAGGGTTGATACCATTCAACGCCAATGTCTTTGAGTGCAGCGTCCCAAAACCATTCAATATCTTCAGTGCTACGACTAATTAGTTCATCGTAAGTGTTGATATTGTGTTTATTCATGAAGTGGCGTATGTTGCTGTTGGTTTGATAGTCACCCGAAGAACGCCAGATAATTTCACTCATAGCTTGACACTCCTGGGAGTCCTTACAGTCTTATCGTTCGGTCTTTGTTCATATTTGTTTTTACTTAGGTTTCAATAACAGTGAAACACTTTTTACAGTTGATGCCTGTATTCGTGGAAAAGGTGGTCGATTGTGACAAACCGTGTCGCCATTATTGGTGTGGGTCAAAGTAGTTTTGGAAAACGCCCAGACTCGTCTATCCGTGATTTGACGTTTGAAGCATTTCACGAAGCCATCGAGGACACCAAGAATTTAGAGAGAGATGAGATCGATGCGTCTTTGGTTGCTTCTTCATCTGGTTATGACAAGCAGAGGTCACCTGCTGCGGTAATTGCCGGATATTTAGAATTAAATCCCCAACCGACTTTTCTCACTGAGGCCGCTTGTGCATCAAGTACTGTTGCTCTTCGCACTGCGTGGTCGTTTGTCAAGTCGGGTCTTCATGATGTTGTTGCTGTGATTGGTTATCAGAAAATGACAGATATGACATCTGAAGCGATTCAAGAGGTCATGGGCCGTGCTGGAGATGTTATGTTTGAATCACCCTTTGGCACTAGCATGCCAGCCTATTATGCCATGTTTGCTCGAGCACACATGGATGCTTATGGTACAACTGAAGAAGATCTTGCGAAGGTTTCGGTGAAAAATCACTATTACAGTCAGTATAATCCAAAGGCTATGTTTCAGAAGGAGTTCACTTTAGAGAAAGTGCTGTCCTCTCGAGTAATCGCTAGCCCCTTGAAGAGTCTCGACTGCTGTGCTAATTCAGATGGCGCATCATGCCTAATTGTAGCCAATGAAGCAAAAGCGAAGAAGTTTGCCGAACAACCCGTTTGGATCAAAGGGTTGGGCCTTGGTTCAACAGCTATGTCTCTTGCTAGCCGTAACCCGCCTTTCACAGGTTTTGAAAGTGCGAAGGAAGCAGCTCGACAAGCCTACGCCATGGCAAGCATCAAACCCACAGATATCGATGTTGCAGAAGTTCATGACTGCTTCACAATTGCCGAACTCATTGCTTATGGGGATCTTGAATTCTGTAAACGTGAAGACAGCCCCAAAATGATACGTAATGAAGAAACACACCTTGGGGGACGTATACCTGTGAATATTGATGGGGGCCTCCTATCAAAGGGTCATCCCGTAGGTGCAACTGGTGGTTCACAGATTCGAACTCTGGTGCATCAACTTCGTGGTGAAGGGGGAAAGATGCAAGTGGATGGAGCAAAAATTGCTTTGGGTCACAATGTTGGTGGAATCGGGATGTATACGAATGTGACCATTCTGGAGGCCTAGTATGGAGGTTTGAGGTGAATAGGATGGGATTTGAACGGTTTGGTTTTGTCAGTTATGTTTCGCAGGCAAAAATTGGTGAGTTTACCGAATACCTGAAAAACAATCAGCTAATGGGTACAAAGTGTAAAAAATGTGGGAAAGTCTATTTCCCACCACGTGGTGATTGCACCTCATGCCTTGGAGAGGAAATTGAATGGGTTGAAATCCAGGGTGAAGGTAAACTTGTTACCTTCACTCAAGTTAACTTTGCTCCAACGGGATTTCAAAAAGACGTCCCATATATTCTTGCACTTGGACAATTAAACAGTGGACAATATGTTTTTGCTCGATTTTCCAAAGATGTGTCATTGGAACAGTTGAAAATCGGAATGGCGTTACAACTTGTACCGTGCAAAATCGATGAAGAACGAGTAACATATGAGTTTCAGGTGCTTTAAAGGGTTCACCGGAATTCTGGGATAACCTCAGTAGCAAAGAGCTTCAAGGTGTCCTTAAGCATCTTTGGGGGAACAAAGAAGTTGACAACCATATGTCGGACACCCGCCTTCTGATATTCCTTGATCCCTTTGATTACATCATCAGGTGTACCAAAGAAAACTGGGGCTTTGTCGAGAACGTCATCAGGAATCTCTTTTGCCATCGCCAGTAGTTTTTCAGTAACCTCTAAGTTCATAACCAAATGCCAAGTCATGTCGAACTCGTCGGTAACGTCATCATATCCTAATCGACGAAGAATTCGTGGACGAGTTAGGAAGTAGATCTTTGCCCCGAGTCCCACATTTTTCCGAGCGGTTTCGTATTCATCAGCGACAACTGTAAACACAAAGGCTGCAGGTTCAATTACATTCGGATCACGTCCAGCTTTCTTTGCGTGATCTCGGACAATCTGTAATTTCTCTGCATATTCATCAGGAAACATACTTGCTGGAACCCAACCATCACCCAACTCTCCAGCCATCTTCATAGTTTTGGGCGAATTTGCTGCAATCCATACCGGTGGGTTTGGTTCTTGAATTGGTCGTGGTTGGAGAAATGCGTTATCTAATTTGTAGTACTTTCCGTCATAATTGGCAACCTCTTCTGTCCACAGCATCCGCATGACTTTTACGGCTTCACGTGTGCGTCCAAGAGGCTTTTTGAGATCAATTCCAAAAGGAAAGAGATTCATGGCTTCACCTAACCCGACGCCTACAATCGCTCTTCCATTTGAGATGTGATCACAAGTAGTAATCATCTGTGCTAGCGCCGCCGGATGGTGACGATAGGTATCACCAACACAAGTGCCTAATTTCACATTCTTTGTTTGTGTGGCTACAGCTGAGAGCGCTGACCAAGCTTCCAAGGCATCCCACCGTCGAATGCCAAATCCAACCGTATGATCGGGCATCCAAAAGGAATCGAATCCCATTTTTTCGATATATGTCGCCGTATCAAGGATTCGGTCCCAAGCTGAAGGAGTACTAACAACTCCAAATTTTAGTGTGTCTGACATTCTCTTGCCTCCTATTTATCCACAACTTTGGGTTCACGCTTTTCTAAGAAAGCTCTAACGCCTTCTTTGGCATCTTCAGTTTCAAGGAGTTTTCTCATGTACTGAGCTTCAATAAACAAGCCTTCTTCAAGAGTGCGCTGAGTGGCTTCTTTCAGAGCCCGTTTAGCATATTTTAACGCAACAAGGCCCCGCTTTGCGATTCGTTCTGCAAGAGCCATTGCGGTAGGGATTAGCTGATCTGGTGGGACGATTTTGTACACAAAGTCTCCCATTTGAGATGCTGGTACAATGTCACCGGTAAAAATGAGTTCACGGGCTAATTGGGGGTTCATCCACCGTTGTATACGTTGGGTACCACCCCATCCTGGAATGACGCCTAGCTTGATTTCGGGTTGCCCGAATTTCGCTGTTTCCGAGGCGATAACAAAATCACAGGCCATGGTAATTTCCATGCCTCCACCCAAGCAAAATCCATTGACAGCAACAATAATTGGCTTTGAAGTCCTTTCCAAAGATAAGGTAAAATTCTGACCCGTTCTAGTCAGCTGGTCAGCCCTGTCTGCATCTTGACCCTCAAACTGTTTGATGTCTGCACCACCAACAAAGAACCTATCACCAGCTCCCGTAAGAATTACAACCTTGGTGTCATCCTCATCAAGTTCTGAAAATACTATTTCAAGTGTTTGAAAGACTTCCGGGGTTAGGGCATTTGCGGGAGGATTGTTTATTGTGACTGTTACCACCTGTTTCTTTTTTTCAACTTCGACTAATGGCATTACTTTCTAGCTCCCACGACAAATTACGAGACATCCCATAAAGTTTCGAGGTTCCTTTTACAGTTTGTTGTATTTGATATTTCAATTCAAATTTCCAGTTGAAATTAAGAAATCATGAAAAACAGAGATGTAACTACATCTGGTTTCGGAATAATTTAAGCCCCTGGATGCCAATTATAATTCTGTTCCAATAAGGGATTCAGGTTTTACCCTGGATTTGGGACGGAGTGTGTGGCTATTTGAGTTCTACTGTTAAAAGTAGACAACCAAAAAGAAAACCGTCCAGACGACGGGTTATTGTTTCTGACACTCCAGAAGAGTTACCTGAAGCCATTGCTTGGTTACGCAAGCTAGTAACCACAATTATTACGATGAACTTAGAAGGGATCATGCGATTGAAAGATCAGTTTGACCAGATTTACGATGATCACGTTGATGAGTTTGACCGGAAACTTCGCAAGATAGATTTTGAAAAAGCCGAAGATATCCAAGGTCATTCCGATGCAAAAGTGGTCCTTGGTTATTTGTTAGCAGTCTGTAAATATCTCGAACGCCTTGCGGATATCAAGAAGCAAAATCAACATTCGTCTTCGCGAAAACAAGAATCGGATTCATTAGCGAATGCACTACAGAAAGACCTAACAAAAGAACTGCGTGCCTTCTCCCGTGAATTAGAACAAACCCATGGAATCAAACCCAAGTAATTCCAAAATAGCACTTTTGAAGCCGCCTTAATAGTTCCATTACGTTTAGACGTTGCAGCAAAACCCTTTTGGAATTTAACACACCAATATCCTGCATAATTCAAGTTGGTTATGGAAAATGACTGGAATTTCTTCGCTTACTGCTTCTTTGAAAAAGAATCAATCTATTATTGATGAACTTGCAGCAACAACTCAAAAGGCATTGGCTTCACTTTTGAATCAAATCGACCGTCTCCTTGAATTATCCGCTCACTTACAGGAATCGTGGGAAGATCGACAGGCAACTGAAGAGGAATTATCTCATGATTCTTCCTCTTTGGCTGGTGAGCTTGAAGCGGAAACCCGGGAGAAGTCGAAGCTTGAAACAACAGATTCCACTCAAAGGCAGGTATTAGCAGAGGCAAAAGCAGAACGTGGGAAATTACAAGAAGAAGTAACAACGGCGGAGAAAACTCTTGAAGACTTAGAAGATCAACTTCGCACCCTTGATCGGACCCTTCGAGAACAGGATAAAGCGCTGGTTAAGGTTGAGGAGCAACTCAATAAGGTTGATGAGAAACACACTCACCAATTAGAGGACCTTGAAACAAAAGCAAATGAGGCGTTAAATGAAGCTGAATTATTGGAGGCAAAATACAAAGCGCTTCGGTATCTTGTTCAAGAAAAAATCATAACCTCGCCTGAAGCAAAAGTGGCTCTTGAACTGAAAGGAAAAGAAACCGCGACTATTGATCATCTCCAAAAAACAACGTTCATAGGTCGATTCAAAGTCAGGGAAATTCTCGAGCAAATGACCGAACACAAAATTGTCAAGTTTGATCGTGGTTCAGGACAGGTGAAAGTGCTGAAACCCATTGATTTGTGAAATGCGTGAGGATGATATTGATGGCTGAAATGAAAGAACTCCAACAAGGAATGGAAAAGAACCAAGCACAAATGAAGGCTTTACGTGAAGCGTTTCACTCTCAAATGTCGGTCCTAGTTAACGAAGTTACCACGAGCTTACAAACCCTGACCCGTATTGAACGTGAATTTCAACTCTCTGAAACTCGAATGCAAGAACAGCGAGAGACGATTAACCACCTTCAGGAACAATTGACCCAACTTCGAGAAACAGGAAGTGAGATGGAAGCTAAGATTGCTAGTATCTTCAACGAACTTAACGAACATCAGCAAAAAATTGCAGCATATAATGCCACACTTATGGAAACCCAAGGTCGTATTGAAATCGTCGAAAACGATGTCAACCAACGCAAGGCAGAAAGTGACGTGAAGCAGCGACAATTAGAGGAAAAACAACGTGAACTTGGACGCCGTAATGCTGAGAAGGATCAAGAAGTAACCAAATACAGAGAGGATTTTTCAAAAGCGAAGAAACAGGCAGGTCAAGTGAAGAAAGACAATCCCATGGCCAATTACTTATTGACTGAAGGCTTAGAACCCCCTGAACTCGATATTCTTGCAGTATTGATTCACAAGAAAGAAGTTACAGTAGCAGATCTCAAACGGACTGCTAAAACTCCCCCCGCAATCACGACCCGCGTTTTGAAAGAAATGGAAAATAAGGGAATCCTTGAACTCACCAGTGATGATAAAGCCCGCTTAGCAATTTCCATAGAGTGAACCGACTTTACCATTTTTGATAGCAAAGGATAAAGAGTGAAAGAGCGTTAAAGGGTGGGGTGGATGGTGCGACTTTGCACAGTGATCTAGATAAGAAGGCATTACGTGCTAAGAAGAAAGCAAAGTCCACATCATATCCTGAAAGACAATTAGAAGAACTTCTCAAGAATCAATCCTTGGAAATCCCGCACACCAAACATCATCTGGTTATAGGTGACAGCCGGGACATGCCCGAAATCGCTGATACTTCCGTCCATCTTGTTGTGACTTCACCACCCTACCCCATGATTGACATATGGAACGAGCTCTTCGAAGAAATGGGATGCCCCAATTTTAACACAATGCACGCCTATCTCGCTCAAGTTTGGAAAGAATGCTATCGGGTATTAGTCGATGGCGGTATTGCCTGCATCAATATTGGAGATGCCCTACGCAAAATTGATGGAAAATTTCAATTGTATTCTAATCACGTTAAGGTTACCCAAGAGTGCGAAGCTCTAGGATTTACAAGCCTTCCATATATTCTGTGGAAGAAACCTACGACACGACCAAATGCATTCCTTGGATCTGGTCTACTCCCCCCTAATGCATATATTACCCAAGATTGTGAATTCATTCTAATTTTCCGGAAAGGTCGTCCACGACGCTTTCCTCCAAAGGATTTGTATCGGTACGCAAGCCACTACAAGCTAGATGAACGCAACGCCTGGTTTACTCAGATTTGGCAGCTTCCGGGTGCTCGCCAAGAGAATCATTATCTATCTCGTCGAGTGGCCGCTTTTCCAGAAGAAATTGCGTATCGACTCATTCGAATGTTTTCAATAATTGGTGATACAGTTCTTGATCCCTTTCTGGGTTCGGGAACCACAATGAAGGTCGCAATAAACACTCATCGTAACAGTGTTGGCTATGAAATAGATACTAAGCTAATTCCCACTATCAAAGAACGACTCTCAATTGAAGATGATATGTTCAACAAGTACTCAGTGGAAGCATTCGATATTTATCACCGTGAAGATGACTCGAAGGAATCATACAAAGGGTAAACACATATTACCCCCGAAGATATGAGTCTTGGACATAGGGCTAGCCCATGATTTTAGCAATAGGAAATATTAACCTAGATTGGATTTGCACACTTCCCCGTCTTCCCGAACCAGATGAGAAACTCAATATCCAGCAGTTGGATATTCACCCTGGTGGTGCAGCAAGTAATTTTGCTGTAAGTCTTGCTCGACTCGGATCTGATGCCACAATATTTGCTCATGTTGGCAATGATGCTGAGGGAACTGAAGCGCTTCGATCCTTAAAGGAAGAAAAAGTGGATACATCTAGGGTCATTATTGAAGACACTCTATCAACTGGTTTTGTCATTATTTTGGTGGGTGGGAATGGGCAGACGATGAAACTTCGATTCCGAGGAGCAAACACCAAACTATCACCAAAAGACATCACACCAACACTTCTGGAAGATATCGAAATCGCCCATGCTGCAAGTGTTCCAATCCCTATAGCGAAAAAACTCGCTACAACCTCTGCCAAGGTTGGTACACGTTCATCCATTGATGTAGGTGAGGAATTGATCACCCCATATCTCGAGGAAGTGCGGGCGATGATTTGCAGTTTTTCCATCGTCTTCATGAACAAACTTGTCTTCGAGCGTATCTTCAATGAGGAACCAACACCCCAGAAGGTCCAAAAGGAACTTGGAGGAAACCTCGAAGTGCTAAACGTTACATTAGGTGCAAAAGGTTCAATTACAGCAACAGCAGACACCGCTTTTCAGACACCAGCTTTCAACGTTACATCCGTTGATACCACCGGAGCAGGTGATGCGTATGGGGCAGGGTTCATTCACTTTTTTAACCAACGCTATCCCATCGAAAAAACGGCTGAGAGAGCAACCGCAGCAGCAGCGATGCAGATTACCCAACCTGGTGCTCGTGCCGGCTTACCCACTGCTTATGAAATCGAGGAGTTCATAAAAACTTACAAGCAAACAATGGATTAGGTAAAGGTTATGACTACTGCCGTTTGGGATTCCATGGCAATCTGATGAGAAACACTACCCAGAATCCCCCTAAACCGTCCATCTCTTAACCGGCCGGGTTTTCGGTGACTACCCAAGATAATGAGGTCCACGTTCTCTTTTTCTGCAATATCAAGTGCTGCATCACCCACCTTTGGGACAGCAACATGCTTAGGAATGACTTCAAGTCCGGTTTGTTCAGTGAAAATACTAAGATCATCCATGAACAATTCCTTTCCAAGCTTCACTTCCGGTGTGTCTATTGCCTTTTGACTTGTCACAAAGGGTAGTCTAGTTAGATTCAATGCAATTAACTCTGCATCCTTTGCCACTGAACTTTTCTTCAATGCGGCCGCAACCCGAAGCGCCGCAATATCCTTTTTCGTGTCCCGAATTGGAAGAAGAATCTTCCGAAGAACTGGCTTAGAGAGCTTTTCCATGTTTTCAACCCATGAAGCCACCACTAAAACAGGAGCCTTACTTTTCCGTGCAACACGACGTGTAGTTGCCCCCAGCAAATGCCGATGCTTAGGTCGTTGAGCGACACCCATGATTATCAAATCGCATCCGTTTTCTTTTTCATTCTTGAGAATCGCAACGGATGCTCGTCGCCGTTTCACTCGCTCATATGTAAATGGAACCCCAAGCTGTTTGGAAAGAGATCTTGCATGCTTTTGCAGACGATCAATCCATTCATCTTGCACTTTGGACGCTTTCTCTTCACAGTGAAAGAGGACCACATTTGCCTTTGAATATTCTGCGAGACAAAAGGCCAAGTTGACGACATTCACCTCTCCGGGATATCCTTGCAATGGAGTGAGGATCTGCTTCATTTGGGGCTCTTCCCAGTCCTCGGAAATTAGAAAGGTCATGTATTATCGACTCCGACTTAACCAGCAAAAGACGTATGACGTTTAACAAAAGTGTATTGGTAGTTTGGTACCGATAAAATTAGTTAAAAAGTAAACGCTATTGGGTGATCCGGTGAGTGGCGCTTTTGATTGCAGATTCTAATTCAGAAAAAGTCAATTCATCTGGAAAGACTGGAACGGTATCCATGTCTTCCAAACTGATTGACAATAAAAACCACAGGGCTTTGACTAGGATCTGTTGTAATTCGGCAGGTGAGGCTTGGATTACTTCCTGATTTAGTTCATCCAATGTTTTGCTTGCATGTGCTGTTTTTTTCTGTCCGTGGAGCTCCAAGTAAACGGGAGTCCAGCGATCGTAGAAGAATTTCATTGCGTCACGGATGTTGTAGTTGAACAGGTTACGGAGTTGTTGGGCATCTACCCCATTGGTTGCAGCATCCATTACCTCGTCAATCCGTGGTAAGAGGACATCAGCAACGAAACTCTCAAGTTGATCATTGGGATTGGCCATTAGTTAACATCCGTATTGTGTTTTCTGATTGGAAAAGTAGAAAATGGTTACATAAAAATCCATATGTAATACCCTAAATGTTCAAATTTAGTATTAGCCAAAAACTTCGAAGAATCGTTCAAATCATTGTAATTAGTAACGTTATCCTATCTGATTTTATATTATATGAACTTTTTATATTATTTTTTATATTTATATTATTATAGTCTTTTCATAACTACCCTATTACTAATCACGTACGCATTTTTATCAAATTAATAACTTATATCTTTTAGTAATCTATGCGACCATTACGACGCGAATTTTATCATACTAACTCTTTTAATGTGACACATATAATTTAATAGAACCAGAATTTAACCAATTTCATTGAATATTTGAACAAATCATTGTATATAAGATACTGTTTCGGTTTAATTTGTATTGCTCTTGGATAGTGAAATAACCAATAAGACCTCATTTGAGGGAGTCAAGAAACTCTTTGGTTTCTTCACCCTCTTCAACTAACACAATATCCTGAGCACCCGCACGTTCATAGTCATATCGTCGAGCAATTAACATCGCATGGAATTTTTCACGTCCCGTTGAAGAACCACCACGCCAAATGTAGATCTTATCAAAGGTGTCAAGGATAAACACATCATCAGATTTCAGGCTCTCCTTACTGCGAGGCACATCAACGAAGAGGTGTACTCCACCCACGATGTTGAGCCGAAAGAGTTTGAACTCGTGTTTTTCGAGAATCACCTTCTTCAAGATCCCCTCGGTATCCTGGTCGTTGATATTGATACGACCACCAAAAAGGTCAAGGAAGGCTGGAGGTTCACTTCGGGCTTCAACGGTGACAAGACGTGCTACGCCTTTACGATCTTGATCCCGCCATACGGAGGTTACCGCGCCGATGAAGCGTTCATCAACTGTGGCTCGACTTCCACACCAGAGATAGATGATGGGACCTGTATCGATTAGGTAGCAATCGCCATCACCAAAATCATTTACCATGTCTTCGGGAACGCGGAGTACATGCCCCCGTTGGATATGGTATTTTCGAAAATCTGTCACGTTTCATTCCACCATAGACTGTTATCAAAGGGTGTTGAAAGCTTTCTATCCTAGCCTTGATGTGAACTTCCGTTTTTAATCTTCTTGAGCAAATTGAATTCTAAATGAATTGGTTAGAGTCAACCAAGCCTTGCCAATAAAGGAAGAAATTTAAGATTTGATTGATGAAAAACTCGATGGAGATTTCTCTAACAGGAATCTTGAGTTGGATGGAATGGGCTCAAACACTCGGTTAGGGATTTGCAGTGTTGTCAGCGTCTTAATACTGCTGATGATTTCTCCTACGGTATATAACATTGATACTATGTTGCAAGCCCAAGTCATTACTGACCGTCTGGTATCTGCCTATTGGTTTATGAATACAAGCTGTGTCGATTTCACTTATGGAGGACACTTCAATGAGCATGATCGTTTCGGCACACCCACAACAAGGGCTAAACGTCTAAAAACAGAATCGAAAATCATCATTGGAACCTTAGATTTTTACAACATTACTCGGGATCCCGAAGTGTTGAGCCATGCTATTGACACATTCTATACTATAGAGTCCAATATGCGTAATCTGAATCATACCTATAATCCAAGAATGGCTGAGGACTGGTCCAGTGCAATTATTAGTAATTCTCGCACGATAGATAACTCATTCTTCATCCGTGCTCTCGTTCTTTTGTACGAGCATACTGGGAACCGAACCTATTATCAAACTGCTGTTTGGCTGATGTCCTTCATTTCGTATTTTCATCGTAATGCGGCTTATGGAGGATATCACATAGAAGTTGATGAGTTCGGTAATCCAAATTTTTACTACTATCCCTATGGCATGCTTCCTGGTCTTGTTGCACTAGCAGCGGGATCTCTACCCAGCGTTGAACCCAGAAATACGAGCTTTTTAGATGAATTGAATTATGCTCTAAACTTCGCCTACGATGAGTATTGGGAATTACCAAGGGGGGTTATTGTTATGGCTACACACCCCAAACAACAATCTATCAAGGTTGGAAATCCCTCTGGTTTCAATCGATTATGATGAAGGCGTTCATTACTGGATACTTCTATACGGGTGATATTCTTTTCCGAGATCATTCAATTGAGATTGCCGATTTTATTATTAGACACTACACGGATTCAAATTCCGGGTTGGTTTCTGAGGTTACACAAGATCTATCTGTCCGTGATTCCATTAGGAACTCCGGAGCCCTAGCCAATATTGCCTCGGCATTTCTTGACATGTACATCTTCACAGGGAATTACACATATTTGAACTATGGTTGGGATGCCATTAATTTTGTAAAGCAGTATCATTTCGATCCTGATCATTTGGGCTTTTTCAAGTTGTGTATTGCTTCTGGAACTCCAGTTAATACGGAGAAGTGGTCGGAATTTCAGTATGAAATCATGATGACTTTAACCCGATATGAGTTTGGTGATTATCCCCCTCCCACCACGACTGAGCCTTCGCTAGGGTTTTTGCTCCCTTTGATTATAATCGGTGGAACAATCATAGTCGTGCAAGTTCTCATATTAGCCATATTGCTAATCCAGAGAGGACAAAAATCCGTGAAACATCCTCGATGAATTTCATCTAGCGATTCATTCGATCCCCAGAGGGTTCGATTATGCATTTTTTGTGGTGATCGAATCAAGCCAAGTGACAGTTTTTTGGGCAGGCTGTGGTAATGAGGTTTAATAACGCCTAAGGGCAATTTTGAATCAGATGATGTTGAGTTCTTTCCCTACTTTATCAAAAGCGGTAATGGCCCCGTTTAAATCATCCTTTGTGAGTGCGGCATTCATCATTACTCGGATTCGAGCTGTGCCACGGGCAACCATAGGATATACAATGGGTAATGCAAATACACCCTCTTCGAAGAGACGGACGCTAAACTTCTGAGCTGCATCACTTTCTCCAATCATTACAGGAATGATTGGTGTTTCACTCATACCCGTGTTGAAGCCCAAGTCGCTCATAGCGCCAATGAAGTAGGCACGGTTCTTCCAGAGATTTTCTACATGTTTGGGTTCATTTTCAAGAATATCAATGGCAGCAATACATGCCGCTGCAACGGGTGGAGGGTGAGATCCACTAAGGAGCCAAGTTCGGGACTTATTGTAGGCAAATTTTCGGAGGTACTCACTTCCGGAAACGTGACCTCCAACCACACCAAATGCTTTGGAGAATGTGCCCATTTCGACGTGAACATCTTTATGGGTTAGCTTGAAGTGGGAGACTATCCCTCGACCACCTTCACCGAGGACCGCTTCGCCGTGGGCATCATCGACATAAATCATTGCACCGTGGGGTTTGCAGATTTTGACAATCTGGTCAAGGGGAGCAATGTCCCCATCCATGCTGAACACGCCGTCCGTGATGACGAGGATGCGTCGGTATTCCTTTTTCTTCGCCTCATCGAGAACCCGTCCTAAGTCCGGTGTATCAGCGTGTTTGAAGATAGCACGTTCGGCGCGGGTTAAGCGAACACCATCGATGATGGAACCGTGATTGAGTTCATCACTAATGATGAGATCTCCCTTACCCACTAGCTGGGGGATTAGACCAGCATTAGCGGCAAACCCGGTTTGATAGACCAGGCTAGCTTCCGCTCCTTTGAATTGTGCGAGACGGCGTTCGAGTTCTTCATGGAGATCCATGTTGCCCGCGATGGGGCGGACGCTGCCACTGCCAACACCGTGAGTTTTGATGGCGTCGATGGCGGCTTGTTTGAGTTTGGGGTGGTTGCTTAAACCGAGGTAATTGTTACTGCAGAGCATGATGACTTCCTTGTTGTCAACCATGGCTCTGGGAGAGCTGGGACCTTGGAGTTCGCGGAGCCTCCAGTCGAGGGCTTGTTTGACCAGCTCATTGTATTCGTCTTTGAGAAAAGCCGTTGGGTCACGTTTTGAAGACATAAGGGACTCACCTTTGCCTGCATTCAGACGTTGGAGCTTTTAAATGGTTTCCGAATTCGAAGAACGGGGGTGGTCAAGAGTAAACCCTGTATCGCAGAAATGAATCCAAACTTTTTAAAAATCGCAGAAAATCGAACCATTCAGTTACCATGTATTAATATTCGCGATTACAAGTAATTTGAAGCGCGGAGATGGTTTCATTTGCCGACTGACCGAATCACTATTGTGCTGTATGTACGATCTTTCACGGCTTCAATGAGAGCTATGACTGATAGAGGTGCTGGGTCATTTTCTTGTGTTTCGGAATCTTCTCATGGTGCGCGGTCTCAATGGGATTCTAGTAAAAGTGAGATAGCGGGATCAGCAGGGAAGTTTCTCTCTGAGGCCGATAGGAATGCCACGAGTATTGCCATTAGAGTTGCTGAACAAGCAGAGATCGATATGAAAGTCATGGATGCGGGCAGAAGTTTATGGACTCGAATGAAATACCTATTCAAGGGTATCCTTCGAACACCACGATTTTATGTGGATGACAAAGCGGTCCCAAAAGTCAGCAGTGTTGATTATCTGCTAGCACATATTCAATAGAGTGGTGGTGTCTTTACTGACGAATCGAATTAGTATCGTGTTGTATGTGCGATCCTTTAAGGCGTCGATGGGAACGATGATTGACAGAGAAACAGCTCATTTTTCCTGCCATTGTGTCCGCTCTCATTGGGAAGCCCTCAAAAACGAAGCAGCAGGTTCTGCAGGCAAATTCCATTCGGAAGCAGACAGGAAGGCTTTGCAAATTGCGGACCGTGTTTCATCGCAGGCAGAATGTGATATTGAAATCATTGATGTGGGCAGAAGTTTATGGACCCGAATGAAATACCTATTCAAGGGCATACTACGAACCCCCCGTTTCTTCGTTTCGGGAAAACCAATCCCATCAGTTAGCAGTGCTGATCAATTACTTACTCAAATCCGATAAACCCACATCAACCATTGCTTATCAGCCAGAGACAATTTGACATATTGCCATGCTCCTTGATAGAAAGGAAAACACGAGGATTTACTTTAACGCAAGCTTCTAAACACAAGGCTTTAGACAACAAAGGCAACTTCATTCTAGGACGAGTATGAGTGACCCAGCGGGACAACAGCCTGAGCGAATTGGCTTCGGTCGGGTTGCCGAAGACTATGAAACCACCAGAGGAATACCAGACCATTTTATGAAAGAATTACTCGAAGACATCATCTCGACTTGTGGATTGACAGCTAACACTCTTGTGCTAGATTTGGGATGCGGAGCAGGACGATTCTTACGCGAGCTCACATGTCGAAAAATCCCGGCAGTAGGTATTGATATCTCAAAGGGAATGCTAGAGAAGGCTTGTCTCAATCAACAATCAAGAATATTTCTCCACTCATACTTTGTCTCAGGTGATGCTGTGGCTTTACCTTTTCAACAGGGTTTATTCACAGGAATTCTTGCCATTCATTTATTTCACCTTTTATCCGATTGGCAGGAAGCCCTCTCTGAAACATTACGTGTGCTCAAACCTGGTGGTACACTCCTTACAGGATATGTTGAAGGAGTAACTCATGGATCGTTCCTTACTCGATTATATCGTCGACGACGAGTAGAACTGGGATATGTATACGAACATCCAGGAGTACATCCGAGTGAAATCATTGCATCACTCCGAGATGAAGGTGCAACAATAGAAACTCATCAATTTAGCACCTCTATTGGTGTTCCAGTCCGTCAAACCTTGACTTTTCTTGATCAGCGTGTTTTTTCATCCATGTGGCGAAACCTCCCGGATGTAGTTCATCGACAAATTATGCAGGAAGTCCGTGCTAGTGCCACCAGTCAGTTCAAGAATCTAGAAGATACAGAGCATGTGCGAATTCATGCCGATTTGCAATTTGTATCGTTTTGATGAAATTTGTAAGGGTTACCAGTCAGGTGTCAATCCAACTTTTGCAGCTTGTTTAGATAGTATCAGGTCAAAGCCTTTCTCAAGCTCTCGCATGGTGAGGCGGTGTGTGACAACCTTGCGGACTTTTTCTCGAAGTTGAGGTCGTCGTAGTAATCCCCGCAATTGGAACCAGGTTCGAAACATTAGTCGACCACTAATACCATAGACAGTTGCAGCTTTGAAGATCATGAGACGATTTAGATCAACTTCGAAGGGTTTGGGAAACACGCCTAAAAGACTCACCCGCCCACCAATTGTTAGTGTTTCGAAGGCTGTTACAAGCCCATCAGGGTGACCGCTCATTTCCACGGCAACATCAACACCGTTGCCATCAGTAGCTTCATGAATGTGTTTCACAATGGCTTCTCGTCCCATTTCTCGGGCACTAAACACCTCATCGGCACCCATGGCTTTTGCTAGCTCCATTCTAGTTTTATTCCGTCCACCCGCCGTGGCAAAGACTTTGTCAGCACCCAATTCCTTTGCAACAGCTACTGCCATTAATCCAATGGGCCCCATTCCAATAACCGCAACATTTCGTCCTGCAATATCTTCAACGTGGTTGATAGGTAGAAGCGTTTGAACTGCATTACCTAAAGGTTCTTGAATTGCCCCAATAATTGGGTCAAGGGTAGCATCATTTTTCCATGCATTATGAGCTGGGACGGATACATACTCTGCGAAGACGCCATCACGGTCTACACCAAGAATAGTCATATTTTGGCAAACATGTTCCCGTCCAGTGAGGCATTGTAGACAATTCTGGTCAACGATATGGGTTTCTGCTGAAACCATATCACCCACCGCGATATGATCAACATCTTTACCCACTTCAACGACTTTGCCAGACATTTCATGGCCAACGATTAATGGCGGTTTGATGCGATTTGCCGCCCAAGCATCCCATTCATAGATATGGACGTCAGTCCCACAAATAGCAGCGCCTTTCACCTCAACGAGGACATCGGTCTCACCGATTGTTGGCGTATCGACCGAACCGCGTTCTACACCAGGACCAGGTTTCTTCTTCAAGAATGCTTCCATTGTCACCAGCTTCTTTGACCGCTAAGACTGGTTTTTCGTTTAATCTGGAGTGCTATTTGTTTCTTTGCATTGGTTCAAATCGCGAAAAATTGTTGAAAAAAGAGTGTCTAGCGTCTGATGCTTAATTCCACACCGTCATCATCGATGAGGATGAACCGACTAGTGTACAACCCAGATTCACGTACATGGTTGAGGTAATCTTGCATCTGATCTTCTCGTCTTCTCACATTATCAGCAACAATCATGCTTCCCCGAAATAGATTCGGTTCAAGAGCCTTCAAATACGCATAGTATTGGGTTTTAAGGGCATCAATAAACACGAAGTCATATTCATCTTTCAAAGTGGGAATAATCTCTAACGCATCTCCCACTAAGACTTCGATGGTGGGTTCAAGATTTGCCCGTTTGAGGTTTTCTTTAGCTTGTTCAGCGTATTCAGGGTTGATTTCAATTGTCGTAATCCGGGCACGTGGGGGGAGTTCTTTAGCCATTAGAATGGTGGAATATCCAACATTGGTGCCAATTTCAAGAATTCGTTGAGGATGGAATTCACTGGCGATTCGAACGAGGATATGTCCTCGTTTGGGTCCGATGATGTAGTGGTTATTCGAGGCTTCAATTTCTCGAAGAACCAGTTCAGCTTCAGCTGTACCCACGATTCAAACCCCAGTTATTCTAGAACTCGCCTTTCCTAAAATGGGCTTTAATCTTTCCGTGATTCAATCTCCGACCGTTTGACCATTGAGATTGCTTCAACCGGGCAGGTACTTACGCACACACCACAGCCAAAGCACTTCGAAGGCTCATAATTGAGTGTCCCATTTTCCATGCTGCGAGCGTTAAAGTGACACCGATCAACACAAGCACCACAATGAATGCAATCATCTTCATTTTGGAAGGCAACATGGTCAGATTCAACCACTAATTCTGGAAAATCAAATCGCATTAGGCCCGCCAGAGAGTGACAACAGCAGGCGCAGCAGCTACAAATGATAAATGGCTCAGCTTCCCCTTTATCAGTATAGGACATGTGAACGAGTCCCGCATCATGAGATTGTTTAAGAGCAAATAAAGCCTCATTCAGTGTAACTTTACGCCCCTTACCTTTTGAAATCATTATTTCAGCCTCTTTATCAATACCGAGGCACACATCTATCGGTCCATCACACGCCTGAACCTTGTTTCGACAAATACAATCTCCTAAAGAGATGAGATTTGCCTTCTTGAGAATAGCTTCTGCCTGATTGAAATCAAAAATCCGGTTGGTTCCCTCCATCTTAATCTCGACGGGAAGAGTTACAGCTGTCATTTGGCCAACGTAGTCGCGTTGTAGTTCTTCGCGTGTCCAATCTCTTTTCTCGGGCATGACTCAACTTCACCCGTGGAGAACCACATTGTGTCTGGCTTATTAATTCAACGCCGTCACCTGATGTAAAAAGTCTTAAGGACTTTATCTTTTCAATCTGTAACTTAGAGAATGTGAGAACAATGAACGCATTTCAGATTTTAGCAATTTGTGGAATGCTTAGTCCAATCCTGTATACTGTAATGTGGATTCTTGGTGGTGTGCTTCGACCAGAATACAGTCATATTCGAGATGACATAAGCTCATTACTTTCAGTTGGAGCTCCCAAGAAACGAGTATTTGATGTGTTCCTCATTCTTTCGAGTACCTTATTGTTTGTATTTTATCTTGGATTACTGTGGGGGATCAACAATGGACAGATTCCAATTGTGGGACCCATTTTATTCATAATCAGCGGGTTTATGGGCGTCCTTGTAGCGTTCTTTTTCCCCCTTGATGCAGGGGGTGAAATCATAACATACCGGGGAAAAATGCATCTGATTCTTGTGTTTACATCAGGATTGTTAACATTTGCCGGGATGGTAGCACTTTGGTTTGGATTAGCAGGAGTAGGAGAATGGAGTGCCTTTGCCACATTTTCACTCATTTCAGCGATCGTTGCATTGGTTCTTATGATCATCTCCGGGATTTTCATGAAAAGTAAGTACAGGGGCCTACTCGAAAGATTCGGAGTGAGTGCCTTTATGATCTACTATTTTGTCCTTGCCCTGATGGTATTTCTGACAAATTGATGTGACTACTTCTTTTATTTAGGAAGGTCGTAATTACAAAGCCGAGAAGAGTGTTGATTATGTTTGTACGGAACCTAAACGACTGCAAGGTCATCACCGCAATTGATGGAACCATTCTCCGGGAATTACTTAATCCCCTTCGTGACGGTACTGATTTGAAACTCCGTTACAGCATCGCCCACGCCAGTATTCCAGTAGGTGAAGCCTCCTTTCCCCATCGATTGACAAAAGCTTCGGAAGTCTACTATATCCTACAAGGTAAGGGTGTGATGCATATTGATGGAGAAACCCACGAAGTTCATTCCGGCTCTTTGATTTATGTTCCACCGATGGCAACACAGCACCTTGAGAACACTGGGGAGGAGCTTATCACATTTCTTTGCATCGTTGATCCCTATTGGCAACCCGAAGATGAAGAACTAGTAGGCGACCAATACGAATGATGCTCTTTGCCGAAGCCCAAACGGTTTTATCTTTCCTATCACCCATTCTATCACGGGAGTGGAATAGGTTTGAAATGCGCTGTTCATAATGATCTCGAAGCGATTGCTGTATGCCAATCCTGTGGCAACGCACTCTGTCCTGATTGTCGAATCACTATAGCAGGGATTGCATATTGTCAATCCTGTCTTGATGCAGGACGCATTCGTCGACCTGCCCATATTGCTGCAGAATCTGAAGACCACATGCCAACCCCCCTAGGCAATGTCACTTCAACAAGTCGTCGGAACTTAATGATCGGATTCTTTGGCATGATTCTCATTGCGATATTCATCCATGCTCAATGGATATTCCCATTAAGCTATTATCCACCTCTCGGAGCTCAAACTCACATACTAAATGTTTGCCGAACCGTTGGGACCGTTCTGGTGGCCGTAGGAATAGGCCTCAGTGCTTTTGCCTGGAATGAATTCAAGTATTATTTCAGCTTTCGTTGGGCATTCTTTATTGCATTGGTCACGCTCCTGACTCCGTGGTGGGGCGTTTTGGCAGAAATTCTCATCTTCTCAGGTTTAGTATTTGTCGAAACAGGACCTTACGGCTTTTTGGGACCAGGTCCACTCGCCCCCGTTTTTAACAATCTAGTTATGGTAAGCAGTTTATGCTTAGGAATCCTAATGCTTCTGTGGGCAATTGTGCTCCTATACGTAAGAAAGAATTCTCGGGCTCCGAAACTTACCCTTGGATCGAGCATTATCTACATTATCCTAGCACATTTGGCACTCCTGACACTTGGCCTTTTCCTTCCTTCTCTCATCTTTTATCCATCTTTTGGCATTATATATGGAATTTATGCCATTATTCCTGCAATCATTATTGAGGCAGGAGTCATTCTAAATGCTGTATTCTTCTACCGTTTAGCCGCTAGCCTCAAACCCTACTAGTGATCAATATCTTATTGAAGAATTAGTTCCCCTACTTGCTGCGTTCATCCGATGAGGGGAAAGATTATTTCATCTAAGGAGGGCTTGTGAGTGGAAGGATGTTCAGTGACACCATCACCTGATAAGTCTCGTCGCATTGGTTTTCTAATTAATCCAATCGCTGGAATGGGTGGTCGAGTTGGATTAAAGGGGACAGATGGTGTTGTGGAGAAGGCACAACAGCTAGGTGCACAGCCCGTTTCACCAGACCGTGCAGTACAGTTCTTGAGGGCATTTCTAAGATTGCATTTTAATGGTAGTGAGTTGGAGTGGGTTACATGTCCTGAGCCAATGGGAGCGAGGGTGCTGCTTGAGGCGGGGATTACACCTGAAGTGGTGCCCATGGAGTTGGATACTGAAACGCAGGCAGAGGATACGCGAAGAGGAATAGAGTTGTTTTGTGAACGGGAGGTTGAACTCATTGTCTTCGTGGGTGGAGATGGAACAGCCAGGGATATTCTGGATGCGTTGGGTGAGTCGAAAAATGTGCTAGTTCTTGGTGTCCCTGCAGGCGTAAAGATGTATAGCGGGATTTTCGCCGTATCCCCGGAAGCTGCAGCGGGTGTGGTGATTGATTGGCTAAAAGGAGAAACAACGGCGGAACCCTTTGAAATTATGGATGCCAATGAAGAAGCCATTCGAAGTGATCAGTTTGCAATTGAACTGTATGGATATCTCCATGGTCCTTTAGTTCCTACACGAATGCCAGGTGCGAAATTTACTTCGCCAACGACCGTCAATGAGCGGGAGAATCAGGAGGCAGTGGCCCGTACGATTATTGAAGACATGGTTGAAGGAGACACGTACATTCTTGGACCAGGCTCGACTGTGCGAGCAGTCACTAAGCAATTGGGAATAGAGAAAACCTTGTTGGGTGTGGATCTCTATCAGAAGGGGAAGATCCATTTGGATGTGAATGAGCAACAGCTGCTAGAGCTTGTTCCAGATTTCTTGCAGACTTGGATCATTGTGTCACCTATAGGAAATCAGGGGATACTATTCGGTCGTGGGAATCAACAAATAAGTCCAAATATCATCCGTCGTATTCCACCAGAGCAAATATTGGTCGTCGCCACACACAGTAAAATCGGAAGCTTAGCAGAAAGAGGTCTGCATGTGGATACGGGGGATTCTGATATCGACAAACTGCTAAGCGGATATATTCGGGTGCTAGTCGATTATCGAACCTGGCGAATGGTCAAGATAACCAGAAACATATGACATCCAGGAAAACTTTTTTCACCGAATTCATCTACTTCAGAATATAAACCGAAGAAAGGCGATCAATATGCCTAAAGGTAAAAAGAAAAAACAGCCTAAAAACAAAGAACCGGCTCCAGAACCGAAAATTGAAGATCCGTCTACTGAAGAAAAAGCAGAATCTGAACCAGTAATGGTAGACATCGCCGCACTCCCGGTTTGGCAACTCATACCCCTCTTCATTAATATCCTGGAACGGGTCGCTTGGCAAAAAATGGGACTAGTTGTGAACCCCCAAACCCAAGAAATCGAAAAAGACCTACAGCAAGCACGAGTGGCTATTGATTCCTACACATCTCTCCTCGAGCATTTGGGGGACCATGTTGAACCGGATATGAAAACCGTACTTAAGGCAAGGTTAACGGACTTAAAACTCAATTTTGCAAAACAGGCTTAACTCCCTTCTCAGCCTCCCACTCAATAATTTAGGTGGATAGTCCTAAAGAAAACTCCTTCAGCCATTGAAGAGATTTTTCTTATTAGAACTTTGAACTAGACAGCTACTTAGCATCTTCTGGAAAGAGTTTCTTTCCTATTTTTGTATATTCAACAATACCTAATTGTTTGAAAAAAGCCAAATCAGGAGTGGGGATGCGTCGTCCCTCTACGATTTTGCCATCAACTACGCGATAGATGTCAATAGCTTTACATTTTATCTTCTTGCCAGTAGGGGCTAGTCCAAGCCATTCGCCTTTATGAGTCCCTGTATAGGTAAAAAGAACCCACACCTTATCCCCTTCAGCAATGATATCTTCAATAGTTTCATGAAAATCGGGGAAAGCTTTGTAAAACATGTTCATCATTTGTTTGAGGGCTTCCAGACCTTGCAGTTGAGGATAGTCTGGGTCAACATAATCTGGTGCAACAAAATTGTCTGCTAATTCCAAGTTTTGTTTGTTATAGACTTCAACATACCTACGAACAATCGCTTTATTCTCTTCCGATGACATGAAGAATCACCTCTCCTTCATTCTCTTCATTAAACATTTAACCTTTTTTCACTAAATAGAGCTAATCTGTATAGAAGAACGGTTTAATAGTAAAGAATGGATACCTATTCTAACTGCGATATTGAGAGGATAACCTATGCCAGATGAACCAAAGGCTCACCGGATGCAGCTCCCTGGCGAAGTTGTTATTGGATCAGGTGTTGTTCATCAATTGGGGGAAGTTGTCCAACGGGTTGTCCCCTCACGACGCGTAATTCTCATCACCAATAAGGACCTGATGAGCGTCGTCGGGAACGATGCTGTAACAGCCCTGGAACAGGCACAATATGATGTTGAAGTTATTTACATCAAAAAAGCCACCGATGAAGAAGTGGATAAATCCTGTGAACAACTGCGTAAGCAAAGTGCGGGTGTTGTTGTTGCTGTGGGTGGAGGTTCCGTCATTGATACGGCAAAATTGTGTTCAACCAAAGAGGGACAACCATTTGTAAGTGTCCCCACCTCAGCTGCCCATGACGGCATTTCGAGTCCCAGGGCATCTATCAAAAAGGATGGAACCTCTGTCTCCGTTGAGGGACAATCACCAATTGCGATAGTGGCTGACACACGAGTCGTTACTCAGGCGCCCTTCCGGTTCACTGCTGCCGGTTGTGGAGACTTAATATCAAAAATTACAGCAGTTCGAGACTGGAAACTAGCGCATACTCTTGGCTACGAGTATTATGGAGAATATGCAGCATCCATGTCGCTTATGGGATCTCAAATAATCATCGAAAATGCAGCCACAATAAAACCAGGTAATGAACAAAGTGTTCGCATGGTCCTTGAAGCCCTTATCGCTAGCGGCATCGCGATGGGTATTGCTGGGTCAAGTCGACCAGCAAGTGGATCTGAACACAAGTTCAGCCATGCTCTTGACCGAATCGCCCCCAATCCAGCTCTTCATGGTGAACAGTGTGGTGTTGGAACGATTATGATGGGATATCTCCACGCCATTAACTGGGAAGAAATTCGTGATGCACTAGCAACCGTTGGTGCCCCTACAACCGCAAAGGAACTTGGGATGAAAGATGAACATATAATTGAAGCGCTAAAGATTGCTCACACTATCAATCCTAATCGTTATACTATTCTGGGTGAAAAAGGGCTCACGGAAAAGGCTGCGAAACGCCTTGCACGAATCACAGGCGTCATTAAATAATAATCAGACTCACGGCAGATTTTTGAACCCTCTTCGAGAGGGATATTGTAAGGCTAGAGATTTCTACTCTTTGACTATGGGGTGAAAGACCTGATCCACCAACTCTATGTTATCAGTAAAAATGGACCACTTCTCTTCGAAAAGACGTACATCAAAGGGGCAACATCAACTGATCCTGATTTATCCTCCGGCCTCATAACTGCCCTCTATCATTTTACCAAAGACACTCAC
>Ga0209636_10000340_pt1 | contig 43871 bp, 34 predicted proteins | sample DeeMarSWOR152_54_FD_187464 | JGI IMG/M metagenome (GOLD analysis project Ga0209636, IMG submission 187464) | Marine sediment microbial communities from White Oak River estuary, North Carolina - WOR-1-52-54 (SPAdes) (version 2) | ecosystem: Environmental > Aquatic > Marine > Intertidal zone >...
CGATCCGCAAGCCTCCTTAGTCAAAAGTTTAATCAAATATCATTGTGATCCTGGCGGCCAAGATACAAATCCAAATGACCTGTCTCCCACATATTCTCGACAAAATGATTATTATGGATATGGTATTGTTGATGCTTATGAAGCCCTTGTTTACGTACTCGCATCTTAAAATGTATTATTCATGGTAGATCTCAGTGAAATGGTTTCAAGTCCGTAAATTAACAGACCAATGGCATAGACTCGGGTTCCACACAAAAGTCATCGGTATAGGGGCTCTTTTGACAGTCTTAATAATTAGCACAACGGTTTTGATTAATCTGTACATTCATTGGTTACAAACAAGCAATGATGAAACTGAGAATCCATATGGCCCATACGCCCACTCTGGCCTCAATATAACCAATGAAGAAGTGTATACTAATAGTACAATCCGTTTTACGGTTCATTGTTACTTCCGTAGCTATGGTGGATATCCAATCCCAGAAGACGATTTATATCAAATTACTAAGGTGTTTGTATGCATGGAAGATGACCTTGTAGAGTTCAATGATTCATTAGGTGATATACAAGACGTAGAAAACACCTCAGTCCTGTTTGGTGATTTCCGCCTTTCTCCATACGAGGAGGTTCGTCTTGAGTTTCAATCTTGCTTCCCGCTTCAAGCCGAGGCACAGTTATATATTGGGGTCTTAGCCATGACCTGTTGGGAACCCCCAAGTATCAATCGGTGGGATCGTTACACCAGAGTCCTCGTGCCATAAATTCCCTGCTGGCTCTCCTCTTCTTTTTTTTCCTCATTTTTTTGCCATAAAAATGAATGTTTCCATTTTTGGAAACGCTAATTTTTGAAGTGCCCCATTTTTTGTTCCAATTACTAGCCCAAAATCCTGGAGACCGTTATTTATTGTGCTCAATATTACCTGGTGTTATTGGACCCAAACATTAATGCTATCAGAACTTTTTCAATGTGTAAATTCAATTATTAATTAGATGTCTTCGTTTCGTAGTTGGTGACAAAAAGCTATCCATAAGTTTCGAAAAGGAAGGATTAGAAAAGAATAATTTTTCAAAAATTTTTACTAAAAAGTGCCAAAATAGTATGCTTTATCACTAACCTCTTTAATCGGTCATATTATCATTAAACGATTTTCATATATGTAAAAATGTGAAATGGCCTGCCTTTAACAGCGGTTTATTTTTAATATGGAAAAAACTGAAGAAAAGATCATTATGAAAGAGCAGATGAAAAAGAAAAACAACAACTGATTATTTATTAAAGAGATTTATAGTGTACCAATAAAATGCAGCTATAATTGTTTCTCACCTTATTAAGGAGAGATACCTGAGAGTTCAGCCAAGTCAATTTTAGTTATGATTTTTCAGGATGTGAGCTTCTTTACAAATTTTCTCCCAAAAATTGCTATTTTCTGATTGTTCCCTCTTTATAAAATCTCCAATTCTTGATGAAACTGGCTTATTAAACATAAAATTCGTTAGAGATAGTATTAAGAAATGAGAATTTCTTTCTTTCAGTACAAGAGGGTTGATTAGAGGAATGAGGGGTCTGCGATCGTATAAAATTTGCATATTAGGAGACCAAGGAGTGGGGAAAACCTCCATCAAACAAAGTTTCTTTGGTATTCCCTTCCATTCCCATTATATGATGACTATGGGGGTTGATTTCACTCTCAAAGAGGTTGAAATTAAGGGAGACACCATTCAATTACAGCTATGGGATATCTCAGGTCATCCTTCGGTTAAACACGTTCGAAAACGCTATATTCAAGATGCCGATGGAATAATTGTAGTGTTTGATTTGACTCGAGAAAAAACATTTCAGAACATTGTAGTTTGGATTAAGGAGATTATTGTACACTGCACTAAACCAGTGGTCTTACAGATCATTGGAAATAAAGCTGATTTAAAAGAACACTTAACTCTTGTTCAAAAGGACAAAATTGACTCATTAATCGATCATCTCCACAAAGATGTGATAGCCAAACACTTTCTAAAGATTGGATACTTCTTATGTTCCGCAAAAACAAAATTGAACATCGACGAGGTGTTCCTTTCCCTGATCCTTGCCAAGGGAAATTCTTTTGAAAATTAAGTTCAAAAAAAAAGGGAGAAAGAGAAATTAAAATACTAAAAAAGGAGGTGATAATTTGAAATTAAGAAAAATAACTTTGTTATTAAGTATTTGCGTGATATTTTTCTTTATCAATTTAATTCCTGTTAGTGCGAACCAAATCTCTGTTATTGGAGCAGCAAAAATGAAAATTTAATTCAATCCTTAAAAGCTGATTATAGTATAAGATATGATTTTTCAAAAGTGGGTTAGCAGATTTATTACAGCACCAGAATTATCATGATGAAATTATTAAGAAAATCTGATTTTGTTATGGTTAATGATAGGAATCATGCAAGAAGATTTAATTTGCAATCCTCGTTGTAGAGGTTAAACTATGAAACATGGTAGTAAACCTTTAGGTAGACCAGATATTAGTGGATTTATATTCGATAAGGAAATGCTCGCTGGAGATGAAACCAACGCGATCAATTTCGACCGAATTCAATGGGATAATAAAAAAATCGCTATATTATACTTGAACTACTGCGATGTAAAGAAAGGCAGTTTAAAAGAGGAATTACTCCATACTCTAGTCATCCCAATCATTATTTTCGCAAAAATTCTGGGAAATGGCTTTCGTTGTGGAGGATGGCCCAAGATTTTAACGCCATCTTGTATTTAGTAAATTATTCCAAGAAAGGGACTGAATATGAGGATGAGGTGTTATTAATGAAAGTTGTAGAGGTCGATCCTTCAAGAGATCCTCCCATAAAGACGAGAAACAAAAAATTTACAAGAAAACAATATTCAACATGGTTTCGTAAATTGAATAAAAGAGGACAAAGACTTTTATAAACTATGGTCTTTTAAATTCATTAAATCAATATCTAGTAACACACGTGGTGTATTGATTTTCATGGGGAACAGCAAGTCTTTGAGGAGAAGTTTGGACAACACAGTTGAGTTATCTCAGTTCGTCAGTGGGAGCCTATTTAGTGAATATTTCTTGACTCATGGAATTCAAGAACTAAAGTATTGGGAAGCTATTGAGAGTGAGACTGTCCAAGCTTTTTTAGCTCATTTAGTTGAGACTTTCAAATCTCTCCCTGATCTCGTCTCCTTATCAGAAACGGAAATAGAGGACTTGATTATCAATAAGATTCTAGATTTTTTCCATTTCTATTACTCGCGTCAGACTCGGGCCTCACGGTATGTTCCAGATTATTCTCTTTATTCCAACCAAGAAGACTGGCGAGCTAGCCTCCGTCTTTCTGGGAGTGATAAATGGGAGAAAGCAGATTGTCTTTTAGAAGCTAAAGCAGGCAATAGGAATTTAGATGCTCGTAATCCTGATGATTCAGAAGACCCAAATAATCCCTCAAACAAAATTATTAGCTACTTGGAGACCGTATGGCGAGAGACCAACAGGCGTGTTCGATTTGCATTTCTAACAAATGGGCGAGAATGGCGGGTATATGCTCGCGAGACGGACCTTCGTTCAAAGAAATACCTCTCATTTAAGTTTGAAAAACTGGCAACCTGGTTACTACCAACCCAAACGACTCTTGATGAGTATTTTCCTCACGAGGGGATAACTCTACTTCATTTGTTGAAACTAATCATCTTTTTTCTGTCACCACAATCCCACCAATACATTATTGGGTTAGAGAACAAATGTGTTCTTGATATTGCTCTGGCAGAGGGAAAATTATGGGAAAGAAAAGTCACGGACGCGTTAAAAGACGAATTATATGAAGAAATCATCCCCTTATTGGCAAATGGTATGAAACACTCCTATGATTCATTAGATGAGGACACCATTAATTCCGTCTATCAAACGTCAATATTGCTGCTTTATCGTCTACTCATTGTCATGTTTGCCGAAGATCGAAACATTTTACCTCGGTTTGGCCCATATTCTGACTATTCTTTGTTGAATTTACGGTTAGACATCGCCAACCGAATGGATGAGGGACGAACTTTCAGCTCTAGACAAACACGAATATACGAGGCTCTAAGGGCTGTCTTTCAGATTATGACTAGTGGAGACTCACAATTACAAGTGCCTGCCTATAATGGACGGTTATTTGATGATGAACATTATCCAACTTTCCAGACGATTACGATCCCTGATTACATAATGTCTGAAGTAATTGATCGACTATCACGAGACCGCAGATCAACGAATAACGGAGCTCCGATCTGGATTAACTATGCAGAGTTATCGGTGAGACATCTTGGGAGTATCTACGAATCATTGCTACGATTCCAGCTTCAACTCGCGCAGGAAGAATTGAAGATTATCAAAAGAAACGATTCAGAAATAATTGTGCCAATAACAGATCTTCGGAATACAGATGAAGTCCTTAAGACCATCCCAGCAGGGGAGCTATATTTAGTCGGAGACAATAACGAACGAAAGGCTACTGGATCATATTTTACACCTGATTATATCGTACGATTTATCACTGAGGAGACCTTGGGGCTAGCACTTGTACAGTTCAAAACCACTTTCGAAGAAATGTTAACAGGGGTAGACATACAAGAGAACAGAACACGAAAAGAGAAAATAGCCCAACTTCGCCAATATGATCCTTTGGCGAGGATGTTACGACTACGAATTTTAGATCCAGCAGTAGGGAGTGGTCATTTCTTAGTATACGCATTCGAATTCTTAAGAGAATGGACAGAATCGATCTTAGGGGAGCACTATCAACTGGATGGGAAATTGTATCAATTTTCACCTTTAACAACAAACAATCCGAATGTTGATCCACTCATTTTTATTGAACGGTTAATTCTTAGGAGATGTCTGTATGGTGTTGATATTAACCCTCTCGCCGTTGAACTAGCCCAAGTTTCGTTATGGCTTACCTCGTTCACATCAGAATTTCCACTAAGTTTTTTAGATCACCATATTCGTGTAGGGAATACGTTATTAGGAATTCGATGGAGAGAATTACAGGACACATACAAACAAACATTAGACATCTATATCTCTCCAAAATTTTCGTTGAATCAGCATATCGAATCACTACTTCAACAAGCTGATATTAGCTCTCGAAATGTCCGCGAGAGTCAAACCACGTATGATCTTATTCAAGAAGCTATACATGATCTAAAAATCATATGTCATCTACATTTGTGGACAAAAATTCACACCTCTAGAGAAGACCAAGATCGAAGAAATTACGTCTCGAACATCATTAGAAACTATAACACTACAAAAACCATTGATCTTTCTGATGAATTCGTTCAAGAGGTTGTTAAAGAAGCGAACACAGAACACTATTTTCATACAGATTTAGAATTCATAGATTCACTGTTGAACCCGTCAGAAAAAGCCCGTAGGTTTGATTTTATTTTAACCAACCCACCATATGGAGGAGAGATATCCACTATTCATAAAAAATATTTCAAGAAGCTTTATAAAACTCATAAGGACACAGCAGCTTACTTTACTGTCAAAATGCTTTCTTTATGCAAACATTTTGGAATTATTTTACCAAAAACACTCTCTTTCTATTCCCTGTGGGCTGACACTCGTTTTGCTTTATTTCGTAAGGCAGATCTGATGCATGTAATGGATACAGGGTTGGCGTTTGAAGATGTCAATTATGAAACAATAATTCTAATTGGATCATTAAAACGGAAAAAGCATTTACAGAACGCGGTAAGCATTTCTGTTGCACTCCCGTTACGAACACCATTACCTCAAAAGACCATTATTGCTGAGAATGATGTTCCCTATGACTTCTTTAATCAGAATGGGATTATTATATTTAGAGGCTTATCAGAGGGAGAGATTGAGGTAGTTAACCGAATCACACAAAACTCTATCAGTTTAGGGGAGCTAGTCGAATCTTCCGAACGGATCTTTCGAGGGCCATATATACCTGACAAAATCAAACGGAAAACATTAAGTGAGTCATTTTATCTTGAGCCAAATTTGGTTGATCTCCCAGACAACCATTTTGTCTGGATAAACAAAATTCCTCACGTCCAAAGGTATTGGATCACTCGCTATTATGATATTGACCTTTCCGATCCTAATTATCAACGGTATTTGGATCGTACTATGAGGACAACCACAAAAAGAGTTTTTATCAAAGTTTTACGGGGGAATCGTCTCGTAAGTTATGTCGATTCCCGTGGTGAATTATGTACTACCGAAAAGCTCGTGAACGTTCTTCCCCCTGAGGGATGTACATATTCCTTGTTCTATTTATGTGGGATCATTAACAGTCCTTACCCATCTTTTTATCTAGCGAATGTTCTATTCAGTAAAACAACTGAAACATCGCGAGTAATGGATTACGCCTATTCCTCCTTAATACCAATCCCTAAAGTCCATTTTACTGAATCGTCAAATACAACAGAACGATTTCAAGAAAAGCTAACCACGATGATATCAGACATCTTGGAAAGTTCCATTGAGATCAACAAACCCGATTTAAATCTATTACATATTGAAGACTTAATTTCTGAAAATTATGAAAATCCTACCCAAGGAAATCATGATGCCTTAGCGTGTATCGTTGAAGAAATTATTAACTTACATAAAGAGATTAAGCAGCTGCAATACGACTTCTTTCAGTTTGTATCCTCAAATTACCCAAGTGTAAAAGCGTCTTCAGATGAAAAACAGGATATAAATTACCAACTATTGGAGAAAATAGGTCACGAAGAGTGGCCAACCTTTAGACGGAGACTAGAACGTGTATACTCAATCACACTGTCCGAATATCGAGATATAATTGAGGTTTATTCTGAAAAATTGGAGAGAATCACCAAGATAGATTCTCTGATCACTTTTCTAACAGAATTATCCGAGGAAATAGCTCGGAAGAGTTTTGATTTGGATGAGACACATAAGCGGGTAGTAGAAAATAGCCTATCAAAGAAAGGTTAAATACTAGGTATGATGTTTCTATGTCCTCCAATGATACAATTATCGCTAGTGATAAAACCATCCAAGGAGATGAATACGCAGTCACTGAGAATTATCTCATCATTCACCAACAAGACGAAATTTTCATGTTTGACATAATAGAAATCTCCCACGAGGGTGTAATCGAGTGGGAAGAAGCTGATGTTTATGCTTTTGCCTTTCATTATCAAGGGGCATCATATGAATTTCCCTCTCTGTACCCGTACTACTCGGATCTAACTGCAGCAATTAAGGAGGCACGAAAAAGGCATGCTAAACGAGCCCAATCCCCTAACATGGAACCCCTACAAGAAACTCCCTCTATCTATGAAAGGTCGTATCCAGAACTCATCGCTGCTCTAGAACAGAATCAACATATTACAATTCATGAACGCATTTCATTGGTTAACTATGTGTATAAGCGCTTCAACTGTGAACTGCGATCAAAAGTCGGGGCTTCGGAACGAGCAAGTGTAAAAAATATCGTTGAAATGGCAGCTAAACAGAACCTCATTGAACTGCTCGAAGTGATGGCGATCAACAGGTTTCGTCTAATACGGAACGATTTAGTGCACGGACGGATTGAATTTTTTCCAACAGATTTATTGTTAAGGGTTTACCAAATTCTGCAGTCTATCTTTAACAATAATGTTCTTTAATTACACTCAGGTCTTTCTTTGATGAAAAAGACTTCTCATCTATATGAAATCTGATATGTATAGAATCCAACGATTGATGACTTGCGCTATATTCAAATATTTATCGAATTAATTAAAAAAAGAACCAACTTAACTTCATCTAATCATCCATAAACGACAAATTAGACAAAATGAAGCATAAAAAAATCAATAGTATATAAATAAGTAAGTAAAACTACCGTTAATTATTCCAATATTACGGTAGGTTCCACATACGAACATCGTTCCTGTTGGTTTTAAAACTCTGTGGCTTTCCTTTAACATTTTCTTAATTAAGATAGAATAATCTTGAAATGAAAATGTATCCCAGTCTTCGTCAATTATGTTCCAATCCCCACCAAAACCTTTTTGTTTCTTGACATTTTTCATTGAAAGCTTGTTGCCAGATGATATACCATACGGAGGATCTGTGATAATAATATCAATGGATTCATCAGGTATGCATTTAGGAATGAATATCAGACAATCTTCGTTTATGATTGAATTAATAGGCATTTTCTTCATTGCAACTCATTCCACAAATTCTTTATCATATAATTAATCTCTAGATTCCCAATAAGCAAAACGTTCTAAAATCACAAATCCTAATATAAAAGTGTCATTAAACCTAAAAGCTCTTAATTAACAGTTATATGGAAATATTAACCATGATTAAACCTGAAGCTAAGAATTTTGACATAAAGACCGTAGCTACTTGGGAGGAGAAGAGAAAAGGATATTTTGTCACAACAGGATGGAGAAAGCCTCTTCCTTTTAGTTGTCCTCCAGTTTTTGGAGGAACTGATCACCCCTCACCTGAGGATTTGTTTCTAGCTGCTGTAGCTACTTGTACGTTGAGTACAATACTTCAATTATGTGATAGCCTCCATACCGAACCTGAAACCCTCAGTGTTACCACGTCAGCTGAAATTCAGTTTAATAGATTAAAAAACGATTATGAAATTTCTACAATTAAGTGTATGATCAATATTAGCGGTGATGTATTTCTTCTACAAAGAGTGTGTGATCTTATCCCAAAGTATTGTATTATTGGAAAACATATAAAACCAGCGATTAATTATGAAATCAAAATAGAACCTGCTTCTTAGTATTAAAAAAACAAATTCTATGAAATTTAAATGTTTTGTCTTTAAATCATAGTATTCGGGGCAAACAATGACAATTAATAATAATAAATAGTATTGATCATCATTTACTCTAATTATATTGAATTTTTTGTCTTCTGCAATCAGAAAAAACATAAATTGATTCATGGAATTAAAAACTACTTCCTTCTTCTAAAATTATATAAGTTATGTCAATCAGGATGTATCTTGATTAAGGTGAGATTGAAATCTAAACATTTTTCTTGGTTTGTCTCTAGCATTCTCTTTTTCTTGATATTACTAAGTACGGTATTCATTTGCTCTAGTGCCTCCAATCATTCATTTGGAGTTAAGCCAAACGATTCCTGGGCTTTCATCGTGAAAAAAGCTTCTCGATATTTCAAATATTCTACTGGATTATTTGACATTACATCTTCCACAGAAGGTTATCGATTGGGGGATACTGTAGTTCCTGTACAGGAAACAATCACTATGACTGTTCTTTCTGCAAATTCAACAGACTTGGAAATAACTACATATCAACTCGACTGGAATAATACTTCTGTGATAGCTAATAGCTCAGCAATGCTATTTGAATATGGAATTCAAGAATCATTGGGTCGTGGAGTGCTAGGCACAGGGTACGATTTTTTACTCAGCAATTCAGGTATTACTATCGGTGATTGGGTCTTTCTAGTGCCAGTGGACAAGTTGTTATCTTCTCCTTTACAAATATGGAACCAATCTACTCTTCCAGGTGCATTAGAAGGAATGGAAACAATTTTGGAATTAAATGACTCTAATAATGAGCGAGATTATCATATGTGGATCCATTATGAAGGGAATATGAAAAACATAGAAGAGGAGATTGATCTTCAATTTGACTTTAGTGCAAGTTTTCGTTGGGAGAAAGTCACAGGAGTACTTCTCACGTATGAAATAACTACCTATATGAAAGGAAGTTACAAACAATCTCTTAATGCTGATTTTGCTCTAGATCTAGAGTTGGAAAGAACTGATTTAGATAAAATTCTAAGTAACAATACCCCTGGGTTTAATTTCTTGGTGATATTTTTCGGATTTATTCTCCTAATAGTTGGTAGAACTTATTTAAGAAGAATTTCTTGATTTTAATTCTATTTCTAATCACATGCCTTTATCACAATTATAATCTTGAGAATAATCTAAATAAAGTTCCAAGAAAGGGGAGGTTTTGGACTTTCTAATATAAAAGATTGTGAAAATGTTGCATGCAAAAGAGTGTATAACTGCTGTGATAGTTGGTGCTGGGAATCGTGGTACATCAGTTTACGGCCAATATGCTTTAAACAATCCTGAAGAACTCCAGATAGTTGCAGTTGCAGAACCCCACCCAATCCGACGAAAACAATTTGCCCAAGCCCATAGAATTTCTTCTTCATACCAATTCAAGACTTGGGAGGATTTATTAAGTGATTCCAAACTGGCTGATGCAGCTTTTATCTGCACGCAAGACCAGATGCATACTAAACCTGCATTACAGGCATTGAAGCTTGGTTATCATGTGTTATTAGAAAAACCAATGGCCACCACTATTACTGAATGTATCCTCTTGGTGAAAAAGGCCGAGGAGACAGAACAACAACTAAGAATCGCTCATGTTTTACGATATACTCCTTTTTTTACTAAAATCCATGAAATCATTCGATCAGGCCAATTAGGAGATATAATAACAATTGATCTCCGAGAAAACGTTTCTTACTGGCATATGGCACATTCTTTTGTCAGAGGAAATTGGGCTAAAGAAAGTATTTCGAGTCCAATGATCCTTGCAAAATCATGTCATGATTTAGACATTCTTTATTGGCTTGTAAGTTACCCACCACGATCTATAAGCTCATTTGGTAGCTTGACACATTTTAAACCAGAAAAAGCCCCTGAAGGGGCAACAAAACGATGTTTAGATGGGTGTCCAGAAGCTAACTCCTGTAAATATTATGCCCCACGGATATATATTGACATTATTCCCCTACTTCGTATTGTACAAATTGGGGGTTCAGGTTTCCCTAAGTTTATTGCTAGCATAGCTCTGAAGCATCCCCATGTCTTTTCAAAACTAAAGAAAGCTCCTCGCTTTCGACAAGTTTATGAATACCAAGGATGGCCAGTCTCTACCATTACAGAAGATTTATCTTTAGAAGGAAAATGGGAAGCTTTACGAACAGGGCCTTATGGAGAATGTGTTTACTTTGCTGATAACAATGTTGTAGATCATCAGGTAACTATTATTGAATTCGAGAACAACACAACTGCTACTTTTACAATGCACGGGCATTCACATTTAGAAGGTCGCACAATTCGCATTGATGGTACAAAAGGAACTCTAATCGGGGAGTTTCTTTCTACAGGAGAAAAGCTAATTCTCTATGATCATTTTAAAGAGACCGAAGAGATCATTACAGACCAAAAAGTGCAATTTGATACTGGAAGCGGGCATGGCGGTGGAGATCCTGGATTAATTAACTCGTTTATTGGTTCTTTACGCCTTGGTCGTGAAAAACCCCTAACTAGCGCTAAAGCTTCACTAGAAAGTCATTTGATGGCGTTTGCGGCAGAAGAAGCACGAATAACTAATAGAGTCATTCAAATGGAAGAATTCAAGAAAGGATTACATTAAATAAATCTTCATTTGATTTTGTTAGTTAAACCTTATTTTCCACATTTTTTATTCCAAAGAAAAATTTTGAAAACCTAAATAGATAAACAATATTAACGATTCTTTTGATACTAAATTTAAAAATCAATGATGTTTCTGTCCTCAAAGTTTAATGGTGCTTATTATGGACTCAATCTACGAAGAAATGGCAGCAAGTGTTGTTGAACTTGATATGGAGAAAGCAAAAAGCCTCGCTCAAAAAGCTTTAGATGAACAACTCCCCTTACTCGAAGCAATCGAAAAAGGTTTCGGTGAAGGGATTAAACGTGTTGGTAACTTGTGGGATGCAGGTGAATTTTTTCTTCCAGAGCTCATGAGAGGAGCTCAAGTAATGCAAGAGGCAGTGGATATTATAACGCCTCACCTTGAAGAAGGTTCTAGAGCGAGAGAAACAAAAGGTAAAGTTGTGATGGCGACCATCGAGGGTGACATCCATACTATAGGGAAAACTATAGTAGCTACAATGTTGAAGGCAAATGGATTTGAAGTTATCGATTTGGGAGCTGACGTCAAAGCTGAAGATATCATCGCTGAAGCCGTAAAACATCGAGCTGATCTCATTGGAGTATCCGCTCTGTTAACAACAACCATGATAGGTCAAAAGAAAATTATAGAGTTGCTTGAACAACAGGGAATAAGAGATAAATTTAAAGTTATACTCGGTGGCGCCCCTGTTACTTCAAAATGGGTGGAAGAATGTAAAGCAGATGGTTATGCGGAAAATGCTGTTGCTGCAGTAACTAAAGCGAAGCAACTTCTGGGTCTTTCCTAAATCGCCGAAGATATGGATGAGGTTTTATGGATTTTCTCTCTCTCCTGAAGGAAAAGGAGATTTTATTATTTGATGGGGCAATGGGGACTGAACTAATGCGTAGGGGATTAAAACTTGGGGAAGTTCCTGATAAATGGAACATAGATCATCCTGAGGTCATCAGGGAGATTTTTGAACAATATTACAAAGCTGGGAGTGATTTAGTTCAAACTGCCACTTTCAGAGCAAATGGTGTTGCTCTTGAGAAGTATGGCATCCAGAACCTTCTTGAAGATATTAACAAGAGTTCTGGGAAAATATTAAGGAGTATATGCCCTCCAAATAAATGTGTGATAGGTGATATTGGGCCTAGTGGAGAATTCCTACCACCAGTCGGTAACGCATCTATTAACGATCTGAAAAAGGGCTTTCAAAAGCAAGCGCGTGCTCTTGCACCCTTCATTGACGCGTGGCATATTGAGACTTTCTCTGATATACAAGAGATGAAAGCAGCAATACTAGCTGTCCAAATTGAATCAAATAAGCCAATAATCGCTAGCATGACTTATAAAAAGACTCCTAAAGGATACTTTACAGTTATGGGAAATTCATTAATAGATTGTGTTTCTGAACTAATCGATTCAGGAGTGGCTGTCATTGGATCGAATTGTACTCTTAGTAGTAGTGATTTCATCGAACTAGTACGGGTCATGAGGGTTACCGCACCAAAGTTCCCACTTTCGATTAAACCGAACGCTGGAAATCCACAACTAGAAAATGGTAAATCAGTCTACAAACAAACTCCTGAGGACTTTGCTAAAGACATAAAGCAAATTCTCGAACACGATGGCCAGATTGTTGGAGGATGTTGTGGTACTGGACCGACCCATATACAATTGCTTCGTGATATCATCGATAGACTCACAGGAGGATAATCATTGACTATAATGAGACCAAAAATCGAATTATTAACAAATGAATATAAAGAAAAAATTTTTCATGAAGCTAAAACCATCCTTCAGATCCAAGGAGTGGTGATAGAAAATTCTGAAGCACGAGATCTATTACAGGAAGAAGGAGTTGAAAATGAGGGTCCCAGATACTTTATTCCAGATGATTTAATTGAAAAATTACGGGTTTATGCTCCTTCAGAGATCAAATTATTTGATAGAGAAGGGAAGGAAGTAATTCAGCTAACGCAAGATAACATCCATTTTGATCCTGGATCAGCTGCCATTTTTATCCAAGATTTAAACTCTGGAGTCATAAGAGAAGCTTTATCTTCAGATTATATTAAGTTCTCAAGGATTGTTGACCATTTACCTTATCTTGAGGCACATTCAACAGCTATCGTTTACACAGATGTTCCTAATGATGCCCAAGATTGGCATCGCTTATATCTGGCTCTCCTTAATTGTTCTAAACCAATTATCACAGGCACCTTTCGAACTGAAAGTTTTGCAATAATGCGTGACCTGTTAGAATTGACCAGAACTTCAAGTGATAAATTGGTGGAAAAACCACTAGCAATCTTTGATGCCTGTCCAAGTCCTCCACTTATGTGGTCAAACCTTACAACACAAAGTGTGATTGATGCGGCCAGAAGTGGAATTCCTTCAGAATTCGTAAGTATGCCTCTTGCTGGTTCAACTGCTCCTATTACTTTAGTTGGTTGTGTCACTCAACATACTGCTGAAAGTTTAGCTGGTCTTGTTATTGCTCAACTAGCTAAAAAGAATTCACCTATAATCTGGGGGGGATCTCCAGCTGTTTTTGATATGAAGAATGGTACAACCCCTATGGGTGCCATTGAAACAATGATGATCAATATTGCAGATGTTCAAATGGGGAAATTTTTAAAACTTCCAACACATGCTTATATGACATTGTCCGATTCTAAAGTTCCAGATGCCCAGGCTGGGTTCGAGGGAGGTATGGGGGCGTTATTAGCGGGACTTGCTGGAACTAATATGATTTCTGGACCTGGGATGTTAGATTTTGAATCAACCCAGAGTTTAGAGAAGTTAATCATCGATAATGAGATTGCAGGAATGGTTAAACGCCTCATTCAAGGTATTGTTAGTTATGATGAACCATTTGCTCAAAATATTCTCAAAGATTATGACCCCAGCGTTTCACTTTTGTCTCATCCGACAACTTTACAGTTATTCAAAAAGGAGCTTTATTTACCATTTAACGTCGATAATTACCAAATAATAAACAGAGAGACTCGTGATCAATGGAAAACAAGCGGGGAAACATCAGCTCGACAAAGAGCAAGAGAAATTGCGGTCAAGTTAAGTGAACGTCCAGTTAGGGAGCCTATTGACGATAATCTCAGAAAAGAATTGGATAATATAGCAAATAACCATTTAAAATAAATTATTCAGTAATGAAACCAAAAAATCTTTTAATCGCTTTTTAAAGCTATTTCTCCCATTAAAATTCTTTAGTTCTTTTTAATGAGACAAACCAACTACCTAATACATTGTTATGATGGTCAATGATTTTTTGGGCGCTAAGAAGTTCTGAATCCCATGTACTATGTGCATCTTCAACCAATACTACTTCATAACCAAGATTAAATGCCCTCCGACAAGTAGTATCAATACAGTACTCAGATTGGAGACCAACAATGATTAATTTACCTATTTTCATCCTTTTTAGTTCTGATTTAAGGGATGTCTTATGGAAAGCGTCAGGTGTTGATTTCTGAATTGTTATGTCCCCTTCAATAGGGGAAATGGAGGGATGAATATCCCATCCTGGAGTACCTGGCTCATCAGGATCCCCCTTTCCCCCATTATTTTGAATATATATAATAGGGGCCTTAATTGATCTCATTTGAGCTATCAACGAAAGGATGTTAGAGAGCAGTTCCTTCCACTTATAGATAGGGTCTGGTCCAGTAAAATTTCCTACTTGCATATCCATGACTATTAAAGCCAAGTTATTCATGTGATTCCAATCCATTCTATAATAATTATGTTTTCAGTATTAATTCTTAAAGATCTTTTAATGAATTTACTAAATAAAAAGGAAAATCTGTTAAAAACAAATAAATAAATTGAAGTTTAACCACAATTTTGATTGTATTGCAAATTCTTCATTAATATTTCAATTTTAATGAGTGTGTAACCTAATGACTAAAGATATTATATTTATAGATGTTAAAACTTTGCATAATTTTATGCAAGATGTTTTCATTGGAATTGGAGTTCCAGAAGAAGACGCTAAAATATGTTCCGAAATTCTAATTAAATCAGATCTTCGTGGAATTGAATCTCATGGCGTACAACGTTTAAAAATGTATTATGATCGGGTTTTAGGGGGAATACAGAATGCAACTACCGATTTCAAAATTATTAAAGAATCAGAGACGACAGCACTGGTTGATGCAGGCCATGGAATGGGGCATGTTGCTGCTTATCATGCAATGAGATTAGCAATAGAGAAAGCACAAAAATACGGTACAGGCGCGGTTGCAGTCAAGAACTCGACTCATTATGGTATTGCAGGTTATTATGCTCAAATGGCAATTAACGAAGGAATGATCGGTTTAACTTTAACCAATGCTCGTCCTTCTATTGCTCCTACTTTTGGTGTAGAACCTATGCTTGGTACTAATCCTCTCACAATCGGTTGTCCAACTGATGAGTCTTTCCCATTCCTTATTGATTGTGCTACTTCAATAACTCAACGAGGAAAGATTGAAGTCTTAGCACGGACAGAAACACCCACTCCATCAGGTTGGGTTATAAAAGAGAATGGAGAGACATCTACGGACACTATTGCAGTATTGAATGAGCTGATTGAAGGAACTGCAGCATTACTCCCATTAGGAGGCGCTGGCGAAATCCTAGGCGGGCACAAGGGATATGGGTATGGAACTGCAGTAGAAATACTCGCTGCTGCGCTCACAGGTGGGCCATTCATGAAAGACTTAACATTAGCTAAAGGTTACAAATTGGGTCATTTCTTCCTTGCAATTAACATCGAGAGTTTTCTTCCCTTGGCGACTTTCAAAAAAATTGCAGGTGAGATTGTTAGAGGACTGAGAAACTCTAAGAAAGCACCAGGTCAAACAAGAATATACACTGCAGGGGAAAAAGAATATGAAATGGAAAAAAAACGGTATCAAACAGGCATTCCCATCAATCCATCAATCCAACAAGATATCCTCACAATGCAAAAGGAATTGGGTTTGACTGAATATTCTTTTGAATAATATTAAATTCAAGGTTCATCTTATCTTACTTTTCTATTAATTTTAATAAACTAGAATAATTTAAAGCTATTGCTGTAATTGCTCCTCTATTCTTCGTGCTCCTAGGCATACACGGCAAGTTTTAAACTGTTTTCTGGCAAATGGTGTATGTCTTCCACAAATTTGGCAATGACGATATTCAACAAACACATTCTTTTGTTTTCCTTCCCAGTAATGTGAAACAATCATTTTCGTGGAACTGACCTCTTTATCAGGATTAATTTGGAGCTCAAAGGCGCTCTGTCCAAAAAGTATCTCGTGTGAAACTACAAGTCCAAAGGAAGACACATTGATACATTGTGTCTTATTTATGAATTCTGAATATCCTCCACAATAATGGACGTGGCCAAAGATTGAAAGAAGTGGCTGAAATTCTTCAATAAGCTCACGTAAATAATATGATCCAATGTGGCGACCTCCTAAACTAGAAAAATCGAGTACTCCACGTGGAGGAGTATGGGTAAGAAAAATGGTGTTTCGTCTTATTTCTGGATCTAATCCCTCAATAAGATGTTGAAAGTCGCTTAAGATAGTAGGTTCGTCCCAACATTTCCCACTATGATCGTCTGTGGTCTTGTTCGCATCGGCATATCCCAAAATCGGAATACCTTTAATGTTTAAGATTTCATTATGACAGTTATGTAAATTCTGGAATGTATTACAAAACCAATCACGTAACTCATCCGTCACGGGTGTTTCATCATAAAGATTCCCTTTTTCAAGATCCATAACATCTGTATTACCCCAAATGAAATAGACTGGAACAGATCCTTTATTTAATGCATTAAAAACAGGATCATTCCTCAATTGTTTTTTAATTTGAGTAATTTGGTTTGTTTCGGTTCCTAAATTCCACATATAGTCTTGAAGATCACCAGCAATTAGAATACAGTCTGGTTTACGCTGAATCAGATTTTGAATTAATTTTTCTTGAGGAATCACTCTAATATTGCTAGGAAGAGAGATAGGATTGCCTTGGTGGAGATCGGATATGGTAATAAGTTTAATACTCATTTAACCAGCTTCTTACTTGACTAATATGGAAAATCAATGGCAAATCCAAAAAATTAATTCTACATTTTTATTAAAATCAATCTCCTCTACAACGGAAAAGAATTTCGTTTGAGTGGGTTTAATGTAAGAAAATTCTTTATAAATATAGGAGACAACCAACTTGTAATCAATCCTGTAACTCTCATTATACAAACAGGTCGGTACCGATCAATGAATCATACCTCATATAAAGAAGCTCATAAGTTATCTCTCAAAAATCCCCAAGAATTTTGGGGCCGAGAAGCAGAAAAATTACACTGGTATAAAAAGTGGGATAAAGTCTTAGATGATTCTAATTATCCATTTTTCAGATGGTTTGTCGGGGGGAAAACTAATCTCTGCTACAATGCAGTTGATCGCCATGCACTTGGATCTAAACGAGGAACAGCTGCAGTTATCTGGGAAAGCCCCGAAACAGGACAATCTCGAATCTATACTTTCTATCACCTTTATCGTGAAGTTAATCGATTTGCAGGTGTACTAAGGAATCTTGGCGTTAAAAAGGGTGACCGAATAATAATTTATTTGCCCATGATTCCAGAAGCACATATTTCAATGTTGGCCTGTGTTCGTATCGGTGCAATTCATTCCGTGGTTTTTGCTGGTTTTAGTAGGGAATCACTTGCAGGAAGGATCAATGATGCTAAACCAAAACTAATCCTGACATGTGATGCTGGTAGTCGTATGGGGAAAATTGTCAAACTAAAGGAGATCGTGGATGATGCATTAGAACTTGCAACTGCTGAAGTCAAACATGTAGTTGTTTTAAACCGAGGACTAAATCCTAATTTCCCAAAAACTGAATGGCGTGATCTCGATTGGACAGAACTCCTAGAAACAAAGGGAATGAATTATGTTGAACCAGAAATGATGGCCTCTACAGATCCATCGTATATTCTTTACACATCTGGTACATCTGGGAAGCCTAAGGGAGTTCTTCGTGATACTGGCGGCTATATGGTGGCTTTACATGCATCAATGACGCAGATCTATGATTGTCAGCCAGATCGGGATATATATTTCTCCACCAGTGATATTGGATGGGTTGTTGGGCATTCTTACATCATCTACGCTCCCCTCCTCTTAGGAATCCCGACAGTTCTTTACGAGGGAACTCCTGTTTATCCCAATCCAGATGCTTGGTGGCGAGTAATGGAAAAGTATGGAGTCACTGTGGTTTTCTCTGCACCAACCGCCTTACGAATTCTTCGAAAATTTCCGATAAAATGGATTAAAGACCGAGATCTTTCATCCTTACGAATCTTTTTCCTTGCTGGTGAACCTTTAGATGAACCTACTTACCACTGGGCAAGAGAGACGCTTGAAACTAAGGTTATCGACCATTATTGGCAAACAGAATCAGGCTGGAGTATTTTAACTGGACGATGTATTGAAGATCTTGTCGTTAAACCAGGATTTGCTGGTGTTGCAGCAATGGGATACGATCTTTTAGTAGTAGATGAAAACGGAATCGAAGTATCTTCTGGAGAAAAGGGTACTCTTGTATCTCGACCACCATTACCTCCTGGGACGCTGATGACCGTCTATGGTGATGATGAACGATATAAACAGACATATTGGGAAGTTTTTCCTGGAAAAAAATTCTATTATACTGGTGATTATGCAATTCAAGATGAAGAGGGATATTTCAAGGTTTTAGGCCGAGCTGATGAAGTTATAAAGATTGCAGGACATAGATTAGGCACACGTGAGATCGAGGAGGCAGTGTCTTCCCATGATTCCGTTGCTGAAACCTCATGCATTGGCGTTGAAGACCCAGTGAAAGGAACAGTCATTATAGCTTTCGTAGTCCTTAAACAGGGGTTTGAATCTTCGGAAGAACTAAAAAAAGAAATTATCCAAGTAGTACGTGATGATGTAGGACCAATTGCAGCTCCTAAAGCGGTAGAAGTTGTCAAAATACTCCCTAAAACCCGAAGTGGGAAAATCATGCGAAGAATTATGAAGGGTGTTTATGAAGGAAAGCAATTAGGAGATTTAAGTACGATTGAAGACGGAGCAAGCATTGATGAGGTAACTGCAGCGATTGATCTAATGAGAGATATTAGGAAAGAATAATGTTAATTAAGTTTTTGGAGATGAAAGGATCTGTCATACTATTATAAAACTACAACAAAGCAACTTACAGGTTATGACATCAAGGTTGAAGCCTATAGACACCTAAGTATTGCATTAATGTTAGCTAGTATCACTGTTGGAATACTTTAATTACCTTTTTTGCTAGGATGATAGCGATGAACAGAATTCAACAACGAAAGCTCTCACGGAAGGAGATCTTTCTTTATTCAACTAGTAATTTCGGCATCTCTATTATCAATGCATCCATTTTAGGATTTGTGCTATACTTCTACCTCACAGAGGGAATGACAGGCGTTCAACTCGAACCCCTAGTCATAGGAGCATTAGTGGGAACTGCTTTAATGGTTGGTAGAGTTGTGGATGCATTTGTAAATCCAATAGTAGGTTGGTTGTCTGATAATACACGGTGGGAGAGATGGGGGAGACGCCGACCATTCGTACTAGTCGGAATCATACCCATGACTATTAGTTTCATTCTTTTGTTTAATCCACCACTTTTTGTACTAACTCTCTTTCCTAATGAGTTGGGAAAAATCCTCCTCATTGGTTTTCTCTTTGTTATTATATCTGTCTTTGATGCATTATTCACATTTGTTTTCGTACCAGTTTATGCTCTTCTACCTGAAATCGCTCCAACATCAAAAGAACGTATAACATTGGCAGTATGGGGAAATATATTCGCCATTCTCGCGAATATTGTCGGTGTAGTAATTGCACCTATTCTATATGACCGTATCGGATTCTCAACGACAAGTATCGTGTTAGGAATCATTGTCCTCGTTACTATAGTTGCTGTTCTGCCAATTGAGGAATTACCTGCTGCTGATATCCAGAAACAACCACGTGTACCGCTCATGGAATCATTACAAACTAGTTTACAAAACGATTCTTATCAGATTTATCTAGTAAACCAGATTGGAATGCAGTTTTCATTCCGAATATTGAACGCAGTAATGCCTTTCTTTGCTGTCAGTGTTCTTTTTCTTGAACTCGATGAATTAATGATCGTAACAGCCCCATGGATTGTAGTTGCCATCATTAGCTTTCCAATTTGGGGGAAATTAGCACAACCACGGTTTCTTGGAAAGAAAAAAGCATTCATTTTATCGATGGTGATATTTACATTCCCTCTCCTTCTAAATTTCCTGTTTCTTATATCACCAGGAAATCTACTTATAGCATTCCTAATGATTTGTCTTATTGGTTTTGGAATGGGTGGTTTATGGATTTTTCCTCCAACTATTGTTGGTGATATAGTTGACGATGAAGAACGACGACTGGGTTTACGAAGGGAATCAATGTACTATGCCTTTCAAGAGTTTACTGAAAAGTTAGCTATTGCTGTTGCTGTCTTTCTTGAAGGTATAATTTTGGGAGCATTTGTGACTGAGAGAATTCTCCATCCTGATTATCCTGAAGAACTTGGAATTTATTATTATATTTATGACCCTTTAGGCCCAATCCTACTAATGGGTGTTTTGGCGTTTATCCCAATGTTGATAGCATTGTTAATCTTCATAAGATTCCCAGATGAATTGATTATAGAGGAAACTTAGAGTACTAAAACAGGTAATTCCTCAAATCAGTATCAGATCATAGTTATAGATCGTTATATATATTCAAAATAGATTGAGAAAATTGACATACCTAAAAATTCCTAGAAATCTTGGCATAAAACATATACCTCCTTCAGTAATATTATCCTGTCCCTCTCATGATTTGTATATATGAAGTATGACAACGCTTCTGCATAGTAATTTTTGCAAATACTTATAAGCAGATAACATGTGTACTATTCTGTGATGACTTGTATAGATAGCTTTAATTTGATATTTGCCTCTTAAGAGATGTCAAAAGAACGCTACTGGACATTCAGTCCTCATAGTCATCGTTCAGGAGTTTATGATCATGAGTGAAGAAAAAGATACCCCACCTTCAGATACAGAACTAGCAGAAGGGAAAGAAGGATTAGAACATGTTGAAACTAAAGCAGCAGTTTCAGAGCGAAAAGTAGTTCTTGTGTGTAGCAAATGTAGTGCGGAACAAGACTTTCCTGTTTGCGAAGAATGTGGCGAACCTATGGATTTTGAAGAAACAAAATTCAGCTGTGCTTCGTGTGAAAAAGAAGCAGCCGTTCCAACTCATTGTGGTGAGCCTATGGCTCCGAAAATTGTTTGAGTCCAATTCAATGTTTTTTTAATTAAAAATAGCGATTCAAACAAACTCACAAGCCCCAATTGTGAACTCAGAACCAATATTGTCTTGTTTAGCCTTTCTTTACTTTTTTTATTATTTAAGGGAGGAATATTCTCCTAGAACTTTTACCAAATGTTATTCATCTTCAATTCCAGTATTTATAAATAGAAAATATAATTTATAACAAACCCAAAAGTAATGGCAAGATACCTGTCAATTGAAGGATTAAGAGATAAATAAAACCAAGGATTAATAATATCGCGCTTAATGGCGCCATTTTCTTCACATAATTCATAAAGGTGACTGGATGCCCTTCTTGCTGAAGTACTTGAACACCAATGACCCCTGTAACTGTTCCAAAAGGAGTGAATCCTCCGCCAAATGTAACTGCATATAAGAGGGTAAACCACAATAAGCCCCCAACAGGAAATCCAAAAACAGTTTGGCCAGCGAATTCTGGATCAGATAGAAGAATACGAATGACTTCAGCCAATGCAATAGTTATAGGTATGTTTGCAACGACTGCACTAAGGATGGAGATAATTGTTATGATTATAATTGCTAGTATGAGTGGATCCCTTCCAGAAATTTCAAGCATAAATTCAGCTAAGACCTCTAAGACACCTGATATCTGTAGGGCGCCAACTACTACAAAAAGTCCTATAAAGAACAATATTGAATCCAGTTCAATTTCATGGATAACACTATCAATATCAGCCTTTGTAACAATGATTGCGAGTATAGCCCCAGTTATTGCAACGAATCCGACTGATAAGCCAATATAGCTTGATAGTACCAATCCAATCACAACTATTCCTAAAACAATTGATCCTAGGTATAGTTTTCTTTTTGAGTCCACCACTGACCATTCATCTAAGAAACTCACCACACTCGAATCGATTCTCCTATCTTCTGTGATCATCAATTCTTTTTTGAAAATATTAAATAAGTACACTACTGATATTACAATTGCGATCCCAATAAAGACAGAATTAACAAGAGAAAAGGTTACAAACGGTATATCGCCAGCTTTATTACTGGCAATCAGAATCCCTGGTAATGATCCTATCACCGTTATTATTCCAGCCATAACGGTGGCTGCGACCTCTGCTAAGATGTAAGGTTTTGGATTCAAATCCAATCCACGGGTTACAGTGATAGTTATACTACTAAGTAAGATAATGGCAGTAGTATTATCTAATAAGGCTGATAGAATCATTGTGAGGAAGAACACTAACACCAAAAGTCTCTTAGGTGTGCCTTTAGAAGCTTTAATTGTACGAATGGAAACCATATCAAAAAGTCCTGTGTCAGAGAGTACAGCAACTAGTAAGCTCATCCCAAAAACAATGGAGATAACTTCCCATTCAATGAAAGAATTAAATAATGCTACCTCAAAGAATAAATCTGGAGTCTCCGCGAGTTCTATTAGCTGTTCTAGTGTTAATGGAAGTTTTCTACCAATCTCTTCTATTAGCTGGTCTTCTGTTAAATTTATCAGTTGTTCATGGGTGAGACTTCGCAAGTACTCCAGAGGTAGTATCTGATTGAGAAATATTATCATTAACATCACAGAAAGAGCACTACCAAAAAGAATAACCCGAAGTTTTTCTTCTTCTGCTAATGTAAGAAATAAAAATACTACAACAAAAAAAAGCACGATCATAATTTGTACTTCTGCATGAGTAAATACATTGGGAGGAGCGATGAAGAGTAAACTAATTAAGACAGAAATCCCTGTTAACGCCATAGCAGGTAAGGTAAACTTTTCTGAAAGCTTCTCACCCTTATCATCATAAACCCATAGAAAAACACATATGACAAAACCAATTATAGCAACAATACTTACCCATGCAATCAAATTGTTACAAACCTTCTACATCCTCAAACAAACCACACTTTGTAATCTCCTCTTATGTTTATATATAAAGCGAAATGGATTGTAACATATAAGCACAAGAGATTCACTTAATCTACAATAATACAGAATTGTCTATCCAGAAAAAAAGGTATTATTCAAATAAATTACCGGAAAAAAGGATCCATTATGGATTTAGCTGCAGAATAAGGATCTCTTTTCTTTAAGATAACTTCATTAAGGATCTCTTCCCATTTTTGTTTATTCACTAGATTCTCCAGAATATTCTCGAAGAATTCGACTTTAATGATCTCCAAGATTTCATTTTTTCGGCGAATAAATTCTCGTTCATGAGCAAAATCTACTGAATTTTCTAGATATTCATAAAAGTTCAGAATGGTCTCTACTAATTCAATAATCCCTGTTTGATCTATATTTGAAGTAGAAATGACTGGAATTTTCCATTGTCCTTCTTCTTTTACAAGAGGATCTATACTTAGAAGTAATTTCAACTCATTAACTATTTCTTGAGCTCCTGGACGATCAGCTTTATTTACCACATAGATATCAGCAATTTCCATAATCCCAGCTTTAATTGCTTGGACAGCATCACCAGTTCCTGGTATTCCCAATACACAACAACAATGAGCAGTTCTAACAATTTCCACTTCACTTTGACCTGCTCCTACTGTTTCAATTAATATTATGTCATATCCAGCGGCATCGAGAACACGGACTGCATCCATGGTCGCACGACTTAAACCACCAAGACTTCCTCTTGACCCCATAGATCTAATAAAAACGTTGGAATCTGTTTGCACATCATCCATTCTAATTCTATCACCTAACAGAGCTCCACCACTAAAAGGAGAGGTTGGATCAACAGCAATAACACCGACCTTTTTATCGTGTTTACGAAATTCTATGACAAGATTATTAATCAAAGTTGACTTACCTGAACCAGGAGGTCCTGTTATTCCCACGATGAAAGCCTTTCCTGTGGCATGGAAAATTGACCCAATAAATTCTGCGCATTTATCTGGTTGATTTTCAACTAGTGAAATAGCTTGAGCAATGGCTCGACGATTCCCTTCTAGAACTCTTTCAACCAGATTCTGCAATTCAAAGACACCAAAAGTAATTGATTGTGAAAAGATCACGATTTTGATGATCAATAGACAAGTAAGAGAGGAAAAAAACTCTCTTACAAAAATCTATCAATAATAGCAATGAGAACATAAAGAATCCCAGAAAAAACAATCCCTACAATAACTGCAAACCCGGCAGTTAAGATATCAACTTCAGCAAGGGCTTGAAGTAAAGCGAAAACAGCAATAATCCAGATAATAAACAAACCAGCAATTAAGAAGAATTTTCTCCAAGTTAATTTTTTTAAAAAACCTAAACTCAAATAGGCAAGCTCCAAATAAAAGTGCTTTTGAGGTTCTTCATAGAGTCTTGAGTGTATATTTATAAAACTAATGTATCCATTATGCTTGTTTTGCTTCTTTATCTTTCCTACGTTTTAATTTAAGAGCAGAAATTATTCCTTTTTCTTTCATTATCTTCTTTCTTAAATCTCCTTCTGTCATGGAAAAGAATTTCCTACCAAAATTCTTTACTCTGTCCCAATCGATTGGAATTCCAAGACCTGATTCTTCTGGGAGTTCTATATACCCCTCATCATTAGGTATGATTGGGGATTTTAAAATTCCATCGCGATATTCGGGAGTCCATGAACCTGGTTCGTATGGATACTCCAACGGAAACTTACGATCCGTTAATGCGGATGTATGGAGGTTGATCCATAAACCGACCCCATTTGTCCAAGTATGAGGGCTAAATCCCAATCCCTTGTGCTTTTCTATAGCTTCAATGACCTTTAATGTATCTTTGAAACCAAATACAGTCACATCAGGTTGATAGAGATCGAGACTATCAAAATGAAGAAACATCCGAGCTTCATGCCAACCAGCATTTAACTCAGCACCTGCGATCTTTATTGAACTGGAGTTTCGTAGTTCAGCCAACTCTTCATATTTATGCATCTCTAACGGTTCTTCTAACCACCAAATATTTTGGTCTTCTATTGTTTCCACAAACTGTCGAGCTCGGTTAAGATCCCACGCAGGTGTTCGGTCAACAATAGTTACCAACCAACCTTGATTTGCATCAATCATTAGAGGAAAATCTTTGTCAACACGAGATCGTGTTTCTTTGATAGCGGTGACATCCTCATTTAAGGTTTTTGCCTTGACTCGGAGTTTTACTCCTTTGTATCCAGCTTCTTGAGCTTGTGTGACTATTTTTGAATGATATTTTGGTTGACATGTTGCTCCTGTGGACCAATAAACTGGAATTGGGTTATCTGTTCCGCCCAGCATCTTCCAAACAGGAATATCCTCAATTTGGGCTTTAATATCATAAAACGCTGCTTCCATCCAAAAATTCCGCCAACCTAAGAAAGAAGCTTCAATCATTCTTTGGTGTGCTAAATCAAGATCACAAGGGTCAAGTCCTAGAATATATGGAGCTAATAGGCCTCCTAATCCCTCCCGCTCTTCACCGAAGGCCACTCCAGCTGCGATTCCAGTTATGCCAAGATCGGTTGATAAACGAAGAAGAGTAAAACGATTGTGTGTTTGAGGGTAACCTGGTATCCACGATGGATAAAATGTGGATTTGAGAGGGATGGAAATATGAAACAATTCAACTTGAGTTATTTTCATTTAATTTTACCTTTTTATTCTAGAAATTTAAGGAAAAGGAGCAATAAATCCATGATAGGTAAGAAAAGAAAGAAGGGAAAAAATTCCTTCGCTATCAAAGTATTTTATCAACAAGAGCGATGAAAATCAAAAGCGCTCCAGTGCAAACAACACCAATAAACACTATTAATCCTACAGTATTGATATCATCATTACTGAATGCTTGAAAGGAAAAGAAAGCAACAGTAGCCCAAATAATTAGTAATCCTCCAACAAGGAGGTATTCTCGCCAGGTGAACCTACTCAAAAAACCCTTTTCACTCAACTAGACCGACCACCAATAATAATTTCTATTAATGAGTATTTAGCTAATTTTTCTACGAAGATATATAAAAGCTCGGTTATAATTTGTAGTAATATCGTTTTTTCCAAAGAAAAATTATAGAACTTAGTAATCATAATCGGCCTACAATCATTATTAAACGTGATTAAAGAGAAGGGGACATTTTAGGAATTACTTGACAAAAAAGGCACATATACTGGGTTGTATGAAAAATAGTTCTTTGGATAGGAGATCTAAGCGAGATACTGAGACAATTTTAAACATCTCTCTTGTACAGGTGTCTTCTCTCACTTCAACAAAAAATTCGAGCTAATTTTCCTATATTTTCTACAACTCTTGAACTAACACCCTCAATATCAGAATAAAGCTCCTTTTAAAAATAGACAATATGATGAAGAATGTATACATCAAAATTCAGAAAGATCTAAATTAAGCTGTTGATCTAATGGATCTAATTATGAAGATGAATTTAGGAATGAAATCATATGAAACGCTATAAAATGATATTTTTCGTCCTTGTGTTTTTAATTTTTGTTACACAATCCTCATTAAACCCTGTAACGGCAAAAATTCAAACATCTGGAACATTCTACGGGTTTGATTGGGAATATGGAGAAGAAACGAGAAACTTCATGAAGTCTGTAGCTTACTCGGATTCTTTTTCTGAAAGTGAGTCTAATACTAAAACCAAAAGTTACACCTTGCAGGTTCCAATCCGTACCGGATTGGAAATCCAAGATATATTCTGGGAACGTTGGACCAATCGCTCAAAAGTGGCTCCTAGCGCTTCCTGGGAATTACCTGGTTCTCCCCAAAATTGGCCAGGATATCGTGCTGACGGGTATTTAAACAATAAAACTGGTCAAGGTAGTGCTTGGTTTCGGTATACAGGTGTTACTGTCAAAGGATGGGATTTTGGAATTTTTGGACAGGCAGCTAATTATTCATGGTTTGGTAGGCAAATCGATGTTGGTCTTGCAGAAATAGCCTTAATTCAAACGTGGAAAACTTCTTATGTTAATTTAACTGTTGGAGCCCCTGAATCTATACCAATGAAAGATTGGCTTGGAACTATCCATGATTATACTAATGTAAGGTCCTATCGTATTACTTACTCCTATGATAAGGGAACACCTGATCCCAGTGATGACGAAGTAGTCTTTGAAGAGTTATTGAACCCTCGCTTTGTCTTAGTGAGGGTTAAGACAACGAAATATACAGTTAATGTAGATGAAACAGCTACGGTAGCAGCTTCCCTTTCAGGGCAATTTAATTTCTCAGGTACATGGGAAGAGAACTTGTATGGACAACACGTATCTGTGAAAGATGGATCCAATTATTGGTTTGATTATTTTGCCTTAATCGAAGGTGATGTTGATTACGAGTTTGAGGGTGGTTTTACTTTGAAAGGTTATCTTTCTAGTAATCTGACACGAGAAGTTAGATTCACTAATGATACAAAAGTTCCCGAATCAATACGACCAATCTGGCTCCAATCGTTACGTCTTCGCCTCGCGGGTGAATGGGATAACTATGCCAATGAATCTGGTGTTCTCTATGGTCAAGGGGCTATTCAAAGCATGATTCAAGTCCTTTTGACAAAAGCTTCTACAAGTCAATCCCCCAATCTTGCTGTGTGGGGTAATTTCAACCCTGGTAGAGTTATTGGATACAAGGATGTTGACGGCGATGAAATTCTAACTGCATTTCTAAATGAGTCACAAATTGCCACACCAGATGTTCTTATGGCAGTTGGTTTTCCTGAAGGTGCTCATCTTGAGGGTACCTATTACGCCAATGGTTTTGCTAATGCTGATGTATATTTCTCTCTTGGTGATCATATTTTCGCTGATAATGAATCGTCCGTTACGGTGACTGTCGATAAAACTATTGATGAAACCTGGGGATATGATCCTCGACTCTCCGATTTAGATCCCACTGTGAGCTTAACCTGGACTGATCCTACAGAGTCAGGTGGAAAAGCTACTTTTGAATGGGAAACGACTTACGCTGATGTACCAATGACATGGTGGGCAAAAAATGAAACATTAGAGCGTGTTTTTACTGATGTAACTGATATTACATATGGCTATTCTCTAATTATCGATCCAGTTTCAGGAGAAGCTATCTTAGAGAGTACTTATCAGCAATCAGAAATTGAAGATGCTGAATTAAAGCAGATGATGAGCTCACAACAAATGAGTATGGCTACCTACCGCCGAGACTACTACCTCACTATGACTAAATTTAACGCTGATATGTCAGGATCCTTTGCGAGACCTGAATCTCAATTTGATATGACTGTAGCAGGAGAGGATCTTTTCTCGCAGAACTTTGGTGGTGCTAAGGAAAAATATTATTTACATAATAATCCTGGAACTTTTTATGACTCAGGTACATCAATATTAAATCTTCTCACAGCTGAGGGTTTTTCAGGAGAACCTACTAATCAAACTGAAAAAAATCCATACTCTTCACCCATATCTAAGAGACTCGCAGTAGCGTTAACTCAGTGGTCAGCAGATACTTATACAGCAGATATTTCTTGGCTTTTTCGTGAGAATTTGGTGATAACAAGTTATCCAACATGGGGTGGTGAAGGAGTTACTCATGATCCAGCGTATTCGGCATTTTATGCTGGAACGGAACCACGTGAGTCAGAGACATCAGAGACATCAGGGCCTCCAGCTTCGTCATCTGAAGAGGGTGTTCTTGGATTTGGGTTTACAAGTTCAGTAATTTTCTTATCAGTGGTCACTCTGATAATTAAAAAGCGTAAATATTCATAAAATGAAGTATCTGAAAAAAACCACCATTCCATTTTTTCTCTTTTCTCTCATTTTTCTTGCCTGAATCGTGAAAGTGATCATAAATAAGAGTGTTTTCCATTTATATTTGTAGACAACAGTTTAAAGAGGTGTTATTCCACTAATTGACAAGAATAAGAAAGTTGAAAAAACACAAATGAGAATCTTGACGAAATGCCTCTTCCAAAGGATTAATCATAATCAAATAAGGTTTGGTTTATTAGTCCATTAACCTCTTTTTAAAAAGGTTAAAGATCGTTTAATCGTTGGATTTTCACGTCCATCGAAATGTAAGGTTATTGGGGTAATGCTTGTCACTTTTTTCTTTAATACTGCATAAGCATCGGTTTTCTGAGGAATATCAAGTGTTTCCCCCCAAATCCAATAATAAGGAACTCCTCGGGGATCTTCCCGACGGATTGTGTAATCACGATACTTTGTCATTGCCATCGGACAGATTTCAATTGATGTATCTATTGAAATTGTATCTGGAAAATTGACATTCAGAAATCCAATGTCAGGAGGTAGACCTTTCTCGATAACCTTTGTTATGATCTCACAAGCTGTTTCTGCAGCAATTTTCATACCTGGAGGGTCAGCGGTGTCATCAAAAAAGAGTTGTTCATTTACATCCATAGAAAACGCAATAGCTGGGAAACCAAGAAGTGCGGCTTCAAATGATACTGCACATGTCCCTGACGTTAAAACAGAATGAACACTGGTGTTTTCCCCAGCATTGATTCCCGAAATAATTAGGTCAAAGGGTGGTTTGCCACCATTAGCTCGTTGATATACCCCATGAATCACAGCATCAGCTGGGGTTCCAGTAGTTCTCCAACCTATTTTTCCGTCAAGATATGAAAGAGGAACCTCTTGCATTCGTACTGGTTGGTCGAATGTAATTGCTTTTCCTTCCGCTGAGCGTTGAGTACTGGGAGCAATTATTGTGACATCCCATTCACGCTTGTGCATAGCTCTGGCGAGAGTACGAATTCCACAGGAATATATTCCATCATCATTAGATAAAAGTATGTCAGGGGTCATAGTTTATCACAATATGTTAGGTTATCCCCACAAGACCGATTTTATTGTTACATAATAATATTATTGATTCCGACAAATCTTTTCGGATAATAAATACAATTTTTTCTTTTTAGCAGTAAAAAAAGACTGACTAGTGTTAGTATTAATCAAGTTAAAAGATTATGAATCCCATTTTCCTTCAGATCTCAGCTTTTGAGCGATTTCTTCACCTTTCTGCCTTAAAATCATATAGTCTGTTTTACCAACACGAGTCAGAGGAATTTCTCCTGTTTTTATTATTTCAAAGTGACTTGGACGCTTATAAGCTGCTATTTCCTTCATTACTTCTTCTAGCTCTGTTACTGTGAGTTCTTGTCCTTCTACCTTCTCAATAAAAGCCATGATTCCTTCAGTATATATTTCGTGGGGAATACCAACACACGCAACTGTACCAACTTTTCCTTTGAATGATTGTTCAATAAAATCTTCAACTTCGGTCGGAAACACATTATAACCTTTAGGTTTAATTATAAACTTGGCACGACCAGCAAAATGAAGTCCTGTATCATCATAAGACCCTAGATCACCTGAATAACAAATTTGATCAGTTGAAATAACTTTCTTGGTGTTTTCTTCATCGCTATAATATCCAAGAAACACTTGCGGGCCCGAAAAGCAGATCTCTCCGACTTCGCCTGGATTCTTTTCATCACCCGCTGAACCATCTGGTTTCATGGGATCTCTAATTGAAATAGGACTGATAGGCATGTCATAACCTATACTAGTTAAGATATCATCAACTGTACCACCTTGAGGGGTATAAGTAAGAAAACCAGCACTTTCAGTTAATCCAAAACCTGAACCCATTTCAGGGGCCATCATTGACAACTTTTCTAGGAAAGGCCGAGTAACAGCCTGACCACCATAGATTGCGAAGCGTAAAGATGATAAATCATACTCGTTGTAATTAGGGAGTCGCCACTGCATCGCAAAAAGTGCAGGAATCTGGCCAAGCACAGTAATCTTGTATTTTTGGATTGCATCTAATGTTTTTTCAGCATCAAAAATGTGGAGGATCACACTGGCACCTCCACCATAAATTGTCGTTGCTAACTGTTCAGTGGTACATCCCACGTGACTTGGGGGGAGATTAACGCACATGATGTCCTTTTCATCCATACCAAAGCCAACAGCAAGGCCAATATTTTGTACCAGGATGTTATCATGGGAAAGCAGTGCGGGCTTAGGAAATCCAGTTGAACCAGTAGTAAAGATGATTAAACATGGATCATGTTTATGCACTTGTTTCTGTGCTTTTTTCACCTTTCCTGTTATCAGTGCTTTGATATATGTTCCCTTGATGCCCTTAATGAATTCGGTAATGCCGATAGCACCGTCCATAATAAGATCTTCTTCTTTCTGAAATTGTACCCAATATTTACAGGAATCTTTATAATTCTTCATAACTTCAGTAATCATTGGTCGGAAATCTGCTTGTTCGGTCTTTCCTAAGAAGAAATATATTTTTGGTTTAATTTTTTCAAAATTTCGATTGATTTCCTGAGCTTTAAGTCTCAAATCTAGGGGTGCAATAATCACTCCAATGCGATAACAGGCATACATCAAGTAAACGTGTTCTTTCAACAACGGAAGGGAAGTTGCGACAATATCTCCCTTTTTCATTCCGATGGATAATAGTTTTGCTGCGAATGCTTTAGATTTTGTTGCGAAATCTTTCCAAGTAATCTCTTCTCTAGTGTTATATTCTATGAGCGCTAGCTCTGAACTCTTTTCTTTTGCATAGCGATCTACGTAATCAAACATTCGGGGGAGTAGTTCATCATACCTTTTCTTACATTCTTCATCCATTGATGGGTCTTTCATATTGAGAACCTCACTTAATTATCTTTAAGTAAAGCATTCAGTCAATGTATTACTTTAAGCTTTTTGATGAAAGATAATTGAGATTCTCTAAACAGGATTTTTTTCCCTTACCAAAACATGAAGAAGCTTATTTTCTCATCTATCCTTCCCACTTCCGAATTAGTTCTTTGGCTTCTGTTGCATATGCCGCAGTCTTTACTTAGCTTCATGGATATTCATAATATTCTCTGAAGGTATTGAATATCTCATCATAAGGGAGATCAGCATAGGTTCCTCTGTCATTGATATATTCTACAAATATGTTACCAGCATTATCATAGGGTTTAAAGGTCGCATCATCTACTCCATTAAATGTGCACACTGGAAAATTATGTCGTTCACAAAGAGGGGTTTCGAATGAGGGTGTGAGTTTTATCCATTTTCCTAGGTGAACTTCAGCATATCCGTGAAATATCATCACATTAGTTTTTAGGAGTTCTAGAATATGGGGAGGTATTCTATGATTAATAATATCTGCGAAATGAAGTCGAGCAGGAATGTTATTCGCCCGTAAAAGAGCAACTAATGCAACTGATTTAGGAATACAGAATCCAAACTCTTTTTTTATCGTCGCACTCGCTTTCATATCTTCAGGAGTCTCATAGCGAGTAACATCAATTGTATATTTGATATTGTCCCGCACATAATTGAATGTCGATATTGCTAAGTCCACCTTCTCATTGTGTTCCGAACTGAGTTTCTGGGCTAAATTTATAACAACATCCGATTCTGAGTCAATAAAAAACGTTGATTTGAGATAATCACTTGAAACCATGAATTAATCCTACCTTAAATTTTGGGAATTATTGGTAAATTTCTCTGAAAATTAGAAACTTGGTAAAAATGATTCACTCTTTCAATTTTTTCAAGACTAATTTCGAGCTCATCTGATATCTTTCTTAATTGCCAACTGGCCTGTATTCGAATTAAAATGTTGTCAACGGCATCTGATTCCAGCTCAAAGAAGTATTGATACTTATTTTGAACTCCTGGTATGATGTCTGTGTATGCACGATCTCTAATTTCTTTTGGTACATTAAGATACTGTGCTAGTTGCAGGACTTGCGTACGATAAAGATCACCCAGTGGCATAATGTCTGCAGCATGTCCGTAACCAAAGGTAGTAAATAAGCCTGTTAACCATTCAGTTTTGTTTGTCTTGCTTACTAGGAGTAAGTTCTCTCTTTCAGCTATTAAATATGCAAGAATGATTTTCAATCGCTTTCTCACTTTGTTTTGAGCTATTATTTGTTGAAAAAACTTTTCTTGGTCAGATTTGGACTTCCCAACATATGTAAACGTTTTTTGTTCCACGATCTTCCGAACAAGATCAGTCTGTAGCAACAGATGATTGATATTGTGCTGATGAGAAATCGGTATCCCACCTCCTCCAATTTCTGGAAGAAGATTTTCTACTGCATCAAACTGTTTAGAGATTTTATTGATATTAAAACTAATAATTTTCTCATTTTTGATGGCTAACATTTTTGTAGCAATAGATGATATTTCTGCTCTTCTCAATTTTGGGACATCGCTGATAATTATTAACTTAACACCTTCAAGACCTCTGGCTTCAATTGCTAAAATAGCTGTGGTAAATGAATCAAGCTGACCGCTGAAAACGACCAACAAACCATTGGATTCTCGCTTAGTCATTGTTTCTTTTATGTTGGTAATAATTTTTTCTTTGACTTCAGTAGGTTCAATTACCAAGTTGACTCTTGACACCATTATCACATTCTAAATGAGGACGTAATTAAGGATTTAAATTCACTTTTACTCAAAAAAAGTGTCTATTGTTTATACAGGTTTTTATAATAATCAATAGGAGGTTTTGCGCCATCTGGTAATGGGCTTTCAAAAGGGGTTTTTTTGATTTTCTCTTTAAACTCCTTTCGTGCTTTCTCCACTAATTCAGGATTTTGAAGTAGTTCTATTGCAGCGAGGCTTAGTATTTTTGCAGCATTAATCATGCCTTTATGACCAATACTCATTCCATTTTGAGCTACAGCTTGCCAAGAATGACCAGGAGTACCAATGGTACCGCAAGCCGTTGCAAATTGTGCTAAAGGGGTTACCCAACTCACGTCTCCCACATCAGTTGAACCACCTAGAGTGATTCCTCGACCAAAGATAGGACAAATTACATCACAAAATTCCTTGTCCCTGAACTGTTCAAAAAAAGGGCGTGCTTCTTGTGGAAGTGTTGCTAATGTATTGTCAAAAAAGTTTTTAGGAAAAGTTTTTCTAATTTGACGAGCAAATTTGAGCTCTTCTTCAGTGTATTGTGAGGGCCCAACTACTTCCATTTTTTTATGTAATAAATCTTCTAAGGTCTCATTAGGCAATAGATTTGCTGATCCACCAAGAAGAATCACATCGACTTCCGTTTCTGTCATAAGAGCTGCTCCCTCTGCAACTTTAAGTACTCTTGGATAGAGTGCTTTGACATCCTTGAGAGTAGGGGCTCTTACATAATACCAAACTTCTGCATCATCAGGAACTATATTAGGAGCTTGACCACCTTTTGTAATAACATAATGAATTCGAGCATCTGGGATCATATGTTCTCTGAGATAGTTACATCCAACGTTCATAAGCTCAACAGCGTCAAGAGCTGACCGACCATTAAAAGGGTCACCTGCAGCATGAGCTGTTTGCCCTTTAAAACGGAAAACAACATTATACATCGCTTGAAAATTATTAGCAATGACAAAATTTACATCCCAAGGATGCCAGGTGAGAGAAATATCGACATCATCGAAAACACCAGCATTTATCATCCATCCTTTTCCGTCAGCATTTTCTTCAGCTGGAGTGCCATAAAATCGAATAGTGCCCTTCACTTCTCCTGATTCTATTGCCTTCTTGACAGCTAAGCAAGCTGCCAAACAAGCTGCGCCAAACAGGTTGTGTCCACAGCCATGTCCAGGTGCACCTTCTTCGATGGGCCTTTTTACTGGCTCTGTAGCTTGACTAAGTCCTGGTAACGCATCATATTCCCCCAGAATAGCAATAATAGGATCTTCTGTTCCATAACTCGCTACAAACGCTGTTGGCATATCTGCCACACCCATCTTTATTGTAAAGCCAATATCTGCAAGAGTATCCGCTAACAATCTTGAGGACTTTTTTTCAAATAGTCCTAACTCTGCATAACCCCAAATTTCATCACTGATCTTGATAAACTTCTCTTGATTCTTTTCTAACCATTCTAAAATCTTATCTGACAATATTAACCACCGAGATTAGATATTTTGGTTCGATTACTTTTTAATCTCATTTCTGGAAATCGTTCAAAAAATGTTTAGGTGAAATAATTTTGGGACTTTTTGATGACAAAGTAGTTGTGATCACTGGTGCTGGAGGGGGAATCGGTCGTGCTCATGCTTTAAGTTTTGCACGAGAAGGGGCTAAAGTAGTTGTCAATGATCTTGGAACAGCTCGTGATGGTTCTGGTTCCACGATTTCCATGGCAAACAATGTTGTTGAAGAGATTAAAGAACTTGGTGGAGAAGCTGTAGCAAATTATGATGATGTTGTGGATGGGGGAGCTCGTATCATTAAAACTGCTTTAGATAATTATGGGAAAATAGATATACTAATTAATAACGCAGGAATTCTTAGAGATAAGACACTCATCAAAATGGAGGATGAAAGTTGGGATAAAGTTCTAGATATTCATCTACGAGGAACTTTTAGTTGTTCCCAGGCTGCTGCAAGAATAATGAAAGAGCAAGGAACAGGAGGGCGTATAATTAATACAACATCACTTGCGGGGTTAATGGGTAATTTCGGGCAAGCTAATTATGGCTCAGCAAAAGCTGGAATTTATGGTTTCACTAAAACAGTAGCCCTTGAGCTTGCACGATATGACATCACAGTAAACTGTATTGCTCCCATGGCCAAAACACGTCTGACTGAGGATATTGACGGTGTCCCTAGCGAAATGACCCCTGAGCATGTTACTCCCATGGTTCTATTTCTTGCTAGTGATAAAGCTTGTGATATCACTGGCCGTATTTTTGGAATTCACGGTCAGCATTTATTTGAATATCAAATGAAGACAACTCCTGGAGTGGAAAAAGAAGGATATGAACTTTGGGCTATGGAAGAGATTGCAGAAAGATTTGAGGAAATTACAACTTTTCCAGAAGTTCCAACAAAAACAGAACTAGAAGGATCATCAATTGATGATGTTTTCCTCTTGATGCCACAGGCCTTTATACCAGAAGAAGCTGAAGGTTGGGAAACGACTCTGCATTTCGAATTAACAGGAGCAGATGACTGGTGTGTTATAGTTCATGATAGTAATGTTTCCGTATCAAAAGATATACCAGAGGAACCACGATGTGTCATTAAGATGAGCAGTGAAACCCTACAGAAGATGATTGAGGGGACTCTTGATCCAACAAAAGCATTTGTAGCTCAAAAAATTAAAGCTAGTCGATTACCTGAATTAGTTAGGTTTGATAAAGCCTTTTCCCTCAAAAAATTAAAAGAAATAATGCAATCAACAGAGAGTATTTCTGGTACAAGTAAAGAACCACTAGAAAGTGGTCTTGATCCTAATATTGTTGGTAAGATCTATGAGGGATCAATAGAAACCGTTGATCCAGAAAAATCAATAGCTTATGCTAAAGCTACGAATGAAACAAACCCACGATATTATGAATCTGATGAAAATAAGCTAACTATCCCACCTCTTTTCCCAGTAACAATGTTGGTTGATCCAATGAAACAGATTGTTGCGGATGACACACTAAACCTCGACATTTTCCGAATGGTTCACGGTGAACACGAAATCCTATACCATCGACCGTTAAGACTATGGGATAAGATCAAGATAAAGGTTGAATTAGACTCTATTGATGTTAAAGAAGCAGGAGATGTTTTGTGGGCTAAAAATTTAGGTTACGCAGGAGAAGAGCTTGTTTTTGAAATGCGAGCTGGAATGTTTTTCAGGAAACCGAGAAAAGGAGTTCGATCCAAGAGAAAGGAAAAAGAAATTGAAAGAGAGATAATTATTACAAAAAAGATGAATGTTACTCCTGATCAGTCTGTTCGTTACGCAGCTGCCTCTGGAGACGATAATCCTATTCATGTAGATAGAGATATAGCTTTGGCTGTTGGATTACCTGATATCATTCTTCATGGATTATGTACTTTAGCTTTCGCAACACAGGCCATTGTCGACGGTCTGGCAGAAGGAGATCCTACAAAGGTCAAAAGAATAAAAGTAAGATTTTCAAAACCAGTCTTCATGGAGGACACGCTTACTACAGAAGGATGGTTACAGGAGGAAAACAAAACAAGTAAAATAATTGGGTTTGAAACCAAAAATGAAAAAGGAGATGCTGTACTGAAACTTGGATCTATAGAACTCTTAAAGTAAGATAAATCGCTAATATTACCTTGAATCATGTTATTTCTTATTGTTTTCCCTACATTTCAACCAAACGTCGAGATTCAACAGCATACTGCATGTCCAATTTTTTCCAGATCATCTACTCAACCATTTCTCGATTTGGGTTAATTTGCATATTATTTCCGATTAGTTGTGATATAAAACGGATAAGCAAAGCCAAATACCTCTTATTCTAGAATCACAGAAACTAATCTCAATATTTTCTTCTTTTTAATCTCTACTTTTATTGTGAGGTTCATTACGAATAAATATTAATTATCATAATGGAGTAATAAACTTTCCATATCCCTGTTCGACATGAAACTTACCACTTTCATATACAACATTCCCCCTCACAAGTGTTTTCTCAATTGTTCCTTTTAACTTCCTCCCATCAAATACTGTTATTTTCGGTTTAGTGAATAAATTTTCACTTTTTAATGTGTATTCCTTTTGCATATCGATAATAACAAGATCAGCATCAGCACCTAATGCAATAGTTCCTTTACGGGGATATATTCCAAACCTTTTCGCAGGAATTGTTGATGTCGATTCAACAAGTCTTTGTAGTGTTGTTTTTTTTCTATTTACAGCATCTATCATTAAAGGAAGAAGTGTTTCTAAACCAGTTGTTCCTGACCCGACTTCGAAAAAATTATTATTTCTTTGATTTACATCCTTTTCATCATCTGAATAGGGGGAATGGTCTGAAGCGATCATGTCGATTGTGCCATCGTTCAACGCCTGCCACGCAGCGATAACATGGTCTCTTGATCGCAGTGGTGGATCTACCTTAGCCCATGATCCTATTTTCTCACCATCTTCAGAAGTTAGAAAAAGATGATGTGGTGTTATTTCACAAGTAACATCCCAACCCTTCTGTTTTGCTCTTCTAATGAATTCAAAGGCATTTTTTGAACTCATATGAACGAGGTTAAGCTTAACATTAGCATGATGCGCTAGTAAAATTGCCCTTATACAGGCCTCATCTTCAGCAATAGTAGGTCTAGATTCTGTGTGAGCTTTAAAGTCTTTTTTTCCAACTGACAGCCTTTTGATTTCATTAGCTATAATAGCGTTATTCTCAGCATGAACACTACTGACAAGTCCTGTTTGGGCTATTTTAGAAAATATTTTTAATAAGAAATAGTCATCTTTAGCTGCAAGATCTTTCAGTTCAGCTTCTTCTTCCGAGGGGTTAATCATAAATGTTTTAAAAGCAATCGCTCCTTTCTGGGCCGATTCAGAAATGGTATCAATACTCGAATAGCCAGCTGACCCAATTATCCCAAAATCTACCAAGCATTTCTTTCTCATGACTTCTAACTGCATATTAAATACTTCAAGTACAGATTTCCCCACGATACCAAGAGGCATCTCTAATACAGTTGTAATTCCTCCAGCAGCAGCAGATCTCGTTCCTGTTACAAAAGTTTCTCTATAATCAAAGATTAAATCCAAGATATGAGTATGTACATCAATCACACCTGGGATAACTATTTTCCCCGAAGCATTGATGGTTTCTGAAGCTTTTGGTAGAGTACTTTCTTTACCTATTACTACTATCTTTCCTTGATCAATACCTAAGTTTGCTTCGACAAGGCCATCTTCAAGGAAGATTTTAGCGTTGACTATGTTTAGATCTACTATTATAATAACCTCCAAAAATGTAAGGAAAGACGATCAGTTGAAAAATATATAGTGAAAGGTTGAATTTTTACATGTCTTTTATGTTTAACACCAATATATAATTTCCCTCCTAAGATAATGTGTTTTTGAGGCTTTACCCTTATCGAAGTATTTATATAAATTTGTCACACATGTCATACACGCGTTACAAGAATAGCGCGTCAAATTTGGAACACTAATTGAGGAATTTTTTATGAGTGAATATGAATCAGAAAAAAATAACGACATTGAAAGTGAAGATGTGCAAAAAGAACCAAAAACCGAAGATGAAGGTTGGAAAGAAGGGAAATCTAAACTCAAAAATGTTACTATCCGTGGAATTGATAGTGATATCTATGACCAATTTTCATACAAGATTAGAAATCTACGAATGAATTTAGGAGAAGCCATTACAAAAATGATGAATGACATCATTGTAGATTTAGATGACTCTCTAGATCATCTTCCTGCGTTACGGGCAAGAACCACATTCGATAATTTTACTCTTGAGAGGTTATCAATTAATCACTATGATCGACTCAAGATTAGTCGAGCTGATCTCGAGGAAGCAAACGCACAAGTTAATTTCTCACATATTGATAAACTCATATTTCTTCCTGATGTGACACGAGAGGTTTTTACTCGATATGTAAAGAGTGTTACTCATTGTGGAATTGTTAGAATGCCATCAATTTTTCCTAAACTTATTATGTATTCTAAACTTCAATTTTGTGATAGAATTGAAGTTTATAACGTAGAAGATGCCAATTCAAAGAATTCCTTTGAAGATTGATGAAGTTCTCTTTTCTATTTTAATGTGGGTGTGATTTAATGAGTGTGAAAGTAATCAATCCTACTCAACTAAAGGCTGAGTTATCAAAGGAGATTGAAACATATCGTAATCAAGTTCAGAAAAAAGAAGTATCTAAAGAGGAATTGGTAATTTTAGTAGAAAAAATACTCTTTGAACGAGAGATTCTCTTTAGCGAGATTGATGTCCTCAAAGAAGCACATAACAAATGGATACGAAAATATGACTTGAATGAAGAATCTTTAAACCTTTTAATCAAAGAAATTGATGAATTGTTATACAATGATTTCTATAATTTATCAAAGAAGTTAGATTATAATCCAGGAGAGCTTCTTACATCTTTGATGGAAGATTTTGTCTTGAAATTTAATGGGGCATTTCCTGACTTCTCAGCGGACAGTTTAAGAAAACTAATGAAGAGACAGGCAGAGATATCTGTCAGTCATCAGGATCAGCTTACAATTACGAACAAAGACCTCTTAGATCTATCAGAAACAAATATAATGATAAATTTCAATTATATTGATACATTAGAGTTCGTTAATGTAGATTTAAAAACTTTTAAGGAGCTTGTTAACTCAATTAATCATTGCCATCTTGTAAGAGTGCCTGAAACAATACCTAAATTGTTATTATATACGAAATGTCACCAATGTTCATATTTCGAATTTTTAGAGCAAGATCCTCACCCCAAACTAGATAGTAAGAAGTTAGAATACGCCAGAGAGGCGAATAAAGTCGTTGCAGATTGGGGAAATGGTATTTAAGCCTTAATTCCCATTCTATAGCTCTATTAACTCATGAAACAGTTTTCCTGTTATTCTTGAGAATTTAAAAGGGAGAGTAAAAAGAGAAACCCTGTATTTTTAGGAAGGTTATCCTTTTTATCCAGTTCTTAACAAAGGAAAATAACCTAGATTTTAGCACATTCAATGGAATAATTTTTATTTTTTTTCAATTTAAGAAATTGGTGCGAATTATGGATATTCTAGTGGATGGTTTACATGATTACATGTTAGATTTGATAGAAGAAAAAAACCCCGTCCTAGTGGAAATGGAATTGTATGCTAAAAAACATGATTTTCCTATAATTAGTCCTCTCGTTGGCCGATTGCTGTATCAATATACCCGAGTTATTAATGCGAAAAGAATCCTCGAATTAGGGTCTGGATATGGCTATTCAGCCATATATTTTGCTAAATCCGCATCTGATGATACTGAAATAATCTGTATAGATGCTTCGGAAGAGAACAAGAATTTAGCTATTTCTTATTTTAAAAGATTGGTGATCACGAATATTAAATATATAGTGGGGGATGCTCTTGAAGTCATCAACCAAATCCAAGGAGAATTTGACATAATTTTTAATGATGTTGACAAGAAGCAATACCCACAAGCTTTCAAGCAAGCAGTTCCTAAATTACGAAAAGGTGGCCTCCTTATCACGGATAATGCCTTGTGGTATGCCCGAGTTTTAGAATTGAAGCCTGAAAGAATAAGTACAAAGGGAGTAAAGGAGTATAATAAACTTGCATTTTCTGATCCGAGAGTATTTTCCACAATAATTCCTGTAGGAGATGGGATTTGTGTCTCAATTAAATTATAGAGAATCATTCTAGTGATAAGTATGAAAAGATCCTTCAACAATCCTATCTACTCTGGTGCTTCTCCAGAGGAAATTGCATCAGATTTAGAACCACTAATAAATTTTCAGAATCAGGGGATATCTTTAGAAAAACTTCAACAAATGATTGAAGAACGTCTATTACCACACCTTATACATTATGATCGTCCTGAATTTCAATCTCTGTTTAACTTCTTTCCTGAGGAAGGTGCAAAATTTGGTGCAAGCATTGCTCTACAATATAATCAAGGAGTGACCAATTGGCAGGTTTCTCCTGGAGCAGTTATGTCAGAAGAACTATGCTGTAAAGCGCTTTGCCAATTGTTTGGACTCTCTTCTAACTCTGACGCGACTTTCATGTATTGTGGTACTTATTCCAACCAATCAGCTTTGTATTTAGCACTTCATTGGGCTGCAGAACAACATGGTTTTGATTTTGCTAAAAAAGGGGTACAAGGATTTGAAGATCCTTCTCGTTTGGTTGCAGTAACTTCTCGAGAAGCTCATTTTTCTTTAAAACATGCTTTACGAATAATGGGACTTGGTGAACAAAGCCTCGTGACCTTACCAGTTGACATTGATTTTCGTATTGATGTTAAACACATGCAAGAAATTTTAGCTAAATTGCAGGATAGAAAGGACATATTTTGTGTAATTGCTACTGCAGGTTCAACTTCAACTGGTTCTATAGATCCAATTTTACCAATAGCAAAATTATGTGGTAAATTTCGAATTTGGTTACACATTGATGGTGCTTATGGATTGGCTTATTCTTTAGTTCCAGAACGAAAAGAGCTTTTTTCTGGTATAGAACTTGCAGATTCAATCACTTGGGATCCACACAAACAATTTGGGGTACCGATACCTAATTCTCTCCTTTTTGTACGTCGTAAAAAGGACTTTGACCGAATGGCAATGTATGGTGATTATTGGAATCGTAAAGGAGATCCTGAACCAAACCCAGGGTTAAAGTCACCTCCATCAACACGACCTTTTTCTGCTCTTCCACTAATTACCTCTATTCGCTATCTTGGTTTGGAAAAAATTATTCAAAGACTCCGTGCTCCTCTTATTGCGGTTGAAACTGTGTATAACAAGCTTCTAAATAGTCCTGATATCGAATTATGCCATAAACCAGATTTAGGAATTTTTTGTATTCGCGTCTCGCCTGAAGGTTTTCCTAAAAAGCAATTAGATCAACTTCAACAATACGTTTATGATAGAATGAAAACAGAAGGAAAACGTTCTATCTCTTTGACAAAAATCCAAAATAAAACTGTTTTACGCTTAGTGATTATTAATGAGCATATTACCCCTGATACAATAATGGAGACAATCGAATACATTAGAGCTCTCGCAAAAGAATATCATAAATGAGAATGACAAAAGAGACAGGATTAACTTAGGAGTGTCTTTATGAAAATACTAATTATCAATCCAAATAGCGACCCAGCAATGACTGAGGCTATCCAAAAAACAGCAGATGATTTTATTTATGGAGATTTCGAGGTAACATGCAAGCTTACACCTGGGGCTCCTGAATTTATTGAAACATATGAAGACGAAATAGAAGCTGCTCCAGGCATGATTCAGCTAATCAGAGAAAATAAGGAATATGATGCATTTATTATAGCTTGTCACGACGACCCTAACCTTGATATCATAAAAGAGATCACTAAAAAACCAGTTGTAGGAATTGGAGAAGCTTCAATGAAAATAGCTTCCATGCTTGGACACCGGTTCTCTGTTGTGTCAACCTCTAAACATTCAATCCCAATCAAAGAAGAGTTAGCAAGAAAGTATCATCTTCAAGATATCTTAGCTTCAGTAAAAGCGCCTGATGAGGACATGAG